>Ga0075418_10005202_pt1 | contig 14726 bp, 12 predicted proteins | sample SoiMetdeltSBSDD2_FD_81776 | JGI IMG/M metagenome (GOLD analysis project Ga0075418, IMG submission 81776) | Bulk soil microbial communities from a Populus tree surrounding site in Tennessee, USA - Soil MetaG P. deltoides SBSDD2 | ecosystem: Environmental > Terrestrial > Soil > Tree plantation...
GCGCCCTTCTTCTACGCAATCTTTAACCCCGGGAGCACGCTCTCGCTGAACACCAATACTTGTTCGTCTTCGTGGAGGTCGCCGCCTTCGCCTACCAGGGTAACAAAATGCTTGGGTGCCTGGCGCTTGACCAACCACTGCTGTACCGCATCACGTAGCTCGTCCGAGACATCACGGTAGCGGTCGCCGGTCCGACGTATCAGTTGTACCCCTACAAAGACGGCCGACGGTGGCAGCTCGCCGGCCCGGTGCACGAATGTGGGATCAGCATCGAGCGCCAGCAACCGCTGTGTCCAGGCTTCGACGACTTCCACCGGTACCAACGTGTTGAGCGGTCCGTAGACAGGGACACGCGCCCCCAGCCGCCCCAGCGCCCAGGCACTCGCCTCACGTATCGCCTCGGAGCCCTTGCGCAGACCGAGGTCAAACACCAGCTGGCCCAATTCGATTTTCAGGCTAATGTCTAGGAGTTCCAACGAGCCGAGCAGCCGCCAGACTTCGGCGAGTTCGTTTGCCCCAAAGCGGAGCTCACCGCCCGACCCCTTACTGGCCCCTGCCTGGTGGCGCCCGCTTTGCTGCGCCATCAGTGCGGACCGCCTGGCCCGTAACGCCGCCATGAGCGGCTCAGCCAACGTCTGCTGCTGACCCGGCTCCAGCCCGCCGGCAATGCGGCGCCACAGGATCCACCACTCGGCCCGACACATCTCGTTACGCGGATGCTGCAAGTGTCCCTGCAACATGCGCCAGGTCTGCGCCACACGCCAGTCATCCAGCGCCATACCGTATCCGGGCCGCAAAGCAAAGCCGGCCAGGTTAAGCCACCGCGCTTCGTGCGCCGGACTTAGCTGCCGGCCTGCCATCACGGCCATCTGTGCCTCCCAGAAGTGGCGCAGCACCGACGATGGCCACGCTGTCCGCGGCATCTTGGTGACCTGTTCCAAACGTCTCATTAAACCTTCCGGCTCGGCGCCCGGCTTCATAGAGGTAAACGTTTCGTGAATCAGCCGACCACAGGCATCCAGAGTCAACGTATCCAACCCGTCCTCGACGGTCGCAACACCTGCCGCACGAGGTGTCTCGGTCACTCGGGTGCCGGCGGTGGCGCGTACATCGAATTGCAGCCGCCACTGCCGATCCCCGGTAGCTTCGCGACACCACAGCTCGAGCGTACCGATGTCGCTGAGCTGCGCCTGCAGGGTGACAGGAATGACCTCGGCCTGGCTTTTCCTTCTGCCCGATGTCAATACAGTCCGAATCGGCGGCAGTGGCTGCAACAGTTGTGGGTCAATGGGCACCAGGGTGCCTGGTGTATCGGCCGTGCGCAGGCTCGACGTGTACAGCGGAAACTCAACGGGCTGACGAATGCGCAGTTGAAATTGGCGGTCAGTAAGCTCAATCATGTGCCCCGCGGCGATGCCTGTGGGCAGCAAGCACATAGCCGCCTGCCCTGCGATTTCTGCCACTTCCCCTTCGACGCCAATATAGTGCGCGCGTGCCAGGCCTCCGGCGATGCGTGTACCATGACCGCGCCGTACCATGCCGTAGTAGGCCGCGCCCTGCGCCACCGCCAGGTCCAGGCGAGCGTTATGCAGGATGAGCGGCTGCCACGTGTCGCCGGAGTTGTTCGAGCTATACCACGAGGTCATCACATCCAACAGCCGTTGCCGCAAGGCAGATGAGGCGAACAAACCGCCGTTGAGCAAAATGACATCAGGCCGTGCAGAAACCTCACTCTCTCCTTCCGCAGGCAGCCGCTGATGGTCGCTGAGAAATGCTGCCAGATATGCGGTAATCGCCGGGTCGGGGGCATAGGGCAAGCCGAATTCCTGAAACCCGGATTGGTAGCGACGAGGTCTGATGTCTGGCGCGACATAAGGCAGGAATCCCTCGAGTAGGAGGTCTTCGACCTCTTGTCGCTGGACATCCGTCTGCAGTGCGCCGGCAACCAGCCGCGCCCCAGCTCCTGGCACACTGACCGTGAGACGTTCTGGAGGCTTGGAACCGAGGAACGTTTCCTTGACGTGACAGCACACGCGCACCAGTGTGTCCCACTGACGCGGCGACAGTTTGCTCGTGGCCGAAGCGGTGAGCCGCGGTTCGAGGAGGTGCGCCAAGGCGAGGTCGAGATTGTCTCCGCCGAGGATCACGTGATCGCCGACGGCAATGCGATGGAGCTGGAGCTTGCCCTCCTCTGCATCGTGTTCGCTTGAGCTGTCACGGACGCGAATCAGGGTAAAGTCGGTGGTACCGCCACCGATGTCGCACACCAGAATCGTCAAACCGGGTTGGACGAGCGTGTGCCAATCGTCCTGGTGGGCATACACCCAGGCATACAACGCCGCCTGCGGCTCTTCCAAGAGCACCAGGTGTTGCAACCCGGCTTGCTGCGCAGCAGCAACAGTCAGCTCGCGCGCCACCTCATCAAATGAGGCTGGCACAGTCAGCGTCACCTCTTGCTTCTGGAGCGGCTGCTCGGGAAACCGCGCGTTCCACGCCGCAGTGATATGCGCCAGATAGCGGCTGCTGACGACAACGGGTGATAGTCGCTCGACGTCGGAGGTGCCGTGCCATGGCAAAATCGCCGCCGTGCGATCCACACCACTATGGCACAACCACGACTTGACCGAGGCAATGAGTCGCCCCGGCACGGTCGCACCATGATCGTGCGCAAAGACGCCCACACTATAGCGCGGCTCTGTGGTATCCCACGGCAGTCGCAAGGCACCCTTGGAGAACTCTCCCGCAGCCGCCTCATAGTGAAATGAAGGAAGGGTATCGCGCGCTTCGACCTCGCCTGGTGCAACCACTTGGGGAATGGCCAGGGTGTGGACCTGCCATCGTGCGTCGGCTGTATCGATGTAGCAAACCGCCGAGTTCGTCGTGCCGAGGTCGATACCCACGACGAAACGACTCACTTCCTGCGCCATCGCTTACTTCTCCTGCGATTCTGGTACCTCCTCAGCATCCTCCCGGACGCTGAACTCTAGCTTCCAGCGTTGGTCCGACATCGTATTCACGCACCATAGCTCGAAGACGCCCACCTCCGTAAGGCGCGATTCGAACTGCACTGGCACATAGTCTTCTTCATTCACCTGCTCCGCCGGCAGGGTCGTCGCCAATGGATCGGTCTCGCTCAGTTCCTCGTCGCTCCAATGTTCGAGTACATCACCAGGTTGGTCGTCTTTGCGGACAGCAGAGCTGAAAAACCGGAAGAGACAGGGTTCGCCAACGACCAACCCGATAGCCGCCGAGGGCACCCTGACTTCGGTACCTTCCTCCATGCCGAAGGGCACGACACATAGCGCTTTCAGTGGCCGCGGCGCGCCTGGAATGGCCAGTCCGGCTGTTTCGATGCCCACGTAATACGAACGCGCCGTCCCACCACGAATGCGAATACCCCTGCCGGCCTTGGCAAAGCCGTAGTACGCGGCCCCACGCGCCACGGCGTAATCCAGATCAGCTGCACCGGCGAGCACCTGTGGCTGGGCCTTCTTGCCGTGCCATTGTCCCAGGATATCCATAAGACGATCGCGAAAGATGGCGGCCTTGAAGACGCCACCGTTGAAGAGCACGTGCGTTACCCGCGCTGAGTGAGCGTCGGCGCCATGCAGGCTGAGGAAATGTGCCAGGTGTCGGGTCACGGCGACGTCCGACTCGTAGGGCAGCCCGAGTTCGCGGAAGCCCGACGCCCGACGCCGTTCCGGTTGGTCATCTACTTTACACACCGGGAAGAAGCCGTCGAGCAACAGCGTTTGCACTGCCTCACGCTGCAAATCGACACTCACCGTGCCGCTAATGAGCCTGCGACCTCGGCCAAGCACCGTGACGGGGTATGTCTTGGGTCCTTCCAGCGCCAGTAGGGCTTCCTTGGCGGCGCGACAGGCGTGCCACAATGACACTGACTGCCAGGCGTCCAAACGCAGGCCCTTGTCCGCAAAGGCGGTGCTGGCAAAGTGGGCCAGTGCCACGTCCATGTTATCCCCACCGACCAGGGTGTGCGTGCCAACAGCCATCCTCCGAAGCTCCAAGGCACCATCCATGTCATCCACACCGATAAGGGTGAAATCGGTCGTACCGCCACCTACGTCACAGACTAACAGCGTGTCGCCCACGCTGAGGTGTCGGCGCCATTGTTCGCCACAGTCGGCCAGCCAGGCATAGAGGGCCGCTTGCGGTTCTTCCAGCAGGGTCAGATCTGCTGGGAGCCCTGCCGCGAGAGCTGCCTCGCGGGTCAATTCACGCGCACTGGCATCAAAGGAGGCGGGTACCGTCAGCACGACACGCTGCTCAGCGATCGGGGCCGCCGGAAACTCATGGTGCCAGGCGGCGACGAGGTGCGCTAAATACCGACGAGACACGTCTACCGGGGACACCTTGGGTACCTCACTGGGGGCGCCCCAGGGCAAGAGTGGCTGATGCCGATCCACGCGGCTATAACACAGCCACGACTTCGCGGCGGCAACGGTGCGCATGGGCATTGTTGCCGCCTGCTGGCGCGCCAGCTCGCCAACGGCCTCTGGCTCACCCTGTCGCCACGGGAGATCATAGTTGCCCGTCTCTGCTTCGTGTTCGCTACTAAGATACAGAAAAGAAGGCAGCTGGAACCGCGACTCAACCGTCGCTGGCGCGACCAGTTGAGGTACCGACAGCACCTGCGGCTGGGCGGCGTCTTGATCGAGTCGTGTGTAGGCGATGACGCTGTTGGTGGTTCCTAAGTCAATACCAATAGCATATGTGGCCATATGTGACTCTTTCCGAGATCTGGTCTACAGGTCATGGAGCACGGAAGCAGGAGGTGACTGGCGTGTATCCTCCTGGTGCCAAAGGGGCAGTGGCGTAGAACGGTTACGGCACCTCGACTTCAGCAGGGGCAATGACACGCGCCGATTCCTCCTGGCCGCTCCATGCCGGCAGCTCGCACTGCATGGCTTGCCAGCCGTGATGCACTAAGGTGCCCCGTAGTGGCAGCTGATCAGTAACATTCCCCGTCAGCGTGAGCTGCACGGGGTCATACCCCGCCAGAATCTCCACCTGTGCGCCTTCCTCCTGGTAGCGGAGCGGACGCAGGTCAAACATACGCTCGAGCGCCGCGGCGCAGGCGCGATGCACATCGCGAGCGGCAGCGCCAATGCGGGCATCATCGTAGCCTGTAAGGTCTTCCATCAAGAAGTCGATCAAGCGCGCTTCACGCTGGAGGGTGGCCAACAACGTGAGCGCGTCACTGCGCGTGGGCACCTCTATTGCCATGTCAGCGCGCAGCCGGTCAGCCAGTGGCACTTCTGTCGTCGTGGAGAGGGCCAAGGTTTGTCCCTGTAAGAGCCGATCCAATTGCTCGGCGAACGTTCGATCACGCAAGGCGCGAAAGAAAGCCTTCAACGCGAGTCCGAGTCTCATCTTTACTCCTTCTTGGCGCAGTCCACCTGGTCGATGGCGTGCCTGGTATTATAACCTAAATTGCTCAATTTATCGCAGCTTGTAATGGCATCAAAGTGTGACAAAAAGCCATAGCGTCCCCGACGCTATCGAGAGTGCCGCAATAGAGATACCATACCGCCACACCGTGCTGTGAAATGAACGGAGAGGAAGTATAATAAAAACACTTTTCGCGCCATTATCAGGGTGTTCGCTGATGCCGGCATCGCGCTTGCCTTGCCAAGAGAATGCCAGGGATCGACGGCCTGGCGAGCGTGTTGGCTTAATGCTGCGGCTCTTGTGAGATACCGTGTACCATGCTGGAAGAACGCAACGTGGAAAAATCTGCACTGCTCAAGCAGCTGCGCATTGACCGCAGCGACACCAGAGCGCCGCATTCCCGCGCTCGCTGGTTCATGCTGGTCGGCTGTGTGCTCCTGGTGCTCGTCGGTGGCCTGTTCTGGTTCAGTCTGACTCGGCCAGAGCTGCCCACGGTGCGCACTACGGTGGCACGTGCGGCGAACCAGGAGTCCCTCACGGGCTCCGTGCTGGACGCCAGCGGCTATGTCACGGCGCGGCGCCAGGCCACGGTTTCAGCGAAGATCACCGGGAAAGTCACCGAGGTCCTGATCGAGGAAGGTATGCGGGTCAAAGAGGGCGATGTGTTGGCCCGGCTCGATGATACTGAGGCCAAGGCCCAGCTCGCGCTGGCGAAGGCCCAGCTGGGCGCTGCCCGCGCCCAGATTGCCGAGATCCGCGCTCAGCTCATCCAGGCTGAGCGGGACTATACACGCCAACGGGGGCTCGCCGACCGGCAACTCATTAGTACGCAGGCGCTGGAAGCCGCCCTCACGCAGCGCGATATGCTCAGGGCGCGACTGGCCAGTACCGAGGAACAGATCAGAGTGGCGCAGGAATCGGTGGTGGTGGCCCAGGTGCAGCTCGACAACACCGTCGTACGCGCGCCATTCAGCGGTGTCGTGGTCGCCAAGGCCGCCCAGCCCGGCGAGATGATTTCGCCGATCTCGGCTGGCGGTGGCTTCACGCGTACCGGTATTGGTACCATCGTAGACATGGACTCGCTCGAGATCCAGGTAGACGTCAACGAGGCGTTTATCAATAGGGTCAAGCCAGACCAGCCGGTGGAGGCCATGTTAAATGCCTATCCGGCATGGAAGATCCCCGGCGAGGTGATCGCCATCATTCCAACGGCAGACCGCAGTAAGGCCACCGTCAAGGTGCGTATCGCCATCAAACTCCGGGACCCCCGCATCGTGCCCGACATGGGCGTGCGTGTCGCCTTTTTGGATCCGCAGCCAGCGCGGACGGCGCAGCTAACGTCAGGTGTCCTGGTGCCGATCGAATCGGTGCGGGCGGACGGCGCCGTTGAGGTGGTGTTTGTGTATACCGATGGCAAAGTAGAGCGCCGTAGCGTCACGTTGGGGCAGACTGTCGGCGGTCTGCAACAGGTGCAGAGCGGCCTGCGTGACGGTGAGCGCGTTGTGCTGTCGCCGCCGGAGTCGCTCGCGGACGGCGACGCCGTGAAGCTAGCCGAACACGGTGCACCATGAGCCCTCTCGTAGAGATCCGCGGGCTGACCAAGACTTACGTGCGCGGCCGCGAGAAGATCGAAGTGCTACATGGCCTCAACCTCGACATCCCCCGGGGAGACTTCGTCGCCCTGATGGGCCCGTCCGGTTCGGGCAAGACCACCCTGCTCAACCTGATCGGCGGGCTGGATACACCCACCGCCGGCAGCATCACGGTAGACGGCCGACGCATCGACCAGCTCTCGAGTGGAGAGCTGGCGCGGTGGCGTGCTGCCCATGTCGGCTTTGTGTTCCAGTTCTACAACCTCCTGCCTGTGCTGTCCGCGCAGCGGAACGTGGAGCTACCGTTGCTGCTGACCAATCTCTCGGCGGCCCAGCGCCGCCAGCACGCCGAGATCGCGCTCACCCTGGTCGGTCTCCAGGACCGCGCCAGGCACAAGCCCAAGGAACTGTCCGGTGGTCAGGAACAACGGGTGGCAATTGCCCGCGCTATCGTGTCCGACCCGACGCTCCTGGTCTGCGACGAGCCGACCGGGGATCTCGACCGCACCACGGCGGACGAGATCCTGACCCTGCTCCAGATGCTCAACCGCGAGCACGAGAAGACGGTGGTGATGGTAACGCACGATCCCAAGGCGGCCGAATACGCCCGCCGCCAGCTCCATCTGGACAAGGGTACCCTGGCGAACGGTCAGGACGAGCTATGAGATACCTGCCGCTCCTCTGGGCCGGGTTGTTCCGCAAAAAGACTCGCACCATCCTGACGCTGCTGTCCGTGGGCGTTGCTTTCCTGCTGTTCGGCCTTCTGCACGCCGTCACGGTGGCGTTCGAGTCAGGCGCAGACAGCGCCGATGCCAAGCGCCTGCTCACTACTGCCCGCTACTCTATCATCGAGCTATTGCCGATCGCATACCTACGCCGCATTGAGCAGGTACCGGGCGTGATTGGCGTGGCCTACGCGGAATGGTTTGGCGCCAAGTACCAGAACGAGAGCAATGCCTTCCCGGTGTTCGCGGTAGATCCCCGGCGCTATCTTGACATGTACCCCGAGTTCACGATCCCGCACGAGCAGCGCGAGGCCCTTGTCAAGACGCGCACCGGCGCCGTGGCCGGTACACGTCTGATCCAGCGCTATGGCTGGAAGTTGGGCCAGAAGGTGCCGATCAGCTCGGAGATCCACCCGAAGGCCGACGGGAGCATGGGTTGGGAGTTTGACCTGGTGGGCACACTGGATGCTGACGACCCCACAGTGCGTGGTAACACTGATATAGTCCTGATCAATGCCGCGTACTTCGACGAAGCACGCCAGGCTAACAAGGGCCGGACCGGTTGGTATATCGAGCGCATCGCCGATCCCGCGCAGGCCAAAGCCATCTCGGCGGCGATCGATGCGCTGTTTATGAACTCTCCCGACGAAACCAAGACCCAGCCCGAAAAGGAGTTTGCCATTGGCTTCGCCAAGCAGATCGGCGATATCGGGGCGCTCGTCCTGCGCATCCTGGTGGCGGTGTTCTTCACCATTCTGATCTTGACCGGCAACACCATGGCGCAGTCAATCCGCGAGCGCATTCCGGAACTGGCCATCCTCAAGACGATCGGTTTTTCTGACAGCAGGGTAACGGTGCTCGTGCTGGCAGAGGCGGTCGTGTTACTCCTGCTCGGCAGCGGCTTGGGCATGCTGGCCGCCACCAGTCTGCTCCCCGCCATGAACAGTGCCACCGGCGGTCGTTTCCCACCGCTGTTCGTGCACGGCAGCACCTGGCTGATTGCTCTAGGCATGGCCGTGACGCTGGCGCTCGCCATTGGCCTGCCGCCAGCGCTACGGGCCTGGCGTCTCAAGATTGTCGAGGCGCTCGCAGGGCACTGAGCCCAGGAACAACTATGCGTTGGCTCAATCAGGCCGTTGCAATCACTGTCATTACCCTGCGCACCATCCCGCAGCGGCTGGGCACGTCGCTGGTGGTAGTGATCGGCATTGCCGGTGTGGTAGGCGTGCTGGTGTCGGTGTTGGCGATGTCCGAGGGCTTTCGTCACACTCTGGCCAGTACCGGGCGCTACGACCGTGTGATCCTGCTGCGGGCCGGTTCCGACTCCGAGATGTCCAGTGGCCTGGGACGCGACCAGACCACGCTCATAGCGCCCCTGCCTGGCGTCGCTCGCGATGCCGACGGGAGCCCTCTGGCATCGGCCGAGCTGCTGGTCATGGTAGATCTGCCGCGTCAGGGTCAGACCGACCCCAACAACGTGCCGTTTCGCGGTGTGCAGCCGGCGGCCTTCGCGATCCGCGACGAGCTCAGGATCGTCGCCGGGCGGCGCTTCGCGCGTGGCGTGCGCGAGGTAATCGTGGGCGAAAAAGCCTCACAAGAGTTCGCCAGGCTCACCGTTGGCTCCACAATCGGCTTCCGGGACAGCGCCTGGACGGTAGTCGGCATCTTCGAGACTGGCGGCGACGTGCACGAATCAGAGATCTGGGCGGATGCCGAGGTCACGATGTCGGCCTTCCGGCGCGTGGGCTATCAGTCGGTCACCGCCAGACTCGCCGACGGGTCAGACACCGGGTTCACGGCCTTCAAGGACTCGCTCAGCCGCGATCCGCGTTTCTCGCTCAGCGTGCTCCGCGAGCCCGAGTACTACGCTCGGCAGGCCAAGGTACTCTCAGACCTGATCAACGTGCTCGGCTACACCGTGGCTGCCTTTATGGCCATCGGTGCTATATTTGGCGCACTCAACTGCATGTACTCGGCGGTGGCCAGCCGTCAGGTCGAGATCGCCACGCTGCGCGCCCTCGGCTTCGACGGGACACCAGTGGTGCTCGCGGTGATGATCGAGGCGCTGCTGCTCGCCCTGGTCGGTGGAGCAGTCGGTGGGGCACTGGCCTACCTGTATTGTGACGGCACCTCCCTGTCCACGCTCAACTTCAATACCTTCTCGCAGGTAGCGTTCGACTTCCGGGTAACGCCTGGCCTGCTGCTGCAGGGCCTCTGGTGGTCGCTCAGCATCGGCGCGGTCGGCGGGCTGCTGCCGGCCATCCAGGCGGCACGGCTGCCAGTAACCGTGGCGTTGCGAACTCTATAGGGCATCTCGAACGACGATGATGCAGCACACCATGTCGCCTCTGGCGTGCTGTCGCTGCACGACCTGTATGATATGATACTATATTTACAGCAGCCGAACGCCGCGAGCGGCAAGCCTACGCCTTCGAGGTCTGCTCCGACATGCGTAGGCGTGCGTACCCCAAAGAAGCCTGGGCAACCATACCCTGGCCCTCCCCCAGCAAGAAGACGGGGGATACAAAGGAATGATATATGGACAAACTGACCCAAAGCTATGTGCATGGCGCCAGTGCCATACCACTAATCGGTGGGACTATTGGAGAATATTTCGACAAAGCGGTAGCGCGCTGGCCCGAGACCGAGGCACTGGTGGTGCGCCATCAAGGGGTGCGTTGGACGTATCGTGACTTACAGCGGCATGTCGATGCCTTTGCCGCTGGGCTCTTGGCCCTGGGGCTGGGCCCCGGGGATCGGGTAGGGATCTGGTCGCCCAATAATGCCGAGTGGGTGGTGACCCAATTCGCCACGGCCAAGGCCGGCATCATTCTGGTGAACATCAACCCGGCGTATAGTCTGGCAGAGCTGGAATATGTCCTCAACAAAGTGGGCTGTAAAGGACTGATCACCGCTATGGCATTTAAGTCCAGCGACTACGTAGGCATGCTGCGACACCTGGCTCCTGAGCTGGATACCTGCCGCCCTGGTGCACTGCACGCCGCCAGACTACCGGCCTTACAGACGGTCATTTGCCTGGCCGGTGCCGCCCTACCCGGCATGCTGCGCTTTGCGGATGTCCCCGCCATGGCGGGTGTGGCCCAGCAGCAACGCCTGGCGGAGCTGGCGCAGACGCTGCAGTTCGATGAGCCGATCAACATTCAGTTCACCAGTGGCACCACGGGTGCCCCCAAGGGGGCCACCCTGACCCACCACAACATTCTGAACAATGGCTTTTTCGTTGGTGAGGCCATGCGGCTTACCACCCGCGACCGGCTGTGCATTCCCGTGCCGCTCTACCACTGCTTCGGCATGGTGCTCGGGAATCTGGCCTGTGTCACGCATGGCGCGGCCATGATCTATCCCGGGGAAGCGTTCGAGCCCTTGGCCGTGCTGGAAACGGTCGCGGCCGAACGCTGCACCGCTCTGCATGGTGTGCCAACCATGTTCATTGCCGAACTGGACCATCCCGAGTTTGCGCGTTTCGACCTCAGCAGCCTGCGCACCGGGATTATGGCCGGCGCCCCCTGCCCGATTGAGGTCATGAAGCGAGTCAATCAGGCCATGCATATGGAGCAGGTGACGATTGCCTATGGCATGACCGAAACCAGCCCGGTCAGTTTCCAGAGCGCCGTAGACGACCCGCTGGAGCGGCGTGTCTCCACGGTCGGGCGGGTGCAGCCACACATCGAGGTGAAGATTGTCGACACTGAGGGGCGTATTGTCCCACCTGGCACTCCGGGTGAGCTCCTGACGCGTGGCTACTGCGTGATGCAAGGCTATTGGAACGATCCCGAACGTACCGCTGAGGCTATTGACGTCGCTGGTTGGATGCACACCGGTGACCTGGCAATGCTCGACGCCGAAGGCTACTGCAACATTGTCGGGCGTCTCAAGGATATGGTCATTCGCGGCGGCGAGAACGTCTATCCGCGCGAGATCGAAGAATTTCTCTATCGGCACCCCAAGATTCTGGACGTGCAGGTCTTTGGCGTGCCAGATACGCGCTATGGCGAGGAACTCTGCGCCTGGATCAGGCTGCGGGAGGGTGTCACGGCAACCCCAGACGAACTCAAGGGGTTTTGCCGCGGGCAGATTGCACACTACAAAATTCCCCGCTACATCAAATTTGTGGAAGCGTTTCCGATGACCGTCACTGGCAAGATTCAAAAATTTGTCATGCGTCAGCAGATGATGGCCGAACTCGACCTGCAAGAGGCCAAGACGGCCTGAGACAAGAATCGGTAGACAGGTAAAAACCAAGGGCAGTTCCCTTGCCGTGTTTGGCCTGGAGCGTCGTCGCGAGAGTGGCACGACGCCAACGGGTGCGGCACCAGTCATGCGCCCGCGGGGCGACTGTAAGGACGGCTCCACGGGCTCGCGTGAGCCAAGGCAGCAAGCCGGTCATCTGGACCGTCCTGTCAGGATTCTTGCTGGATCGTATACGTCCCTTCTCGCGCTAACGCTTCCAATACCTTGGTGATATGCTCGGGAGGAAGGCCCTTTGCCCTGAGATACAGAATGAGTCCTTCTTCGTCAATTATAGAGTTATCGACTATCGTAAGATCTGTAACTTCTTGGAATTGTTTGCGAAAGAGGTGATGCCACAGTTTCGCTAAAAGAGGTGTTTTAGAGGGTTGTACGTCTGGTGTCCGATTTTCATAGGAACCGGCCCCACCGAAGTAGGGCCGGAAATAGGCGCACGTCCATTTGCACAGGGATTTGCAAATGGCTGTTGAGCCATAGTTTAAGGGTTAGACCATATTGCCGACATCAGCAAAATGGTTAGAACTTTGAGGCGAAGAACTTACCCAGGCGGGCAGTGGCACGGAAGGCCGGAGTAGCGGCGAGGTCTTTGATCTGCGCGGTGAAGCAGTTGTGCAGGAGCCAGCCGGTTGGCGGTTCCTGCTTGGCGCGGGTCTCGTAGTCCTCCACAACGGGGTGGAACAAGCGTACCGGCACGATCTTTTGCCGGAAGATGTCATAGATCAGCGTCTTGGCCTTGCGGTCTTCGAGGGGCGACTCCTGCTGGACCGTGATATCGTCTACGAGTTTCCTGAAGCCCTGCATGTAGCGGTACATGGCACTGTCCAGCTCTACCCCGAGGTCCAGTTTTGCGGTATGCTTCCGGGTATGGATCAACTCACCAAGGAAGGACATGTTGTCGCAGACAAATACCCGTGCCCCTACTGCGATCTGAATGGGCATACTACGATCGTTGGCGTGTCGAAAACCTACAGCGGCGTCATACTCTGCCATCTTCTGCCATTCCAGATCAAACGTTCCAAAGAGCTTCTAGCTCTGTACGGCAAACTGCTCCCGCACAATGTGGAGGCCCCGATCTTGCATTACCTGTACGAGGGTCTCGACTAACTGTGCATGACCTATTGGCTTGAACGTCTCCGTCCCCTCCGGAGCCGGATAGTTCGCCAGTTGTTCACGCGTGACGATCTCTGCGCCCCGATGGGCGATCAGCTTTGCGCCTTCCATCTAGACCTCCTCCTGGAACTTAACAAAAATGATTGGTTTTGCTGGTTCAACGATCTGACCATCTACACGATCCGGCTCCACAGCCTCTACTGTGTGTTCCTGACCACCCAACGATCGCTACACCCAATTCATCATCATCCTTAAACGGCACCAACGCTTCGATCAATTCTCGTACGGTCATGCCTCCTCCTGCTGTCTCTTAACCTCGGCGACTTCTTCGTGGGTCATCATGCCGTGCTGCCAGCGACCCCGTTGGTCTGAATCCTCCATGTTCGGTGGGAACCCCCCACGTCGTAGCCAGGTTGCCAGCACTTCCAAGCAATTCACTACATGCCCGCGGGTGTCCGCATTGTTCGGCCACTTGTTGAGGTCTCTCAGCGATTCACGAAGCATTTGCCAGAGGGCATTAGGGTCCATCACGCCTCCTTGATCCGTAAATCCATGTACTCTCCGTTGGGAATTTCCTCGACCTCGATGGGGTACTCTTTTCCAATCTCGTAGCGACTACCAGCAAACGTCGTGTAGCTCACGTTATCCATATCTATGAGCTTCGTGAGTGCCCACTTTCGATTGCCTTTCTGCCCCGTTTTGAGAACCTGGATCGACTTCACCGTGATAAGCCGCGCATTGGGATTTACTGGCGCTTCAGGCTCGTCTAGCAGCGCCGGTGGCGGCTCAATAAAGCCTTGATTGGATTCATCCACGAGGGCGGCTACCTTCACAATCGCCCATGCCCACATTTCTTCAGCAAATTGTAGAAACAAAAAAACACGCCGCGCGAAGCTAGCGTGTGGAAAGATGTACATTATTGACAACCAGCAGCGAAGTGAAGTGTGCAGCCCCACTAGTTTTTGTTGCTAGATGTCCATTTCATAAGTTCGCTGCCAGTCATGCAGCGCCCGCTTGTACGGCCTGGGCGGATAAAAGGCACGTTCAAATCGTTTAGGTCGTGAGCTAAACCACGCCCGACCACGGCGTTGTTGACGTCGCGTTTGGCTGAACGGCGTGGCCCGTACCAAGGGTTGGCCCGTATAGGTCCAACGATACGGATGGGTGTGATGGGTGTTGTAGACCTCAAGATCATCATATAAACGGGTTTCAAAGTCTTGGGCGGAACAGTCATCGCCTCGCTGAAGAAACCGACGGGCCAAGACGCTAAACCACAGCTCAACTTGGTTGAGCCAGGAGCCATGTTTGGGCGTAAAGTGCAACACATGCTTATGGTTCGGATCGCGCAGGAAGGCACGCCGTTGCACACCTCGGTGTAAGGCCTTGACAACCAAGGGCACGTTACACCACTGGGCGACCAGCCGGCAGACCTCGAGGCTCCAGTGGGTATTGAGATTGTCAACCACCCAGTCGTAGCGCTGCATATCCGGTAGTTGATGGACCACATTGGCCAGATGGGCGGCAAAATCGGTGCTGGTGCGCGTCTTCCCCAGATTCCATACGACGTGACCCGTTGGTACGACAAACGAGGCGATCAACGCCCGGACACCATGCCGGA
>Ga0075418_10005203_pt1 | contig 14725 bp, 11 predicted proteins | sample SoiMetdeltSBSDD2_FD_81776 | JGI IMG/M metagenome (GOLD analysis project Ga0075418, IMG submission 81776) | Bulk soil microbial communities from a Populus tree surrounding site in Tennessee, USA - Soil MetaG P. deltoides SBSDD2 | ecosystem: Environmental > Terrestrial > Soil > Tree plantation...
GCGCTGGCCGCGTTCGCGATCGTGACTCTGCTGATCCGCAAGCCGTTCACGCTGGCGTACGCGAAGGACACGACGCCGCGCGAGCACTGGGACGATCCGCTGTTCCTGCGGATCAACTACGTGATCTCCGCCGTGTGGGCCGGAGCGTTCCTGGTCTCGGCCGTCGTCGGCGCCTACGGCGATGCAGTATTGCGCGACAACGACAACTTCTGGACCGCATGGATCGTGCCGCTGGCGGCGGTCATCTTCGCGGGCGCGTTCACCGAGTTCTACCCCGACCGCGCGACGGGTGAAGCGACGTCATGGGCCCGGATACTTGACTGGCTGCCACCGTTCGTGCTCGTGACCGGCATCGTCGGATGGGTGTCGGACGCTGTGCCCGACGGGGTCGGGATCGGGTTGATCGTCGTTGGCATCGTCGGCTCGGCCGCGATGCGGAAGCTGTTCCCGGCGCAGGCGGAAGCTACTGAGCCGCTGTGAGATTGCGTGTCGCCGGACCCTCGAGCAGCGTGCCGTCCGGCGCGAAGCGTGAGCCGTGCAGCGGGCAGTCCCACGATTCGTCGGCGTCGTTCCAGTTGACGATCCCACCGAGGTGCGGACACACCGGCGATACCTGATGCTCCACGCCGTTGACCACGCAGCGCGCCTCCAGATCCCACGGTGGGCCGCTGACCACCCCACCACTCTCCGGTGTCCGGTGGGCTATTCGAAGCACCGGCGTGATCCACCCCTTGGCCAGGTTGAACCCGACTTCGAGGTTGGCCTGCAACGCTTTCGGAATGCCCGACAGCTCATGCGGGCTCCAGCTGGCGAACGCGTTCGCCCAGTCCATCCGCCCGCCGAGGATTCGACTCGACAATGCCAGCGCGGCAGCGGTGCCGTTGGTCATTCCCCACTTGTCGAAACCCGTTGCAACGAAGATCTTTTCGTTACCCGGCAGGATCGGGCCGACGTATGGCAACTCGTCGGCCGGCGTGTAATCCTGGGCCGACCAGTAGTGCGTCTGCATCGCACCCGGGTAGTTCTTCTTGGCCCACGAATCCAGTTCCTGCACCGAACATGCCGGGCTCTTTTCGCGGCCCACCGGGTGGCCCGCACCGCCGACGACCAACCGATCACCACCGGGCGTCGGCGCGTAACGCACCGATCGGGTGGGCGAGTCGGCGGACAGGTACATGCCGTGGGTGATGTTGCCCGGCACCTTGTAGGCCATGCAGTACGAGCGGCTGGGCTTCAACCGCGCGAAGAAGCCGCCGCGATCGAGGATCGGAATGCCGGTCGCCAACACGCATTGCTTGGCGTGCACGTCGAATTCGTCACCGTCGGTGGTCCGTACGTGCAATGCGAGCGCGTCGTCCTTGCCCGAAACGCTTTGCACGCGCACGCTTTGCGCGATCCGGCCGCCGCGCTCTTCGAGCTCGACGATCAAACTGTCGAGCAGCGGCATCGGATCGAACTGCGCCTGATGCGCGAGCCGGACGCCGCCGTGATACGGGAACGGCACATCGGCGTCGTCCGCCCATTCGACCTCTAAGCCAGCAGCCGTGCACGCCTCCAGTTCGGCGCGGGCGGCGGCGACGCCGTCTTCTGATTGCGCGTAGGTGTAGGCGGCTTCATGCTGCACGGAGATGCCGTGCGCCTCGCAATGCTGGACCAACCACTCCTGGCCCTCGCGGTTGCCCTGTACATACTGCGCCGCGGTCTTCGGGCCATGCTTGCCGACGATTTTCGACATCTTCGTGCCCTGCAGCAGGCTGATCTTCGCGGTTGTGTTGCCGGTGGCGCCGGCACCTGCGGAGTGTGCCTCCAGCACGAGAACGTCCTTGCCGGCCCTGGCCAGCAACACCGCGGTGGTCAACCCGGTGAGCCCGGCACCGACCACCACGACGTCGGCCGAAAGGTCCGCTTCAAGCAGCGGGTTCGGCGGTATCGACCGGTCGATCCGGTCGGCGAGCCACAGCGATGTCATGGCCATGCTGTACCCAGGCCAGCAAGGACGAAACCCCTCGTTAACCCCAGTAGTCGTGGTCGTGGTTGTCGCCGTCACCGTCGCGATGGTGATCGTCGTGGCAGGTGTTCCAGTCGAAGTTGAAACCCCACTCCGGCCGCCAGAATTCGCCGGGGCACCAGTGATAACGCGGGGCATCAAACCGCACGCCTACACCGAAATCGCGGTGGTGATCGTCGCCGTCAATATCGCGGTGACGGTCGTCATGGCAGGTGCCCGCATCCCAGTTGTTGCCCCATTCGGGATGCCAATCCTCACCCGGACACCAGTGGTAGCTCGGGAATTCGCCCACCTGGGCTGTCGCGGCGGTTGCCGCTCCTACACCGACCAATCCGAGCGCGGTCGTCATGATGAATGTTGTTGCTGCGCAGCGCGCCAATGTTTTCACGCGTACTACGACAACACTGAAATCTGTGTCCCAGCTATGGGCTTGAGTCCAACCGGCTGGCAATGCGGCCCAAAAACCGGAGTGTCTAACGGAATTGGTCTCGTCCGGCAGCTATCGTGTGGTCCGTTATGAGCGACCCGTTGGGGTTGTCGATCGGGACGACCAACTTGGTCGCGGCGCGTGTCGGCAATCAACCCGTGTTACGGCGTTCGGTGTTGACCCTGTTTGGCCATGCCGCGCCGGAAGTCGGCGTGCCCTCAGCACACTCCGACGGCATCGTGCTGGGTGGCTTCGTGGAGCGCGTCGGCGACCCCGTCCCGCTGGTGGCCGCCGACGGGTCGCCGCATCAGGCCGACCAGCTGTTGGTCGATGCGCTGCAGGCGATGGTCTACGCCAGCGGCGGCCAGCCGTCGCCGGAGACCGCGATTGCGGTCCCCGCGCACTGGAGCACATCGACGCTGTGGGCGCTGCGCAACGCGATGCGCGCGAGTCCGACCCTGGCGCCCAACGGCATGCCGGTACGGCTGGTCTCCGATGCCGTCGCCTCGCTGACGGCGCTGAACGCCAATCCCGGATTGGTTTCGCAGGGTGTGGTGGCGCTGCTGGATTTCGGCGGCGGCGGCACGAACATCACGTTGGCGGACGCCGCATCGCGGTACGAGCCGATCGAAGACATCACGCGATACGCCGAATTTTCCGGCGACCTCATCGATCAGGCGCTGCTGAGCCATGTGCTGGAGGGCATCGCCAACTCGGGCAGCGTCGATCCGGCAGGCACCGCGGCGGTCGGTTCCCTGGCCCGGCTGCGCGAGGAGTGCCGCAACGCCAAGGAGCGGCTGTCGGCGGAGACGGTCACCGAACTGATCGCCGAACTGCCCGGGTACCGCTCGGGGATCCGAGTGACCCGCACCGAATTGGAAAGCCTTATCGCTCCGCCGCTTACCGGGGTGCTCACCGCTCTGGAAAATGCGTTGGAGCGCAACAGGATTAGCTGGTCGAATGTCTCTGCGGTGGTCACCATCGGTGGTGGTGCCAGCATTCCGCTCATCACAGCGCGACTTTCCGAACACGCGCAGGCGCCGGTGCTGACGACGCCCCAGCCGGCGCTGGATGCTGCGGTTGGTGCGGCCTTGTTCGCCGCCTACGGTGCGCAAGCCGACGCGAAAACCGGGGTAGCCCCGGCGCTGCCGGTGGATGTTCCCGATCCGGTCGACGCGCCGGGCTCGGCGACGTTCCGTGCCTTGGCTTGGTCCCAGGACGACGACACCGACGACGTCGTGCCGTACACCGGAGATGTGTACGACACCGGCGTGACCGCCGCGCGTCCGCAGGTGCAGTACATGCCGGCCACCGGGCCGATCGAGGAGCCGCGTTCGACATGGAATCGGGTGCCGCAGTTGGTGTTCGGGCTCGCGGCCGTGGTCGCGGTGGTGGCTGTTGGCGGGGTCGCCATCGCCCTGACGAGCGCCACCGACAGCACCAAGGCCACCGAGCCGACGAAACCCGCCACCTCTGCCCCCGCACCCACCAGCGCGGCACCGCCGCCGTCGACTCCGCCACCTGTCGAGACCGTCACGGTCACCAGCGAGCCGCCACCGCCTCCGCCACCGACCACCACCGTTGAACCGGTGACGACAACGCACGTCACCACGACGACGCAGCCGACGACCACCACCAGAACAACAACAACGACGACAACGACAACCACCACAACAACGACCACGACCACCACCACGACGCCGACGACAACCACCACGACGACGACGACGCCGCCGCCGATGACGACGTCGTACATCACCGTGCCGTTCGTGCCGGTGCCGATCCCGATTCAGGTGCCAAATCAGGGTCCGCAGAGTCAGGCTCCCCAATACGAGGCTCCGCAGTACCCGTACCAGTACCAGCAGCCTCAGCAGCTGCCCTGAGCAACCGGTTCCTCGACGTTGCGCGGATGGTGGCAGGCGGCCACATGAGCCGCCGCGTGTTCGAGCAAGGCTGGCTCGTCGGTGGTGCAGATCTCGGTAGCCCAGGGGCATCGCGTGTGGAAGCTGCAGCCCGGCGGCGGGTCGATCGGGCTGGGAACATCACCCTGTAGCACCAGCCGCTCGCGTGCGGCGTTGCGTTTCGGATCGGGAATGGGGACCGCCGACAGCAAGGCATTCGTGTACGGGTGAATCGGCCTGCGGTATAGGTCCTCGGTCTCCGAATTCTCCACGACCTTGCCGAGATACATCACCGCGACCCGGTCGGATACGTGGCGAACCACGCCGAGGTCGTGTGCCACAAACAGATACGACAGACCGAACTCGTCCTGAAGTTCCTTGAGCAGGTTGATGATCTGCGCCTGCACGGAAACGTCGAGCGCAGAAACCGGTTCGTCGGCGACGATCATCTTGGGCTGCAGCGCCAGCGCTCTTGCGATGCCGATACGTTGACGTTGCCCGCCGGAGAATTCGTGCGGGTAGCGGTTGTAGTGCTCGGGGGAAAGGCCGACCCGGTCGAGCAGATCCTGAACCCGTCGCTTGAGCTCGGCGCCCTTGGCCAGCCCGTGCAGCTCCAGCGGATCTCCGACGATCTGGCCCACGCGCTTGCGCGGGTTCAGCGACGCAAAGGGGTCCTGGAAGATCATCTGCATGTCACGGCGCAAAGGGCGCAGATCGCGACGCGACCGGCCCACGAGTTCTTCGCCGAGAAACTTCACCGAGCCCGACGTCGGCTGGGTCAGCTGCAGGATCGCCCTGCACAGGGTCGATTTGCCGCAACCGGATTCGCCGACCAGGCCGAGCGTTTCACCTTCGCGCAGCGACAGGCTGACCCCGTCGACCGCGCGCACCCGGGCGACCTCGCGGTCGACCACCACCCCGGACTTGATCGGGAAGTGCTTGACGAGGTCGGTGACCTCGAGCAGCGGATCGCCCTTGCTCACGAAATCACCTGCGCCCGACGCGATTTCTTCTCCTCCGGGTCGAGCCAGCAGCGGTCGAGATGGTTGCCGCCCACGCGCGGCTCGAGCGGAGGCAGCTCGCTGCATTTGTCGAACTCGTGCGGGCACCGGGGGGCGAACCGGCAGCCTTTCGGTGGTGCCAGCAGCGACGGCGGCTGTCCGGGGATCTGCGCAAGGCGAGCGCCGCGCGTTTGGTCGAGCCGCATCAGCGACCCGAGCAGACCCCAGGTGTAGGGATGCTGCGGGTCGTAGAACGTCTCGTCGAGTGTGGCGTTCTCCACGATCTGGCCCGCGTACATGACCAGCACCCGGTCTGCGATCTCGGCGACCACCCCGAGGTCGTGGGTGATCAGGATGATGGCAAGGTCGCGGTCGCGGTTGAGTTGGTCGAGCAGGCGCAGGATCTGGGCCTGCACCGTGACGTCAAGGGCGGTGGTGGGCTCGTCGGCGATCAGGACGTCCGGTTCGAGCGCGAGCGCCATCGCGATCATCACGCGCTGGCGCATGCCGCCGGAGAACTCGTGCGGATAATGCCGCACGCGGCGTTCGGGATTCGGGATGCCCACCGAACGAAGCAGTTCGACGGCCCGGTCGGCCGCCTCGCGTTTCGACAAGTCACGATGCGCCCGGATCATCTCGGTGATCTGATCGCCGACGCGATAGACGGGGTTCAGCGAGGACATCGGGTCTTGGAACACCATGGCGATCTGCTCGCCGCGGACGTCGCGCAGCTCGTCGTCCTCGAGCCCGTTGAGCTCACGGCCGCGGTAGGTGACGGTCCCCGTGATCCTGGCGTTGGAGGCGCGGGTGAGCCCGGTAATTGTTTGCGCCGTAACGCTTTTACCCGAACCGGACTCGCCGACGATGGCCAGCACCTCGCCGGCCCGCAGCTCGAACGAGACGCCACCGACCGCCTGCACCACACCGTCCTCGGTGGCGAAGCTGACATTGAGGTCGTCGACCTTGAGGATTGTGCTCACGCCGGTGCCGCCTCACCAAGCCGGATCCGCGGATCCAGCACTGCATACGCGAAGTCGACGATCGTGTTGAACAGCACGATGAAGAACGCGCCGAACAGTGTCACACCGATCAGCGGCGGCAGGTCGAGGCTGCGGATCGCCTCCCCCGCATACAGTCCAACCCCGTTGAGGTTGTACACCGTTTCGGTGAGGATCGCGCCGCCCCCGACCACCTGCCCGAAGTCGAGACCGAACAACGTCACGATCGGAATCATCGAGTTGCGAAGCACGTGGCGGATACGCACCTGACGCTCGGACAGCCCCTTGGCCCGCGCGGTTCGCACGTAGTCTTCGTTCATCGCGTCGAGCATGTTGGAGCGCAACATTCGGCTGTAGAACCCGACGAAGAGCACGGCGAGCGTGAACCACGGCAAGATCAGGTGGGACGCCCAACCCACTGGATTCTCCGTCAGCGGCACGTAACTGCCTGTCGGGAAGAGCTGGATCTTGAACGTGAGGAAGTACAGCAGGATCGCGGCCAGCCAGAACACCGGCATCGAAATACCCACCAGCGAAAGGATTGTCAGCGCGCGGTCGGTGAACTTCCCGGCGTGAATGGCACTCATGTACCCGAACAGCACCGCCAGTGCCATCCAGATCACCGCGGCCCCGATGCACAACGAGAACGTCGCGGGCACCCCGTCCCAGATCTGCTGCACGACGTTGCGGTCCTTCGCATACGACATGAGTTGGCCGGTGAAGATCTGTTTCATCATCGTCAGGTACTGCACCGGCAGCGGCTGATCCAGCCCGAGATCCGCACTGACCCTGGCAATCAGCGCAGGATCGGCGTTCTTGCCCGCGATGCGCGCCGCGGGGTCGGAGTTCGGGATGACGTTGAAGATCAGGAACACGATCACCGAGATCGCGAACAGCACTGCGATCATGCCGAGAAGACGCCTCACGATGAATCTGGCCATCAGTGCTCCAGCCGGATCTTCGCGCGTGGATCGAGTGCGTCGCGCAGGCCGTCACCGAAGACGTTCAAGGACAGCACAGTCGCGATGATCATCAGGCCCGGCACGATCGTCAGATGTGGTGCTGTGTAGATCATTTCGTAGCCGTCGGCGATCATCGTGCCCCACGACGCGTTGGGCGGGCGCACACCTGCCCCGAGGAACGACAGCGCCGATTCGAGCAGCATATTGTTGGCGATGTTCAGCGTGAAGAACACGATGATCGTGGAGATGATGTTCGGCAGCAGTTCGGAGAACATGATCCGCAACGGCCCCTTGCCCTGCGCGACGGCGGCCTCGATGAACTCCTTCTCCCGCAGCGCCAGGATTTCGCCCCTGATCGGCCGTGCCATGTACGGCACGTAAACGAAGCCGATGATCATGATCGGAATCCAGATCGAATCGCCCGCGATCGCGAGGGGTCCGATCTTGAGGCCGCCGATGGCCAGCGCGGTACCCAACGCGATGCCGAGGAGGAGCACCGGGAACGCCCAGATCACGTCCATGATCCGCGACAGCACCGAGTCGATCCAGCCGCGGTAGTAGCCGGCGAGCAGGGCGACGATCACCGACAGCTCCGTCGTGACGGCGGCGGCGGCAAGGCCGATGTAGATCGACGTGCGCCCGCCGTACATCAGCCGCACCATCACGTCGCGGCCGTTCTGGTCCGCGCCGAGCAGGTACTGCCCGTGCAGGCCCGGTCCGATCGGGGTGCCGTCAGGCGCCACCACATTGGTCGGTTGCCCGTCGATCACCACCTTCTCGGTGATGTGGTTTTCATTCGGACCGGTGTGTGCGACATGTTCGGCCCACAGTGGCGCTGCCAGGCAGAACAGCACGATGAGCACGAACACGGCGCCGCACACCAGCGCAACCTTGTTGCGCCGCAGCCGGAGCCACGCCAGATACCAGGGATTGCGGCCTTGGATCTGCGATGCGGGCACACCGGTGGGAAGTGGCGGTTCTCCTGGGACCTCCAGTTCGCCAACGGGGACGACCATGAGTGGCTACTTGATCGCGAAGGACGAGTAATCCTGGTTGAACAGCAGATGATGATAGGACTTGTCGAAGTCCATGCGTTCGGACAGGAACGTGGTGAATCGCTCGTTGCCGTAGGGCGCCCAGACCGCCTGCTCCATGTACGCCTTGTCCAGGTCCGCGTACTGCTGCTCGACCCCGCCGTCGCCGATCAGCTTCGTCAGCAGCTCGTCCTGCTTCGCGTTGTTGGCGGGGATGTTGACCCGCGACCAATTGTTGCTATTGGTCGGCAGGATGCTGTCACCGTGCAGCAGCGGGCGGAAGAAGTCATCCGGATGCGGGAAGTCCTGGAACCAGTCCCCGAACCCCGTGTCCAGGTCGGGGGTTGACTCGTTGCCGATCGTGGTGAAGTAGACGTCGCCTGCGATCACCTTGAGCGTGGCGTTGAAGCCGAGCTGGGTGAGCAGGTCGTGGTAGTACTCGCCGATCCGCTTGCGGTCCGGCTCGTCATTCGTCCACACCGTGATGTTGCGGTCCGCCGGGTTGGCTTCTGCGATCAGCTGTTTCGCCTTGTTCATGTCGGGTCCCGGGAACAGCTTGTACTCGGAGTAGCCGGGCATCCCGGGCGGGAGGACCTGCTGCGTGGGATGCATGCGGCCGCCGAAGATCCGGTTCAGGGCCTCGGGGTCGACGGCGTAGTTGATCGCCTGGCGCACCTTGAGGTCGTTGAACGGCGGCTTTTGGGTGTTCATCCAGAAGAAGTAGGTGTTGATCGAATCTTCCATCCGGAAGCGGTTGCCGTAGCGGGTCTTCACCTCTTGCAGACGGTCGGATGCCGGCGGGTCCACCATGAAATCGACCTTGTTCTGCTCGATGTCGGTGACCTGCGCGCTGTTGTTCTTGTTCTCTGTGACGGTGATCTTGTCCACGCTGGCGTCGACCACCTCGTCGGCCCCGGCGTCCTTGACCGTCTTGAAGTTCGGGTTGCGCTCCATCGTCAGGGTGCGCGGCGCCTCCACCTTGCTGATCATGAACGGACCGCTCGACGGTGGCGGGTTGTTGGTGGCGTCCTTGTCCAGCGGGGTGCTCGGCGGCACGGGCGCGGCGAACATGAGCCCGAGCACGTTCTCGAAGGTGCCGTTGGCCTCGGCCAGTTCGATGGTGATGTCGCCGGTGTTGTCGTCGGTCTTGATGCCGCTGATCGTGTTCGCCTTGCCGTCGGCATAGTCCTTGGCGCCGACGATGCCATTGAAGAACACCGAGCCGCCGGAGTCGGTCTTGAACAGCCGCTGGATGCCGTAGGCGAAATCCGATGCCTTGATGGGCGTTCCGTCGGAGTACTTCATGTTCTGCCGGAGCTTGAGCTTGTACGTCTTGCCGTCGGGCGAGATGTCGGGCATCTTCTCGGCCAGCGCCGGTACCACCTGGGTGCCTTCCTTGCCCTTGGCGTGCTTGTACGTCAGCAACGGGGTGTAGACGTTCCAGAGCACCTCCCAGCCCTCGAGCGTGTAGGAGAGCTGCGGGTCGACGTAGTCAGGGAAGGAGCTCAGCGCGACATTGATGTCGCCGCCGCCTCCGCCGCCACCGCCGCCTCCGCCCTTGTCACTGCCGCACGCCGCGACACCGAACGCTGCCAGTGGGGTGATGCAGACGATGGCGACAACCTTGCGCAGTGTGTTCATCTCGCTCCCTGTGGCTCGCGTGTGGGTTGACTCCCCTAAAGCTGTACGCCTTCCGGTGGGGTCGAGTTGTCATCTTTGAGGAAAAAATTGGCACGGCAACTCGATCGTTTTCGCACATTCGTTGTGTTCGTTTGCCCTGGATGTTTGCCGGGTCAATCAATAACTACCACCGTCAATTTTGCTCGATTCCAATACGGACGAAGTTAACTGTGGCATTATTTCGGCAGGGCTACATCCGTGCGCCGGCGGCCACCGCTTGTCAAGAATCGGCTAGTCGCGGGGCCTCATAGTTAGGAAACAACATGCTGTCATCTCTCCTGGCTCGTCGTCTTGCGGCTGTTGCCGGAGGTGTAGCGATCGCCGCCATGGTCGGTGTCACCGCCTCGTGCGCCAAGGAAGAAAAGAAAGCGCCCGAGACCACAACAACGACCACCACCACCACCACGACAAGTGCCTCGCCGGCGCCGCCTCCGTCGCCAACAGAGAAGTCGATCAACCCGACCGGCGGCAACCTGTTCACCCCACCGGTGTACGCGCCGCCGGCGCCGACAGCTATCCCCGGCGACCACTGAGTTGGTCCGCCAACGCGGGATCGTCGGCTGGCGCGTGTCGGCGGTCCTCGCGGCGGGGGTACTCGTGCTCGCCACGGGCGTGCGGGCTGCGTCCGTGTCCGACGACCGGCCGGTCATCGGCGGTCCGCTGGCGTTATTACTAGCCAGCTCAACCGATCTCGGCCCATCCCGCGATGGCGGTGCGCAACTCACTGTCACGTTGGCTGACTCGGCTCGGCCGGCGACGTTAATCGCATGGGCCAGCGCACACGACATGTGGGTGCGGTGGCGACCGGGTGACACGTGGGCAGTCGTCGAGGGTGCCGCGCAGGACGTGGCAACGGCGTTCGCGGTGCCAGTGAACGACTACCGCGGTCGCAAAGGGCAGGTGTTCTACGCGTCGCCGCAGCAGCCGTCGATTCCCGAGACTCTTCGCGCCAGCGTCACCGGCATCGGCAGAATCCTCGGGTACACCCCGCACCGCGAGGCGCGTCCCGGATTCCTGCCGCTCGACGTGCCGAGCCAGGGGCTCACCCCGAAAGCGTTGCTGGAGGCATACAACGCCAATCCGCTGGCCGCCGCGGGCTTCACCGGCAAGGGCGCGACGATCGTGTTCTTCTCATTCAGCGGGTACGACCAGAAGGACCTCGACGCGTTCGCCGACTTGTCCGGGCTGCCGAGATTCACTCCGGTCCTGGTCGGCGGTCAGCCCGGTCCATCTGGTGCCGAGACGGCGATGGACCTCGAAGTCGCGCATGCGATTGCGCCCGACGCGCAGAAAGTCGTCGTCAACGCCCGGCCGACCGTCGAAGGGGACGGCGCCTACGAAAAGATCGGACAGCTGTTCGAGTCGGTGGACCGGCAGTTCCCGGGCGCGGTGTGGAGTCTGTCGATCGGGTGGGGATGCGATGCGCTGATCAGCGCCGCCGACCTGGCCCCTATCGAGGCCGCCTTGGCCGCCGCGCAGAAACGCGGAACCTCAGCGTTCGACGCGAGCGGGGACACGGCCGGTCTGGAGTGCAAGGGTGGCGACGAATGGTCGTCGAACCCCGGCCCGGATGATGTTGGCCTGGACGCTATTTCGTCGTTGCCGGCGATGACATCCGTCGGCGGTACCACCCTGTCGACTGATGACCAGGGACGGTGGCTCGCCGAGCGCGCGTGGGTGGACTCGCCGTTGTCGCAGGGCACCAGCGGCGGGGTGTCAGTGCTCTACGACCGCCCCGCGTGGCAGGAACGGCTGTCGGTGGAGCGCGACGTTGATCGGCGCCGGCTGGCCCCCGATGTCGCCGCGGTCGCGGATCCGTTTACCGGGGTCAGGATTGTCTTCGACCAGCAGGAATTGGTCGGTGCGGGCACCTCTCAGGCTGCGCCGATCTGGGCCGGACTGGCCGTGTTGATGAACCAGTATCTGCTCGCCCATGGCGGGCGGCCACTAGGGCACATCAACCCGTCGCTGTACCGGGTCGCGGCGGGCGCGAACCTGCCCGCGTTCCGCGACGTGGGCCTTGGCGGGAACGCCGTCGATATCTCGCAGCCCGGGTACGACCTGGTGACCGGCCTCGGCAGCCCCAACGTCGACTACCTGGTACGCGACCTGCTGGACATCCAGAGGGGTGTCGCTCCCCGATGACCACCGGCGTGCCGGTGATGCGGTGTCCGGTATGCAACGCGGACGTGCCCGCCGCCGCGTTCTGCGGTGCGTGCGGTGCACAACTGTCGCCGCGCCGCGGGGATGGCCGGGGCATGCTGCGGCCGGTCGCGTATGGCGCGGCCCCCGGCGAGCACGTGCTGCGGCTGTCCGTGGCGAGCACGTTGTTTCCGCATCTGCCACACCGGTCGCGCGCGCCGTTTCGGGTTGCGCTGGCCGTCTTGTTTCTGACGCTGGTCGTCCTCGCGTTCCTCGGATGGCAGGCACCGTTGATCGCGGTCGGTGCGCTCGGGTTCCCGATGGTATTCGTGCTGTATCTGCACGAGACCGACATCGATGACGATCTGCCACTGAGCTCCCTTGTGCTGACTGCAGTGCTGGCGATCGGACTTGGCATCGGCTGGGCGCTACTGACTGGCGTGATCGTCGCGCACTCCTACGATGTCACGCTGAGCGACGCAAGCTCCGAAGAGCATTCAATACCCGTTGAGGGGATCGCCATCCCGGCGGGTACTGCGGTCCTCTTGGTGCTTCCCGCGGTAGTGATGCGGCTGCTGCGGCCAGGAACCCGAGAGTCGTTGGACGGGTTCGTGATCGGCGCATTGAGTGCGATCGCCTTTAACGCGGCGGCGACGCTGACGCGGCTGTCCCCCCAGTTTGCGACGGGGCCCACTGCGCACGACCGACCGGCCAGCTCACTGCTCGCCGAGGCGGGCATCCAAGGGGTGGCGATGCCGTTGACGGCCGCAGCGTTGGGTGGCCTGGCTGGCGTGGCGCTCTGGTTTGCAAGGCCTGGCGATAAGGACCGCCGTCCGGCGATTGTGCTGCTGGTTGCGAGTTTCCTTGTGGTGCTTGGTATTTGCGTCGGACTCGGATTGCTGGGCGCGACCTCGTTCGCCAATGGCCTGCACTTTGGCTTGAGTCTGCTCGCCGCCGTTATTGCATTGTTGGCCTTGAGGACCGGGGTGCAGGCGGCGCTACTGCACGAAGCGCATGACGAGATGAACCCGCAGGCGCAGGTGTTGTGCCCGCACTGCGACCACGTCGTACCGGATACCGCCTTCTGCCCCAACTGCGGGGTCGCGACCCGTGCCGCATCGCGGACTTCGCGTGCCGCCCGCCGCACCACACAAGGGGTTACTTCTGCCCGACCGGGGTACGCGGTCCCGCCGGGGTCGTATGCGGCGGTGCCGGTGCAGCACACCACCCACACCAAACTGCTGACGGCGTTGGGCGCGGGTGCAGCGGTCGCGGTCGCAGCGGCTGTCACGGCTTCGGTCCTGGCCACCCCGGTTGCTGCGCGGTATGTCTGCCCACCTGATTGCGGGGAGCCTCCAATTGGCAAGCCCGTCGCTGCAAACCCGTGGTTCACGTCCGGTGACGGCAAGTTCGCCGTGCAGTATCCGCGGGCCGGTACGGCGTACGAGGTGAAACTGGAATCCGAAGGTGTGGAAGTGAACTTCACAGCCGGCGACACCGGCACGATGGAGTTGTTCGGGATGCCCGCGAGCAATCGCACCCCAAAGCAGATCGCCGAGGCCTTGATCAACGAGCACTATCCCGACGCCACAACAGATTACGAAATTCCCAACGCCATGGTCGGATACCAACCGGGGTACGGGGTGGTCAAAGACGAATATCCGCAGGACGCGTCGGGAACGTTCACGCGCCTTCGACTCCTGGTCATGGTGGCGGTCAAGAACGACTACGCCTTGGTCGCCGCCGCGATCGGGCCGTACCACGAGTTCAGTCCGGATTTTGGAAGCGGTCATCCTTCTGGCGTCAACCTGCAGCTGGCACTCGATATGGGCAAATACGTGAACAGCTTTACCTGGCGCGACGATTCGCCCCGCTGAGCCTTACGTGGTGTCGGATAGACCCATGAAACGTAAACATGTCCTCGTGGCAGGCGCCGCGATTGTTCTCGCCGGTGTTTCGGCAGGCTCGGCCGCCGCGACCCCAAGGAGGGCACCGTCGAGATCCAGCAGGCACCCGGCGCCTGTCCGTAGCGGAGATCAGCCGTACGGTTGCGGCTCGTGGAACCGATTGATGATCGGGATGCGCTCGATGATCCGGTCGCGCAGCCGCGGCTGCTGCGGGACGGGCGGCACATAGTTCGGCGCGGGGGCCGGAGGCACGTAGGCCGGCGCGGGCGGTGGTGCCACAGGAGGTTCGGAGTTAACGGGCGCCTCAGGCGGCGGGACGACCGGGATCGCGTCTGGAACGGGCGCCGCAGCCTCCACGATCGTTTGCGCTACGGGCGGTGCGGGCTCCAGCGGTGGCGCCGCAGGCGGTGACGGCGGTGCAACCGGAATCGGTTTCGGTGGGGCCTGTGCGACCGACGGAGCTGCGGGCATCCGGGCTGGCTGATCCTTCGTGACCGCGGTATCCCGTTGGGCCACAGCCGAATCCTCGTCTGGTGTCAGGCCGAGGCCGAGCGCCGCGGACAGTGAGACGACGAAGACGACGATCGCGGCGGCCACGACCGACGACAGCGCGCCGATTCTCGATGGCACGCGCCACCGCGCGGGCCGCGCGTCCAGCATGTTGA
>Ga0075418_10005205_pt1 | contig 14722 bp, 5 predicted proteins | sample SoiMetdeltSBSDD2_FD_81776 | JGI IMG/M metagenome (GOLD analysis project Ga0075418, IMG submission 81776) | Bulk soil microbial communities from a Populus tree surrounding site in Tennessee, USA - Soil MetaG P. deltoides SBSDD2 | ecosystem: Environmental > Terrestrial > Soil > Tree plantation...
ACCTGCTCGAACCAGCCGACCAAGGTCTGCGTCAACAACCTGCAGTGCCCGGGCGGGACCTGCATCAACATCGCCCAGGAACTCTGCGACAAGTGCGGGCCCGCCACGCAGGAGACCTGCCAGAAGCAGGGCGTCACCAACAACGGGACCTGCGGCTTCACCGAGGACGACCTCGACTCCGACGGCGTGACGGACGCGATCGACAACTGCCCGACCATCCCGAACCCGAGCAGCCTGGCGGGAGGCGTCCTGCAGCTGGACGCCGACCAGGACGGCCGCGGCGACATCTGCGACCCGACGCAGTCGGCGGACGACGACAACAACGGCATCCCCGACGATGCGATCACCTTCACCACGGCGATCACATGCAAGCGGCTGGAGCTCGCCAACCTGATCGTCCTGGCCGTGTCGGTTCACGACACGAACGGCGACATCGATCCGTTCGCCGACGCCGGCGAAACGGCCCGGATGTCGCTCACGGTCCGCAATGCGGGCGACTTCGCGCTGACCAACGCCACGCTGGTGCTGGGGTCGGTCGATCCGGACATCGCCTGCATCACCAAGTCGACGATCTTCGTGCCGTCGCTGCCGGCGGACGGGGTGCTCAATACCGCGACGCTGGGCGAACCGGCCGGGACGTTCGAGTACACCCTGAAGACCACGGCCTCCACGACCAATCCTTCGGCGCCCTCCAGGGCCGACTTCCTGCTGAGCGTCGTCAGCGCCCAGGTGGTCGGCACCACGACGCCGGTGCCGATCTCGACCGTGATCGACCTCGATCTGCCGACGGGCGGGCTGCCCGCCAAGCTCGACCTCAACGGCATCCCGGGCGACTTCGACGACGGGATCTGGTTCGAGGACTTCGATACCGAGCGCGACGGCAACCTCAATCCCAACAACGGCAATCCGTACATCAGCCTCAGCAACCTGCCACTCGGCACGCCGGGCGTCTTCAACGACACCCTGGGAGTCTGGGTCGGCACGGCGACCGGCGGGATCAACGCCCTGGCCGGCGTCGGCTGCTCCGGGTTCATCGTGCCGCCGCAGGATCCGGCCTGCAAGATCGATCCGGACAACGACATGGACTGGCACATCCACTGCCCGGTCGACCATTGCCCGAACGGCGCAGGCTTCCTGACCCCGACGGACGGCAACATCTCCAAGAGCGGCGAGAACTCGCTCCACTGGGGCCATCACTTCCTGCCCGACAGCCGCGACGGCGACAGCACCAAGTTCCGCCAGTTGGCCGCGTTCATGACCAACGAGATCAACCTCACGCCTTTGCCGGCCGCCGGCGACCTGGAGCTGTCCTTCTTCCACATCGCCGACATGATGGACAACAACAACCTCAACTCGAAGCCCGGCCAGGCGGTCGACTTCGGGGACGTCCACATCCAGGTCTTCGATCCGGCCCAGCCGGTCGGCAGCCAGTGGGGCGTCTGGGATCGCCTGGCGCCGTTCGAGAACGTCTACGATCACATCTCGTACATCTGGTCGACATTCGGGACGGCCCCGACCTACTGCATCCTGACGCCGACCGACTCGGGCAACGCACCACCGGCCCCGCGCGGCGTGCGCGAGCTGCTCTGCTACCCGAACGGGATCTGGTCGCACTGCGGGAACTCGCTCGACCAGACGGACGCCGGGCAGTGCGACGGCCCCGGGATCCAGGGCCTCAGCGGGCCGGGTCTCTGGGTCCAGAGCAAGTTCAGCCTGGCCAACTACCTCGGTCAGCGGGTCCGCATCCGCTGGATCGCTCAGTCCTGGGAGTTCGACTGCTGCGCATCGTCGTACTACGAGCTGGGCGGCGGCTGGGCTCCGCAACCGAACGACGAAGGCTGGTGGATCGACGACATCAAGGTCACCGGGGCGCTCGTGGACATCGCGCAGCCGCCGGCCGACACGAAGGCGCCAGGGCCGGCGACTTGCCCGCCCTCGTTCTGTGACAACACCAAGGGTATCTGCTCGGGCGGGGCGACGCCTGGTGCCGTCTGCACCACCTCCGCCACGTGCGGCGGCGGGACCTGCGTCGTCGACGGAGGCTTCGCCGTCGACCTGGTGATCCAGGATTCGGACGGCGACGGCTTCATCGTCGGCGGCGAGCCGATCGTCGCGTCGGCCGCCGCGACGTCGAATCCCGGAGGCTGTGTCGGGGGCGGCGTGCAGTTCCGGTTCTTCAAGCGCGGCGACAACAACTCCTGCCAGGCCGGTGTCCATGTCGGGCACCCCTGCTCGCTCAGCTCGGATTGCCCGGGCAGCACCTGTGGGCCGACCTACAATGTCGTCCAGGACTGGTCGTCCGACCCGACCTACAACGACGTTCCGACCGCCGACTCGGAGTATCACGTGCAGGCGCGCTGCAGCGTCTTCCCGGCCTGCATCTCGAACTTCACGGCTCCCGCCGGCTCGGAGAGTTTCTCCGTCTACCCGGCCGACGGCAACGAAATCGCCCTGTCACTCACCCATGGTGGTGGGACGTGCCAGGGAGGCCCCACACCGGGCGCTGTCTGCGTGAATACAGCGACATGCGGGCTGAACGGCGTGTGTGTGGGGACCAGCACCATCTCGTGGCCCTCGCGGTCGCAGGTGCCGCAGATCTCCGGTTACGATCTCTTCAAGATCACGATCGACGCCTCGGGCGATACGGATCTCCTGACCCTGACCGGTCTGACCTGTCTGGCGGGCAATCTGCCTCAGCCAGGTGGAGCGCCCGGGCCGGCGGTCTCTTCCACCGAGAACGTCAACCCGGCGGTCGGCAAGGTGACCATGTTCCTGGCCGGCCATAACCCCGTGGCTGTCGGCGGTCAGGCGGCGCTCGGGAGGCGCTTCGACGGCGTGGCGAGGCCGCTCCGCGCCCTGCCGCCCGTCTGCCCGTAGGGCGAACGGATCGCAGCATCGGTTGAACGAGGGGCTCCGGAACATCGGGGCCCCTTCGTCTGTCGGTGTCACGATTTCGTAATCCGCGACGGCGCGGCGCTGGACGCCCTGGCAGCAGGCTTCTATATTCCCCCCGCGGGCGTGCACACGGCCCGGGGGGGAGTATGCGGATCTGCGGAGCGAGCGAGCGCGGCGAAGGGCGCCTGGGTACGCTCTTCGGCCTGAGCGTCCTGGTCCTGACGGTCTATCTCGGGTTCAAGGTCGTCCCGGTCATGGTGAACGCCTACGCCTTCCGGGACTATATCGAGCAGGAGGCGCGCTTCGCGGCCCTGCAGAAGAAGGACGACGAGGTCATCAAGCGGGTCCTGCGCAAAGCCCAGGAGCTCGAGCTGCCGATCAAGGCGAAGAACATCAGGGTCAACCGCGACCAGTCGCACTTCGACATCGCCGTCAAGTACACGGTGCCGATCGAGACGCCGGTCTACACCTACAACTGGGACTTCGACGAGAGGTACCGCGCGCCGCTCTTCTAGCCCGGACGACTCACCACTCTTCCGGCCGGCGCCGGAGCGTCCCTCACCGCACGATCATCCCCGAGCGTTCCCAGCGCGTGTAGCGGAAGATCGCCGTGAGGCCGTGGAGCAGCCGCCCCAGGCCGGACTCGGAGCCGCCCCGCGCCAGCGCCAGGGCCCCGTCGGGGCCCACGCCGTCGAACGACCAGTAGATCAGGAGCGCCCGACCGAGAATGTTCTGTCGCGGAACGAATCCCCACTCGCGACTGTCGAGGCTGTCGTCCCGGTTGTCGCCCATCGCGAAGTACTGACCCTCGGGCACGGCGACCGGGCCGAAGCTGTCGATGTTGTCCGGCACCTCCCCGGGATGCTTGTGGACGGCGTAGGGCTCGTCCAGGGCCGTGTAACCCTGCTGGCCGGAGGGCTGGATGTAGACCACCCCCTGGACGATCTGGATCGTGTCGCCGGGCAGGCCGACGACGCGCTTGACGTAGTCCTGCTGGGGGTCGTGAGGGTAGCGGAAGATGACGATGTCCCCGCGGCGCACCGGGGCGAAGGGCAGGATCTCCCGCTCGAGCGCCAAGGTGAGCGGCGCCACGGCGAACTTGTTCACCAGGACGTGGTCTCCGATGAGCAGCGTGTCCTCCATGGAGGCGCTGGGGATCTTGAACATCTGGAACAGGAAGGTCCGCACGAACAGGGCGAAGATCATGGCGATCAGCGCGGCCTGCCCATAATCGAACAGGAAGCGTCTCGGGCGGGCAGGATCGCCCATCTCAGTCCACCTTGAGGAGGGCGAGGAACGCCTCCTGCGGGATGTCGACCCGGCCGACCTTCTTCATGCGTTTCTTCCCTTCCTTCTGCTTTTCCAGGAGCTTGCGCTTGCGGGTGATGTCGCCGCCGTAGCACTTGGCCAGGACGTTCTTGCGGAGCGCCGCGACGTTCTCGCGCGCCACGATCTTGCCGCCGATGGCGGCCTGGATGGCGACCTCGAAGAGCTGGCGCGGGATCTCCTCCCGCAGCTTCTGCGCCAGGCTGCGCCCTTTCGACTGCGCCCGCTCGCGGTGCACGATGAGCGACAGCGCGTCGACCGGCTCGCCGTTGACCAGGATGTCGAGCTTCGCCATGTCCGACTTCCACCAGCCAGTGTGATGGTAGTCGAGGGAGGCGTATCCGCGGGACAGGGTCTTGAGCCGGTCGTAGAAGTCGATGACCACCTCGTTGAACGGCAAGTCGTACGAGATCAGCACCCGGGACTGCGTCACGTACTTGAGATCCTTCTGGACTCCGCGCCGATCCTGGCACAGCGCGAGGATCGCGCCGACGAACTCCGGCGGTGTCAGGATGAGCGCGGTGATCACCGGCTCCTCCCACTCCTCGATCTTCTGCGGCGGCGGGAGGCGGGCCGGATTGCTCACCTCGAGGCGCTCTCCGTCCGTCGTCGTGATCCGGTAGCGCACCGAGGGGGCGGTGGTGATGAGCGACAGGCCGAAGTGCCGCTCCAGGCGCTGCTGCACGATCTCCATGTGCAGCAGCCCCAGGAAGCCGCACCGGAACCCGAAGCCGAGGGCCTCGGAGTTCTCCGGCTCGACGGAGAACGAGGCGTCGTTCAGCCGCAGCTTGTCGAGAGCGTCGCGCAGCGCGTCGTAGCCGCTCTCCCCGATGGGGAACAGGCCCGCGAACACCATCGGCTTCATCTCCTGGAAGCCGGGGAAGGCCGACTCGGTCGGGCGCCGCGCCTCCGTCATGGTGTCCCCGATCTTCACCTCGACGGCGTTGCGGATGTTGGCCACCAGGAACCCGACCTCGCCCGCCGACAGGGAGTCGACCGGCACGCTCTTGGGGGTCAGGAGGCCGATCTCCTCCGCATCGTAGGTCTGACCCGTCGTCATGAGCAGGATCCGGGCGCCGCGCTTCAGCGTCCCCTCGATCACGCGCAACAGGACCATCACGCCACGGTAGGGGTCGAACCAGGAGTCGAACACCAGCGCCTTGAGCGGGGCTTCGGGGTCCCCCTTGGGAGGCGGGATGTCGCGGACCACCGCTTCCAGGATCTCCTCCACCCCGGTGCCTGCCTTGGCGGAGGCGAGGAGGGCGTGCTCCGCGGAGATGCCGATGATGTTCTCGATCTGCTCCTTGGCGCGCGCCGGGTCGGCGGACGGCAGGTCGATCTTGTTGATCACCGGCAGGACGGTGAGGTGATGGTCGACCGCCATGTAGGAATTGGCCAGCGTCTGGGCCTCCACACCCTGGGCGGCATCAACCACCAGGAGAGCGCCCTCGCAGGCCGACAGGGATCGCGACACCTCGTAGGCGAAGTCGACGTGCCCCGGCGTGTCGATCAGGTTCAGACGGTAGGTCCGGCCGTCGCGCGCCCGGTACTCGAGCGCCACCGCGTGCGCCTTGATGGTGATGCCGCGCTCGCGCTCCAGGTCCATGTTGTCCAGGACCTGATCGTCCATCTCCCGCATGGTCAGGGCCCCGCACAGCTCGAGGAAGCGGTCGGAGAGCGTCGTCTTGCCGTGATCGATGTGGGCGATGATGCAGAAGTTGCGGATCAGGCTCGAGTCCATGGTCGCGTCAGAGGTCGAGGCCGGGGTCGGCGTTGACGCCCAGGGAGGCGGTTGTCCCGGCGAGGAGCTGCCGACGGCCGACGTCCGCGATCATCGCGGCATTGTCGACGGCCAGCTCCCGGCTGACCGCGTAGCAGGCGAGGCCCGCCCGCGCCGCCTCCTCGCCAGCGCGGCGACGGAGCAGCGAGTTGCAGGCGACCCCGCCCGACAGGCAGACGGCGCGGGCGCCGTGTCGTTCCGCGACGGTCAGGAGCCGGCGCACCATGAAGTCGACGACCGAGAACTGGAACGACGCGGCCAGGTCGCGCGCCCCGGCCGGAGTCTCCCCCTCGGCGGGGTAGGAGCGCTGCAGGCCGCTCGCCTGCGCGTGGCGCAGGGCCGCCGTCTTGAAGCCGCTGAACGAGAAATCCAGGCTGCCGTCGCTCATCTTCGGGGGAGGCAGCCGGACGGCCTTCGGGTCGCCGGTGGGCGCCAGACGGTCGATCACCGGTCCGCCCGGATAGCCGAGGCCGAGGAGCTTCGCGACCTTGTCGAACGCCTCGCCGGCCGCGTCGTCCCGCGTGCGCGCCAGCCGCGTGATGCGGTCGTCCTCGCCGACCAGGTACAGGCCCGTGTGCCCGCCGGAGGCGATCAGGCTGACCGACGGAGAGGGGATCTCGCCGTGCTCCAGCCAGACGGAGCGCAGGTGTCCCTCCAGGTGGTTGACCGCCAGGAGCGGAATGCGCCGCACCCAGGCGATCGCCTTGGCCGCCTGAAGGCCGACCAGGAGCGATCCGACCAGGCCCGGACCTCGGGTCACTGCCACCGCGTCGAGATCCTCGAGTGCGACGCCGGCGCGGCGCAGGCTCGCGTCGATGACCAGGTCGATCGCCTCCAGATGATGGCGCGAGGCGAGCTCCGGCACGACGCCGCCGTACTCGCGGTGGATGTCGGCCTGCGATGCGATCACGTTCGACAGGATGGCGCGTCCGCGCACCACCGCCGCCGCCGTCTCGTCGCAGGAGCTTTCGACGCCCAGGATCAGGGGCTCGGGCATGGGGACCGCCGTCAGCGCCGCGGCGCGCCCCCCCCCGCGCGCAAAGGCGTCCCGCCCGCGGCGGCCGGCGCGCCGCACAGCGCGGCCAGGCTCTCCGAGTAGGGCGGGAGCGCGACGCCGCGCTCGGTCATGATGGCCGTCACCAGCCGGTGGGGGGTCACGTCGAAGGCGGGGTGGATGACCGGCACCCCTTCGGGCACGACGCGCCGGCCGCCGATGTGGGTCATTTCGTAGGGATCCCGCTCCTCGATCGGGATGTGGTCGCCGGATGGGATGCTCAGGTCGACCGTCGAGGTGGGGGCCGCGACGTAGAACGGAACGCCGTGGGCATACGCCAGGACCGCCACCTGGTACGTGCCGATCTTGTTCGCGACGTCGCCGTTCCCGGCGATGCGGTCGGCGCCGACGATACACAGGTCGATCGAACCCTTCTGGAACAGTTGGCCCGCCATGCTGTCGCACAGCACGGTCACGGGGATGCCGTCCCGGCGCAGCTCCCAGGCGGTCAGCCGGGCGCCCTGGAGGAAGGGGCGCGTCTCGTCGGCGAACACGGTCACCTGCTTCCCGCCCTCGACGGCCGCGCGCACCACGCCGAGCGCGGTGCCGTAGCCGGCGGTCGCCAGGGCGCCGGCGTTACAGTGGGTCAGGACGCGGCTGCTCTGCGGCAGCAGCGCGGCGCCGGAGCGCCCCAGGCTGCGGTTCGCTTCGCGATCCTGCTCTGCCAGCGTGACCGCCTCGGAGACGAGGGCGGCGGCGATCTGGTCGGGCCGCTCGCCGCGGTGGGCGTCGTAGCACCGCCGCATCCTCTCGATGGCCCAGAACAGGTTGACTGCGGTCGGCCGGGTCGAGGCGAACAGATCGCAGAGCGCCGCGAACCGGGCTTGCGGATCGCCGGCGCCCGCCTCGCCTGCGGTGCCGTTCCTGAAACCGAGCGCGATCCCCATCGCCGCCGCGACACCGATGGCGGGGGCGCCGCGGATCGCCATGTCGCGAATCGCCGCCGCGACCTCCTCGGGGGTCCGCAGCTTCAGGTATAGCTCCTCCTCGGGGAGCCGCCGCTGATCGAGGAGGACGACCGCCTCGTCGGTCCATTCGATGGTGTTGAACATGGTCGCGGTCATGTTACTGGAAAGCGGCGCGCGGGCGCAATTGTGAGGCCTGGTCAGCACGATTCGATGGGAAGCATCGAGGCAAATCCAGGATAGACCGCGCGAGGTATAACGGTCGCAGGGCCCCGGGCCCGGCCGGGACCTCGCGAGCCCGGACCATGGCACCCCCCTCCCGAAGCCCCCTTTCTCACCTCCGGACTCCCACAAACTCGTTGACAGCACAGGCAGTTGGACGTATCTCCTAAAAAAATGATTGCGCTGTGGCTGACGGTTTCTTAGCGTCGCACTCGCGCCCTTGTCTCTACGACCTGCGAGACGGGGCGCGCTTTTCTTGTAGCGTCGGAGCAGAGCGTCATGACTGACAACTTCAACATGCGGGTCGGATCCTTCCTGGCCTGCCTCGGAGTCCTTGGCCTCGTCGTCCTCGGCGTGTCGCTGGCCGGAGCCGACCGCGGCCAACGGGGCCGATCCTCGGAAGATCCCACCTCTGTCGACAACTCGTCGGAGTACTGGCGCCGCAACCCCCTGCCGCACGGGAACCCCCGGCCGGAGGGACTGAGCCCCTTCGGGTCGATGTGGCCGGGATTCCGGGGGCCGATGGAGCGCCCGGGGCTTCTCGCCACGGGGGCCGGGTACGTCGATCCGGCCGCACCGGACGATGTCGAGCACCTGCTCCCCGCGCCGCTGCGAAGGCGGGGGGAGGTGCCGCTCCGGGCGGGACGCGGGAGTCTGTGCGTCGGGACGAACCTCGTGCAGGTCGGCGCCTCCGCCTTGGAGGAGAGGGGCCCGGAGGGCGTCGAGAGAGCGCTGCGCCGGTACGGCCAGGTGCTTGCGGCCGTGCCGGAGCGCGGCTGGGTGGTCCGCACACGCACGCGCGAGGCTGCGGCGCGGCTGGCCGCCGAGCCCTGGCTCGACGCAGCCATGCCCTACCATCCCGGCTTCAAGATCGCGGCGGCACTCGGACGGACGCCCCTGATCGAGAAGCTTCGCGCCGAGAGCCGCACGCTGCGCCTCCAGCTCCTGGGCTGGGCCGCACTCGACTCCGAGGGGCTCGACGAGATGCGCCGGGCGGCCGAGCGGATCGTCGGCGCCGCGTCGGTGCAGTTCGAAGGGGACGGTAGGGTCCTGACTGTGGAGGCCAGCCCGGACGAGGTGGCACGGCTGGCGGCGATCGAGGAGGTCGAAGCGGCCCAGGAGGACTCCGAGTGGTTGCTGTACAACGCGGAGGCTCCCTCGCTCGTGATGACCGGGAGCGTCGAGGACACCCTCGGGGCGCGCCCGTACCACGACATCGGCGTGGATGGCGGCGGCATCGACACCAACATGGACGGCCGGCGGGTGAACGATGGCCTCGACACGGTCCCGCCGCAGATCGTCGCCGTGACCGACAACGGTCTCAGCTACGACACGCCCAACTTCTCCCAGACCGCGACCCAGCCGACCACCGGGATCTTCCCTGTCGGACCGAGCCACCGCAAGGTGCACGCCATCCAGGCGATTGGCAATCCCGAGGACACCTGCGACGCGCTTCTGTCGGGGTCGGGAACCCACGGCAACGTCGTGGCGGCCGCCATCGCCGGCTGGCCGTCGCAGGTCGGCTTCTACGCCACCAAGACGACCCTGCCGCGCAATCCGCTGCTGTCCGGGATCTCCCTCGACGGCGTGGCGCGCGGCGCGCGCATCCTCATGCAGGACGCGGCATCGTTCTCGCGCTGCACCATCGATGAGCTGATCGAGCAGGGCGGCAACATCGTGCCGGGCGACCTGGCGACGCGCATGACCACGGCGCGCGACGGCGGGAACAACGTCCACCTGCACGTCATGCCGTTCGGGGCGCCGGTGAACTTCGACAACCAGCTCGACAACCCGCAGAACGGGACCTACCCGATCCAGTCGGCGCAGATCGACACGTTCCTGGTCAACAACCGCGACTACATGGTGTTCGCGCCGGTCGGCAGCCAGGGAGCCTCCCCGAGCAACCTGACCCAGAGGCGCATCCCGGACATGTTCGACGGCACCGCCCTCGACAACGATCCGAACGCCACCTCGTTAATCCAGATTCCCCCACCGGCGACGGCCAAGAACCTGGTCAGCGTCGGCAGCCACCGCACCGACATGATGACCTTCGCAGGGACCTTCAACGAGGAGGAAGTGCCGTCCCCGTGGGCCTCCCGGGGCCCGGCAGGCACGGCCTCCCTGCGCACGGCCCCCATCATCACGTCGGTGGGGGAGGACTTCAGCGGCGTGTTCGGCGCCCCCGGCGTCGGAGGGGTGGCGGTGTTCCGCAGCCGCGACAACGACAACCTGGCTCCGGTGGAGGCCCAGCTCGACGAGCTGAACTTTGGAACGTCGTATGCCGCGGCCTACGTCACTGGGGCCGGGGCCATCATCCGCGACTACTTCGAGCAGGGGTTCTATCCGAGCGGCAACCGGACGGCGGCGGACCGTATGCCGGGCCTCTCGGGGGCGCTCGTGAAGGCGGCCCTGGTGGCGAGCGCCAACTTCCTCGAGCAGAGCAGCTCAATCGGCTATCCCACGTCGACCGACAAGATGATCGCGCAGTCGCGGGGGGGAGACCTCGGCACGGTCGCCGGAGCCAGCGTCGGTGTCCTGGGGAACAACGAGCAGGGATACGGCCGGGTGCAGGTGTCGAACGTCCTGCCGATCCCGAACTGGCCCCCTGCCACGGGCATCGGGGCTCCCGACACCCTGGAGTGGCCGGCGGCCGGCCTGCTCATCTACGACGACATCGGAACGGGTGAGGCGCCGATCGACAACGCCGGGCATACCCTGGTCGAGAAGACCTTCATGGTCAGCTCGCCGAACTTCGTGACCCTCGGCGGGGGAGGGCGGGCCGTGTCGATCGGCCAGCTGAGGGTGGCGCTGGCGTGGCCGGACCCGCCCGGCGTGGCGCTCGGGGACGGGGCCCTCATCAACGACCTCGATCTGGAGGTGGAGTCGCCCGGTCCGGACAACAACCTCGCCTTGACCGCGGACAACCTGATCTACGACGGCAACGTCTACACGCTGGGCCTCGGCCCTAAGCGGGGGCAGTGGTCGCAGGGGCGGCCCCTTGTGAACCCCGACATTGGGGACAAGCGGAACCCCGTCGAGGCGGTGCATCTCACGTCCGACCTGAACGCGGACGGGAACCCCATCGACTCCCAGCTCTACGCCGGCACCTGGCGCGTGCGGGTCAAGCGCGGCGCCGGCGGGGCGACCCCGGGACAGATCGGCCGCATCGACGCGGCTTCGGAGGACGTCAACGCCAATTTCCGCCTCGATGCCGGAGAGGACCTGGACGCCGACGGCCTGCTCGACGCCGGCGGGCAGCCGTTCGCTCTGGTCGTGGCCGGTCCGGTGCTCGGATCGGGATCGCAGACCTGGGAGGGCGCGCCCCACTCCCTGCCGCAGAGCCGGACGCATCTCGACAAGGCGACCTACGGCTGCTCGGACGACGTCGTGGTGGAGGTGTTCGATCCGGACGGAACGACGACGGGCCTCGAGGCGGGGACGACGCTCACGGTCCAGGACGCCTCGGGGACGATCCTCGACACGGAGAAGGGCTTCGCGTTCACGGAGCAGCCTCCGACAAGCAAGGGATTCCGCTCGGCCCTCGTGCCGGTGCGCACGGCGCAGCCGGTGCCGCTCGCCAACAACGGGCTGCTCGAGACCGACACCGGACAGTTCATCGTCGTCGACTACCAGGACACGCCGGTCGCGGGGCAGGCGCGGGCGACCGTCAACTGCAATCCGAACCTGTTCACCGGCGTCCTGCAGGTGAGGGACGAGATCGACTCGGCGATCGTTTTCTCCGGAGGGTGCGATCGGGACCAGTACCCGGACGCGGGGGAGACGCTGACCTACACGATCGCCGTGCTCAACGCCAACCGCGGCGACGACTACGCGGATGTCAAGGCGATGCTGGCCGCTTCGGGGCCGGGGGCGCCGGCCGTCCAGATTCTCGACTCTCCGAAGTCGATCGGGCGGCTGCCGGGAGGCCAGTCGACCGCCGTCAGCTTCTCGCTGGCGGTGAACGCCACGGCGCTGAACGCGATCCCGGTCGCCAACCGCCTGGTGACCCTGACGCTGACGCTCGACTCGACCGAGCGCTCGAAACTGATCGGGCGGCAGAGCTTCGCCTTCACGCACGCGATGAACTCCGACAAGGAGGTGTTCCACTATTCGACGGACTATCCGGTCGGCCTGCCCGGCCCCAACGGCGGCCGCGAGGTCCGCGACCTCAACCGCAACTTCCAGATCGACAAGGCGGACCAGATCGATCCGCTGACCGGGATCCAGATCCCGGACGAAGACATCACGTTCTCGACGCTGTGGCTCACGGACGGCGGGCTGGTGCGGAACACCCTGGGGGAGGACCTCAATAACAACAATGTCAAGGACGCGGGTGAGGACACCATCCCCAACAACCTCCTGGACCGCGGCATCCTGGCCCAGGCGGGCGGCCCGTCCTCTGGCGACAAGGTCCCCTTCACCTTCGACACGAACAACGGCGGCTTCGTCCCCTTGCGCCATCCGAACAGCGAGACGGGCCTCCTCTTGAGCACCGCGGTTCTCTGGGAGTACAGCACGTCGGGACTGTGCGGATTCCAGACGGCGATCGCGGACGGGAACTCCGCGGTCTTTTTCCAGAACAACGGCGCCGGCGTCTGGCACACCGGCGACGGCGACCTGTTCACGCCCGACCTCGCCACGTGGACCAACTGCGACAACTACGGCATGCCGTACCAGCCGTCCACGCCTCTCGCGGCCGAGTTCCTCTTCGACATGCTCGAGTCGCCCATCATCGCCAAGGTGCATCAGACCGTCGACGCGCGCGGGTTCCCGTACACGGTCGAGTTCCAGCGCCTGGCCATGAACCTGAACCACCAGACGCTCGATAAGTACGCCGGGGGCCTCATCAACCTCGACTCGGACATCGACGACGACGACCGAAACTGTCTCCTGTGCCAGGCCTTCTATCCGCGATTCGGAGGGTCGTACTACCAGGTGGCCCGGTTCAACACCTACGACTACGGGGTCGACCCGGACGGCCTGGGGGAGACGCACCAGCGGACCTTCGGGCCGCGCGTCGATCCCAACAACTCGATCGCCGGGGGGACGGTGACCGGCGACGAGTCGGGCTTCTCCGCCTTCACCGTGAACTCGAATCCGCAGTCCTCCAATCCGATCCCGACCGCGCCGCCCGACCTCCTGCCGTACCCGGTTCCCGGAGGGCCCCTGCCCCAGGCGTCCGACGGCACGCCCGTGAACAACACCGTGTCCGGCCCGACCCGTAACCTGGAGCTATCGCTGGTCAATTACCAGGACAGCTACGTTTTCTTCCCCACCGGCCCGGGCGCATACGAGCCTGGAGGGTTCTTCAACCCCGGCCCCACCGGCAACCGGTGGCAGTTCGGGATCGGCTTCTTCGTGCTGGAGAGCGGGAGCTTGCAGACCGATTACGGGGTCGCGGTCGACGACCCCGTCCTGGAGTGGGACGAGTTCCACCCGGTGGACGAGGGGCAGTTCGTCCCGGCGCACACGCCCGCCTGCCAGCGGTTCGGCCAGCCGGGCCAGCCCGCGGGACAGCAGTGCGCCACGCTGGTGGTGGACAGGCTCCGTCTGTACGAGTGCGACGAGGCGCTCCAGATCGCGGTCAACGACCCGAAGCGCGCCGGCCAGGGGTCGGTGCAGGTGCAGGCGGCCTCGGACAGCGACGGCGTGCCTCTCTCCACCGGGCTCCAGGAGGCCATGACGCCCGTCAAGACGTTCACCCTGGCCGAGTCGACCCCGGGGCTCTTCAAGGGGACGATCACCGTGACCTCGCAGTTCAACAACACCGGGACGCTGTTCGTCGCGCCCGGGACCGCGCAGGCGATGAGCGTCTACTACCAGGACACGCTGTGCGACGGCGACGGCGACGGCCAGGTGAACGAAACCCAGTTCTCCAACCTGGACGGGGACGGGCTCGCGGCTCCCCCGGACCGCTGCCCCCTGATCTACGACCCGGGGCAGGCCGACCAGGACGGCGACGGGGCCGGGGACCTGTGCGATCGCTGCCCCGCCCTCGCCGACGCGGCGCAGCTCGATGCCGACGTCGACGGCGTGGGGGACGCCTGCGATTTCGAGGACGTCGATTTCGACGGCGTCGAGAACTCGATCGACAACTGTCCCGACGTGTACAACCCGGCGCAGCTCCCCGGCACCGGGAGCCGCGGGGCCGCCTGCAGCCAGGGCACGGACCGAGACGGAGACGGGTCGACCGATCTCAACGACAACTGCGTGCGGACCCCGAACGCCAATCAGGCGAACTTGGACGGCGACAACCTCGGCAACGCGTGCGACGGCGATTGCTCGGGGGCCGTCGTCGGCACGGCCGCGACCGGGTCCTGCGAAAGGACCAGCACGACCGTCTGCACCGTCAACGGCAACTGCCCCGTGACGGGGCACTGCAGCCTCAGCATCAACACCGTCTGCACCAACAACGGCCAGTGCCCTTCGGGGGAGACCTGCGCGTCCATCGTGCAGGAGATCTGCAAGCGATCGACGGTCGTCAACTCCGGCACCTGTCTCCTCGTCGACGACGACCTCGACGCCGACGGCATCCCCGAT
>Ga0075418_10005206_pt1 | contig 14720 bp, 10 predicted proteins | sample SoiMetdeltSBSDD2_FD_81776 | JGI IMG/M metagenome (GOLD analysis project Ga0075418, IMG submission 81776) | Bulk soil microbial communities from a Populus tree surrounding site in Tennessee, USA - Soil MetaG P. deltoides SBSDD2 | ecosystem: Environmental > Terrestrial > Soil > Tree plantation...
CGAAGATCGCGGCGCGTCTACGAAAGACGCTCAGTCGAATGCCAACAGCGCAAACGGTAGATAGCGCTGCCAATCACGACCGGTGTTCCTGTGGTGCGAACTCGTCGCCAACTGGGGTTACGCATCGGCCAGATGAAGCCGCCGATTATTACGGGTAGCGACCCGCACCAAAACGGGCGACGCCCTAAAGCTGGTCCGGAAAGGCTACTCAATGCATGTGTCGTCAGCGGTCTTGCCCAATTCAATCTGGGCAAGCCGCATGCGTCTGGCGGTAACGCGCTCGGTCGCCACGGCGAACGGCGTCGCGACTATGCAGGCCGTGCACCCGCTCCGTCGATGTGTTTGGCTGGCGGCATGAATGTCGGTGAGCTCACGCCGGTGGAACAAACGGCGCTGCTCACCGAGTACGCGCGGGCGCTCGACAGCAGAGCGCACCATTCGATCCTCGGCGACAGCCTCGCGGATGAGGTCGTCGGCGCGATTGAGTACGACTTCGCCGGCTTGGGGGTCATCCCCAGCGTGGTGTGTCTGGTGGCGCTGCGGGCCAAAATGCTCGACGAGCGCATCCGTGCCTTCATGACAGAGCATCCCGTCGCGGCGGTGGTGGACCTCGGTGCGGGGCTGAGTAGTGCGGTTTACCGGGTGGATCCGCCGCCAACGGTGGATTGGTACAACGTCGACTTTCCGGCAGTTATTGCGTTGCGTGACACCGTGCTGCCGCATCGTGATCGGTCACACTCGGTGGCGGTGTCCGTGGCCGAATCGCGCTGGGCTGATGCGATTCCCGCCGATCGGCCGACGATGGTAGTCGCCGATGGTCTGTTCGCATTCCTTCGTGAGTCCGTTATTGTGGCCGTATTGCGGCGAATCACTGGTCATTTCGGATCCGGGGTGGTCGCGTTCAATGATTACGGCACGGTAAGCCGGGCAAATCGCTTGGCGGGCAGGCTCATAACGAGTGGGAAGCGAATACTGAGTCGCGGGGGCACATCGAACTCGCCGCACAGTCAGTGGCAGTTCGAAGGATTCAAGGACGCCCACTATCCCGAGACCTGGAATCCGGACCTGACGCTGTTGGAGGAAGCCAGCCTCATGCATGAGCCCGACGCCGCCCTGTTCCCTGCCTCCCTGCGGCTTGCCAGCCGCATGGCCGTCCACTTCCCGGCCATTGCACGCAAAGCGCGGGTTCTGCAATATCGGTTCTAGCCAACCGCCAAACATCAACGGGCGCAGCGGTCTGCCACCGAATCAAGCCAATATCTTTGGACGAGTGTTTCGCTGGTAGCGGTGCGCATCCGCAGTCATCCCGGATGGGCACACAGGCTGTGATGTGGTTCGGCGGCTCCGTACCCCTGGTGTTGACCAGTTGGACAGCTGGCGAGCTGCTCACAACCGCGATCGCCGAAGACGATTGATGGCCACGAGTAGCGTGCGAAGCTTCTTGCTGACTATTACCCGGCGCGACCCACCCGGGCAGCTACCGAAGGGTTTAAGGGATTTGAACGCGGAATTAGCAAAATTCGCGAAGGCGGAATCCCGTTGGCTCCCGCCGAGCGCTCAACATTCGCTTACGACGCCTTCGACTAGACCGCCGACCTCGACGCCGTTCTCAAGAAAAGCGGGTTTGGGCCTGAAGACAGTTATCCGCGACGCGAAAGGCCGCGGCCTGGAGTCGTACTCGACGGAGGCGATGACACGAGGGTACTTCAAGCGCTGAGCTGCTTTGCTGGCGAGCCCACGAGTTGAGGAACTCACTTTTCTGGGGCGTACTGCCCCGAGGCTGCAGGAACGATCTTGCCCGCTGCCGCTTGCGGGACTGTGCCGGCGAAACCAGCAGCCTTTTCCCCATTTGGCGTCCCATTCCGTTTCCGCAGGCACGACTACCGTCGAGAATTCTGCCGAGTTTGCTAGAACGGCACTCGCTTGAATTCTTTCGATTTTGCTGCGCAAACCGCTCGGGTGACGCAGAATGCCTCATGGGTGGCTGACCTGGCCCCGAATTTTGTTACTGCTCATTTTGGGAGTTCCCATGCGGGTTGCCATTCGCTCAGCAGGCGTATTTCTCTCCGCCATCATTGCCGCTGTGCTCGTAGCTCTCACGGCTACTACGTCGGCACTGGCGGACACGGCCCTCATGATCGGCGGCGTTGCCGCAGGCACTCTCCCCGACTGGTTGATGAAGGAGGTTGTCGGCAGGGCATACAGTAACGACGCCATCTACGACAGGGTGAACGTCGTCTGGCCGGCCCAGGCGGGGCGGGGCACCGGACCCAACGACCTGACCCTGGGCCAGTCCATTGCGGTCGGCACCAACAACCTCGACGCGGCCATCGCGGCCGCCATCGCCACGGGCGAACCAGTCACCGTCGTAGGGATGTCAGCGGGCGCGCTGGTGGTCGACGAAGAACTGCGCCGACTGGCCAGTCGCACCGACGTGCCGGCCAAGACTCAACTCACCTTCGTGATGATCGCCGACTCCAGTCGCCAATCGTTCATCAACGAATCCCAGTACAACCCGGACCTCGACTACACCTACCGGCCTCCACCGGAGACCAAATACGACATCGTCGTGGTGACTGGCGAGTACGACGGAGCCGCGGACTTTCCCGACAGACCGTGGAACCTGCTCGCGGTCATCAATGCCGTTGTCGGCGCTGTAGTTGTCCACGTTCCCGTCATGTTCGCAGATCTGTCCAAGGTGCCCGCCGAGAACATCACCACCACAGTTAATTCCGTTGGTGGGATAACCAAGCATTATCTCGTTCCGACTGAACGCCTTCCGCTTGTGCAATGGATTCCGTCGCTGGCCCCGATAGAGGGAGCGTTGAAGCTGTTGGTCGATTCTGGGTATAGCAGGAATGATCAGCGCGCTGTCACGACATCTGCGGCCCTTAGTCTCGCAACGGGCGCGGCGGTTGAAAGCTTCCAACCGGCAGTCGACGCGTCCGTTGGCGCACTGACGGAGACGATCGAGGCACGAGCTCAAGGTGGCCAGGCACCCAGCGACGCATCCGCTCAAGCAGATCAGCAAATCGTAGACGCCGCCGAAGAACCCACCGCAACAAACATAACGGCAGCACCTAAGGAGCCCGCGGAGGCAGACGAGGAACTTGCCGACGCAACCAAGCAATCGGCCAACGCAACAGACGAACTCGTCAACGTGGCGGCCAAGGAACCCGCCCTGGATGCCGCCACTGAAGCGGCGTCTGACCGACTCGCCGACGACACCGGCAAGAAAGAGCCCCTGTCGACAAAGGCCGGGACGACTCGGTCGTCCAGCGGATGGAAACCGGGCGACGTCATCCAGGCCACGACCGGCACGATCCAGCGGTGGCTCTCACTCACGAACACGAGCACCCCGAAGGTCGAAGCCCCCGCCAGCGAGCCGTCCACCCCGACGGAATCTGAGGCGTCATCCAGCACATCGTCGTCCTCCGACAGCGCGGGCACTCCGTAGTCGGTGGTTCGGCGATGCGGGGCGGTAGGGCTGGCAACGGCCCACTAGCCCAAGCTCGCCAAGGCGAGCGCGTAGCACCACCCAGGCCTATACCGCTGATGTTCCGTTTGCTGTCAGGTACCGTCTACACACATGGATTCGCCGGAGTTCGACGTAATCATCGTGGGTGCCGGTTTCGGCGGAATGGGTGCTGCGATCCAGCTCAAGAGGCTGGGCTACGAGAGCATTTTGATGCTGGATCGCGAGGACGATCTGGGTGGCACGTGGCACGTCAACCGTTATCCCGGTCTGGCGGTCGACATCCCCTCGCCCACTTATTCCTATTGGTTCGAGCCGAATCCGTACTGGTCGCGGCTCTATGCGCCGGGCGACGAACTCAAGCGTTATGCCGACCATGTCGCCGACAAATACGATGTGCGCCGGCACATGCGGTTCAACGCCCCGGTAGAGGGCGCCAGCTGGGACGAAGACGGCCAGGTCTGGCACGTGGCTCTGGCCGATGGCGACACGCTGACCACACGCTTCTTGATCACCGCTACCGGCTACCTGTCGCAGCCACGCACGCCGGACATCCCCGGCATCGACGAGTTCGCCGGCCGAATCATCCACACCACCGCCTGGGACGACAGCTATGCATTTGACGGTCGTCGCGTCGGATTGATCGGCACCGGCGCGACGGCAGTACAGCTGATCCCCGAACTGACCAAGAAAGTCGCCGATCTCACGGTCTACCAGCGCACGCCAATACATGTGGTGCCCAAGATCGACTTCTCGATACCTGTGTTCATGCGGCGATTGTTCGCCTGGGTGCCGTTCGTCCAGCGCGCCTTCCGGTGGTGCACCGACGCCCAATTAGAGGCGATGATGATCCTCTCCGTGCTGAACTTCCGGTATTTCCGCCAACTCAACGTGGCGGCTTCCAACCTGTCCTGGCTTCTCCGGTTCGTCTCCATCCGGGATGGAGAGCTTCGGCGCAAGCTCACGCCCGATTACGACTTCGGATGTAAGCGGCCCACGTACTCCAATTCGTATTATCGGAGCTTCACCAAGCCGCACGTGCATCTGCAGACGGCTGGCATCGAGCGCATCGAACCGGACGGCGTCGTCGCGTCCGACGGCGCCAAGACGGCGATCGACACGTTGGTGTTGGCTACCGGCTTCGACCTGTGGGATGCCAACATTCCCGCGATCGAAATCATCGGCCGCGACGCCCGCAACCTCGGAAAGTGGTGGCGCGACAACGGATTCCAGGCCTACCAGGGAGTGTCGATTCCGTACTTTCCCAACCTCCTGAGTTTGGCCGGCCCATACGCCTCCAGTGGCCTGTCGTTCTTCAATACGGTGGAATACCAGATGCGCCACATGGATCGGTTGTTCGGTGAGGTGCGTCGGCGCAATGCGACCAAATTTGAGATCACCGAAGAGGCCAACGCCCGTTTCCGTGACCGCATGACCAAGTTGCTCGGCAAAACGGTGTTTGGCCGCGGTGACTGCGCCAGGTCGCGGTCGTACTACTTCAGCCCCAGCGGCGAGACGCTGGTGCGCCCGGTGTCCACACACAAGACAAACAGGGAGCAGGATCGCTTTCCATTGAGCGACTACGCAATAGCGTGATCACGCGCGCGGCTGTAGGTGTCCGGCGATGTGTCAGCATTGACGTATGTGCGCAGGACGAATTGCCCGCATCATGGGCGCTGCGGTAGTGACTTCGTGGGCAATCATGAATACGGTCATCAGCCTTCCGTCCGCCGCTGCAGATCCGTGCCCCGACATTGAGGTGATCTTCGCCCGCGGAACCGGCGTGCCACCCGGCATTGGCTCGATCGGAGAGGCATTCGTCGATTCGCTGCGCCAGAACGTCGGAGGGAGATCGGTCGGGGTATATGCGGTCAACTACCCTGCCACCTACGATTTCTTTACCTCCGCGTCCGCTGGCGCCAGCGACGCTAGCGCCCATGTGCAGTACATGGCCTCGAATTGTCCAAGTACCAGGATGGTGCTAGGCGGAATGTCCCAGGGCGCTGGCGTCATCGATCTAATCACCGTTGGCTCCATAAGCGTTCCGGGCCTCACGCCCGCGCCGATGCCCCCAGACGTGGCTGATCACGTCGCCGCAGTCGCAGTCTTCGGAAATCCGTCGCGTGATATGCCGGGCCTGGGGCCGCTGACCGCGATCAGCCCCCTCTACGGCAATAAGACCATCGACTTGTGCGCCCCCGGCGATCCATTTTGCTCGGATGGCAATGACCTTCTTGCGCACGTTTCTTATGTTCAGAACGGGATGGTCAGCCAGGCCGCGGCCTTTGCTGCAAGCCGGCTATAGCATCAACACCACCGGCACGGATTCCGGTAGTGCCGCGTGTGCCAAAGCGATACGGGCTGCCTCAATCGGCTGGAGACACCGCGAGGATGACAATTGCCGTTGAGTGACGTGATCCGGTGATATCACTGCCAACAAAGGGCATTTCTGGCCTCCGGGGTTTCGAGTTAATCTTCCCGGTTGCGAAGCCACTCAAACTAAGCCGAGTAGCGAAATGGCTTACCGCTCTCAACATCCCCTGTCTCGAACGCGACGGTGGCTCGCGCGGCCGCCACGATGCCAGTGAGGCCCCGAGCGCGGGCCGGCAACAGATAACTCTACGTCGAGATCAACGCGCCTGGAGCAGGCCGATGCCCCACAGAGGGGAACTGCCATCACGCCGCCCAGCGCGCCTGCTGCAAGAGGCAATCTTCGACTCCGCCACAGAGACGAGCTCCGCGTGAACCACGCACACCGCCGCTACGTCAACCACCGACTGCAACAAAGCGGAGCCCGCCCAAGCGGGCAACCAGTTCACCCCAAAAGGGCGAGATCAGGCGCTGTCCACCGAGCATCTTGACGACGGCGCCCCGCCCCGAAGGATCAACAGGATCGCCGTCGGACGACGGTCTCGCTTGACGCCCGTTGGTGAACGCTCTCAACTGGTGTGGTCGCCGCCGATACCGAGTCGGCCGTACTCGACGCGCGAATCTTTCGCCTGTAGACCACTGCACGTCCGCCACGTCCCGGCGCGATCGCGACACCGCGACTGTGACGCCGTTCGCCCGGCGCATCTGTTGGCTCGAAATGAAATTCGCGCAGCAGCGTGCGTAATACGACGTCCATCTCCATCGAGGCAAACCCCGCGCCGATGCAGCGCATCATGCCCCCGCCGAACGGTATCCACGCGAAGGAGTTTGGCGACCCGCCGACGAATCGGTCCGGATTGAAAGACTCTGAATCCGGGAAGCTCTGCTCTGCGGCCATGGCGAGCTGCAGGCTGGCCATCACCGAGGTATCTTCGGGAATGACCCACTCCCCCAACTGAATCCGTTTCTTCGTACGACGCAATGCGGCGGTGAGCACCGGGCGGGTACGCTGCGTCTCTGCGATCGTCGCCTGCCGTAGTTCAGATCCACCCGCATCGACTTCGTCCGTCAGCCGCGACAACAGCCGTGGATGTCGGCGTATTCGCTCCACTGCCCAGGACAACTGTGCAGATGTAGTCTCGTGACCTGCGACCAACAAAGTCAGCAATTCGTCGGCGATGTGCGCATCTGAAATCGGCTCACCATTCTCGTAGCGGGCTCGCAACAGCAGGGTGAGCACATCGCTGCGTTCCTCGAAGGCCGGGTCGGCCCGCGCATCGGCGATCAACGATTCAATCAGCGCATCCATCCGCCGCCGATACTGGGCAAATCGACCGCCGGGACTCCACGGACCGAAGTCACGGCGCACTTTCGCCGGCATCAGAGCGATACGGGAGCCAAATGTAACGGCGACCGGCATCAGAGTGCGAAGTTCGTCCAGCGCCGGCCCCTCCGCGCCGAACACCGCACGCAGGATGGTGTTGAGCGAGATGCGCATCATCGGCTCCAGAGTCTCGAACTCTCGCCCCTCCGGCCATGTCGCGACTTCGCGCAGTACCTCCTCTTCGGTGATGCGCTCGTAGCTTCGCATCCCCTTGCCATGAAACGGCGGAAGCAGCAATTTGCGGCGCTCTTGAAGCTCTTCGCCGTCAAGGCTGAACGTCGACCCCTCGCCGAGAACATCTCCCAGGTTATTCGTGGGCCGCCCGATCAGTTCCCTGCTGGTGCTGAACAGTTCCTTTACCAGTTCCGGATCGCTGACCACGACCATCCGGCCGAAAACCGGCACATTCACAGTGAACGGGCTGCCGTACCGGCGAGCCAGCGCGGCAATCGATCCGTGGCGGGCAACCAACAAAGCAAGGCCCTGAACGGTCTTGGGTAAGCGCGGCCCCGGCGGTAGCCGTACGGGTTCGGTTGTCGCCGTTGCCATCTCATTACCCCTCTGTGCTGGTAATACAAACGATCTGCGCTCACCGCGTCAGACCGAATGGTGGTATCGGTACCAACAGCCCGACACGCACATCACGCTATCTGGTAGTCGCTCAATGGGAATCGGTCCTGTTCCTTCACGGCAGTACGCACCGACGTCGGTCGAAAAAGCGGTGCTTCGTCAGAACTGTAAAACCAGTACGACCGCGAGGTCGCACAGTTGCCGAGTCGAAAAACCGAATCATCCAGCAGCCCCGTCATCCGATCAAGGAAGCGGGCGTTGGCTTCTTCGGTGATCTCGAACGTGCTGGCCTTCTGCCGGTGCAGTTCGCCGAACAACCGGTTCATGTGTCGCATCTGATATTCCACTGTGTCGAACCAAGACATGCCGACCCACGCATAGGGGCTGGCCTGGGTCAGCATGTTCGGGAACAGCGGCACCGATATGCCTTCGTACGCCTGGAATCTGTTCTCTCGCCACCACTTTCCCAGATTACGGCCGTCTCGACCGACCACCTCTATTGCGGGCAGATTGGACTCCCATACATCGAAACCTGTTGCCAGCACGAGCGTATCGATCACTCGCTTCGTCCCGTCCTGGGCGACAATGCCGTCTGGCTCGATCCTGGCGATACCGGCGCTTTCGAGGTGCACATGCGGCTTGGTGAACGTGCGATAGTACGTGTTGGACAGGGTTGGTCGTTTGCACCCGAAGTCGTAATCCGGGGTGAGCTTGCGGCGCAACTCCTTATCGCGAATCGACAGAAATCGGTGCAATGCCCCGATCCGCGCCGCCGCTGCGTTCACCGGTCTGAACTGCCGAAACTTCCACATCGCCAGCGTTACCATGAGGTCCATAAACAGATCGGTGGACAACCGCAACATACGCTGTGCGGCAGGCAGTTTCGCAAAGAGCCGCTGCACCGCGGGCGCGAAGCCGAAATCGAGCTTCGGCATGACCCAGATCGGTGTGCGCTGATACACGGTCAGCTCTGCGACCTCGTCAGCCAAGGCGGGAACCAGCTGCACACCGGTGGATCCCGTTCCGATGATCGCCGCGCGGGAGTCCTTGAGTGAATAGCTTTCTTCCCATCGCGCGGAGTGCACGATTCGTCCGGCGAACGTGTCGATACCGGGAATCTCCGGAGTGCTTGGCTGGCACAGATAGCCCGTGGCGAGAATCAGGAACTGGGAGCGCAGAGTGTCGCCGCCTGTGAGCGACACGAGCCAGGCCTGCGCTTCCTCATCCCAACGAGCCCCCTCGACCGTGGTGTTGAAGCGCATGTACCGGCGCAGGTTGTACTTCTCGGCGACATGATCGGCGTAGCACTTTAATTCCGCGCCTGGTGCGTACAGTCGCGACCAATTCGGGTTCGGTTCAAACCAGTACGAATATGTAGTCGACGGGACGTCAACCGTTAGGCCGGGATAACGGTTGACATACCACGTTCCGCCGAGATCGTCCTCGCGCTCGAGGATCGCGATCTTCTCGTACCCCAGCCGGTTGAGCTGGATGGCCGCGCCGATACCGCCGAACCCCGCCCCCACGATGACCGCATCGTACTGCTCCGCACTCACGGGGCGATACTACGTCTAGTTGCTGGTGTCGCCAGTGCTGCCCTCACTGCTCGTGGTGGTGCTGCCGCTCGTCAATCCTCCGGTGATCTTCGAGATGGTGGAGTTGATGGTGTCCCGCACGGCCGTCAGACCACCGGTCAGACCGCCGCCACCGGGCGCACGATGCTTCGGACCGATCGGGAGGGGTTCTACCTTGTTGCCGTCCTTGGTCAGATCCAGAAGAGGCGGCGACGTGGTTGTGCTGGCCGGCTCAGTGGCCGCGGCCGCGGTATCTAGGCCCGATTGGGCGGGCTCAGGCGCCACATTCGCCTGCACCGTCGTGACCACATCGGTGGGACTGGAAGTAGGCGACTGTGCGATATCCGCCACCGACAAACCCTTCTGCTTGGCGTCGGGAGATACCACTTCGGTGCCAGAGGCCGCTCGCAGCTCCTGCGCGTCCAAGGTGAATGTCTGCTGGGGCTGCGGTGCAACAGTTTGCGACGGTTCCGGGGGCAAGAATGGATCTTCGGGATTGCAACTGGGGCAAAGAATAGGCGCGAACGGCCTAAACAGGTAGGCGGATATCGTGTATTCCGGTTTCCAGATGTAACTTTGAGGGACAAACGGATACCAGCTGTCCCAAAGCGCCGTTGCGAGTCTGGTAAAGGCCTGAATTGCCTCCTGAGCCGTGGGATATGTGACTTCAGTCGGATCCGACTGCAAATAATTCATGAGGGCATTCCAGCCCTCGTTTGGATCAAGTTTAACCGTTTCGCCTGACCAAGGTACTTCGTCCCCAGTCTCGCCCAATTCTTGTCCCTCTTCGCCTTCGTGCACGCTGATGGGGCTAAAGATCTTGGGGAACGTGTAACCGTCGCCCGTATAGAACTCCCAGGGCCCGACGGTAAACATCTTGCTGAAAATCGAAAGCGGGTTGTTGCACGGGGGAAGCCCAGAACAGCGGTTCAGCGCATCCGGATCGTTGGGACTGGTCGAAGCATCCATCGGCAGGTTAGCTGCCAGCCACCAGTTCAGGTGCGTGCCAAAGACCGTGGACAGCGTCGGGAATGGCATCAGCGTGTCGACCAGACCCTTGGTCATCTCGAAGTTGGGAGGGTCCCAGCCCAAGACGTTCTCCGGCGTATAAACCCACCAACTTCCGCTCCATTCCAACGCGGCCGCAAGTCTGTTCATGCCATCGACCTCGGCCTGTGGAACACCGAGGAAGGCGTTGATGATGTTTGCAGGAGCATTTGCCCACGAGGCGGCGGCCAGACTGACGGGCAGGCTGGCAACACGGATGTCGGGCTGTGACGGCGCGATCGGAGTAACGGATATGACGCTGGCCCCCACCAGCGCCACGCCCGCCGTGACATACGGACGTACGGCAGCAGGCATGACGCCCCTTCCCAATTGCTGGTCGGAAATGATGACAGCAAGGAACGTATCCAAAAAGTGACCGAGTGTCTAGCAAATCGATAAGTTTCGTCAGAATGGAAAAGTTCGCTGACGGGCGCGTCAGAAACGCGCTCGATGATCTTCGGGCAAACACCCGTCGACGTGTCCGCCAGCGGTACGCGGACTCTTGGGCAACAGCCGCCGTTGCACTATGCAATCGCCGTCGCCTAGGGCCCTGACGTGGACCGCCTCAAAGATCGAGCGTCCCCAGCCAGTCGTGAATTCGTTCCGCGACGGATGCCCATCCAGGTTCGAGCATCATGTCGTGGCCCATCTTTGGGAAAAACTTCGCCTCGGTGCGGTATGCGCGTGCCGTTGCGAGTACTTCTTTGCGGGTCACGGCGCCGTCATCGAGCGCCCCCAGCACCAGCAGCCTCGTGGTCACATGCTTCGGTCGAGGCAGGTTTAGCAGACCGTCGAGGCCTGACCGTGCACTTTCTTCCTCGAGTCGCGCCGCGTAGTTCAGCACGAGGGACTCGGGCGTATGTGTCGAGAAGAATCTTTCGCGCGCGAGTCGAGGGGTGCTGACGTAAGGCAATGACTTGCCGGTGATTGTCATTTTTGCGAAATGCCACGGGTGGCGTCTGATCCAGCGCAGGCCGGACGCGAGATAGCCCTGCGGTGGCATGGATGCCATCAATACGCCGGCGGGCGCAATCCGGGACTCCAGATACTTCTGCACGAGGAAGCCGCCCATGGAGTGGCCGATCATCACCGGTGGCGTGGGCATGCTGTCGGCGACGAGAGTGACATCCTGCAGATAGTCTGCGAACGAACAGTCGCGTAGCCGTTTGGAAGTCGCGCTGCTACCGTGGCCGCGAAGGCTCTGGGCCAAGGCGCGATATCCCTTGTCGGCGAAGTAGCTTAGGAAATGTTCGTCCCAACACCACGCTGCGTGCCATGCGCCGTGGACGAAGAGCAGTGGGACGGGGTGCGATTCGCTGATACGCCCTTTGTCAATTACCTCAAGAATGGTGCGCGGCCGGGACGGCAGTTCGTCTTTGGCACGCAGACCTCGCCGGCTGGCGATTGTCCTGAGCCTGGCCAAACTGCACGCCCTTCTGGGTGAAGGTTCCTCCGCGGAGCACGGGCAACGTATCACGGTACGGTCCATGACATGACGTCGACCGTCAGTGCGAATGGGAGCCGCTGAGCCATGGCCGGAGTGCGTTTCGGGATTCTCGACGGCATCGTGAACTCGCGGTTTTCACCGACTGTATTGCCGAGAGCGGCGTACCTGAGTGCCGCCGCGACGGGTGCCGACTCGTTTTGGGTCGGCGACCATCTCAACTCGCTGATTCCACGCTCGATCGCAACACCCGAGTATCTCGGCGTTGGCGCCAAACTGGTTCCGAAAGTCGACGCCATCCTCGAACCGTGGACGATGCTTGGCCATCTCGCCGCGCGAAATCGGTTCCGGAGGTTACGACTTGGTGTGTGCGTGACGGACGCCAGTCGCCGCAACCCTGCTGTCACGGCACAGGCAGCCGCCACTCTGCATCTGCTTACCCGAGGCCGAGCCCTCCTCGGCATCGGTGTCGGCGAACGCGAAGGCAACGAGCCCTACGGCGTGGAGTGGACCAAACCGGTGGCCCGGTTTGAAGAAGCCATCGCCACAATCCGCGCGCTGTGGGATTCGGGCGGGGAGCCGATCTCTCGTGACTCGCCGTACTTTCCTCTACGTAACGCCGTGTTCGACCTTCCGCCATACCGCGGAAAATGGCCCGAGATCTGGATCGCTGCCCACGGGCCGCGGATGCTGCGAATCGCCGGACGTTATGCCGACGCATGGGTTCCGTTCGTCCTCTCTCGACCCACCGACTACGCCCGGGCACTTGAGGCCGTCCGCACGGCGGCATCCGACGCAGGCCGTGACCCGATGTCGATTGTCCCGGCGGTGAACCGTGCCATTGTCACAGGCCGAACTCGAGACGACGTCGATGAGGCGTTGGATGGTGTCATCATGAAAGCGTCTGCGCTTGCCGCGCCCGCAGAAGCTTGGGCACGCCACGGTGTTGAGCATCCCCTGGGAGCTGACTTTTCCGGCGTACAGGATCTGGTCCCACAAACCATCGACAAGCAGACGGCCCTGTCATACACAGCGAAGGTTCCCGCATCACTCATGAAAGAAATCTGCTTCAGCGGGACACCAAGCGAAGTCATCGATCAAGTAGCGGAATGGCGTGATCAGGGCCTCCGATACCTTCTGGTGCTCAATGGCAGCCAGCTCAACCCGAGTCTGCGCAAGGGGGTAGCGGCAAGTTTGCCATTCGGACGGGTGCTTCGAGGGCTGCGAACGCTGTAACCAGTACATAGTCCCTGTGTGCACCCCCCTGGTTACAGGCGTCGCGGCGAGTCCCGTCGGCCGGTAAAGCCCGTGAGGACAGCGCCCGGGGTGAAGAAACTGCGGTTGCCCGTCGCGGCGGGTTTCTCAACTTATTACATCAATAGAACCCGGTTTAGCGTAAAACTCCGCCGCCCACATCAGCCGCCGGAAGAAATCAATTTTTTTGCGCCCGCGTCAATAGATCGGCGCATACCGAAACTGCAAGCCACGGCGGCCACTGCCGAATCCACGCCAAATTTAGGGATGCGCCGCTTTTGCAACTGATAACTGGTACTTTGATTTTGCTGTCCGGCTCATTACTCGGGTCTCTAGGGGTAGGTTCTGGGCCACCGTCCATCGCAACAACTTGGAAGGCTGCCCGTCTTGCATGCATCTGTACGCCCATACGCCACCGCAAGTGTGGCGTTAGTCGGGGCTAGCGTCATAGCGATCACCCCGATTGCGCCATCAATGCCCGCTACAGCTATCGCCAACCCGGCCGTCAATCTCGCCGCGGCCTCCATCGCAAATGTTCCCGCGAATCTAATCAATGCCTTTCTCGGTATTCCTCAGGCTGAAATCGATGCCATAGAGAGATTCGCGGCGGCCATGGAATCCAGCGGGAGTTGGAATGAGTCCAGCCCGAACAACGTGTGGGGCTGGGACCCCGCGAACCCGGAGATGCTGAAGGGGTCCATTGACATGGGCGTGCCGTTCCCGGCACTGTCCGGACCCCTCGGTGAGCATCTGAACTGGTGGGCGGCTGCCAACTTGCCTATGTATGCAGGTTGCGCCTTCGAATGCCCCGACCCGATTGGCATGCTCAACGTCATGTTCCGCGTGCCGCCGTGGGAGTTCTACACCGGCGACGGGTACACCTTCCCCACCGTCATCAACCCCGTTGACGGACAGCCAACATCTTGGTCCGGCCAGACTGTGAAGCTGGACCCACTCGAACCCATCCAGTCCGTCATCGATTACTTGCTCAACGATCCGGAAGAGGCTTCCTTCCCCACTGCGTACGAAATCATCACGGCCCTAGCGGATCTCGCCTCTGCGCTCCAGACCACCGAGCAATTGGCGCGGTGGATCCCGGTCAGGGACATAGAAACCTTCTTGAAGCTCTTCGTTCCGGCACCGGGGGCGTCCTCGGTCCGAGCACCGGACTCCGCCCGAATCTTTACCCTGGACGTGCCTGAGCTGCGCGCGGCCCCGGGCAACGAGGCGGAGTCGCCCAATGCACAGCAGGTTGGGATCGCGGGCACCGAGGTGGTATCTCCCGAAGCCAAGCAGAAGGGTTTGTCGGTGGCGGATATCGCACAGTCGCCCACTTCCACCCCCACCGATGTGGTCACGACGGTGCAGGCAAATGTGGCGCCTGAGCCCGCCCAATCGGGCCTAGATACCGCGGCCGAGGCGACTGAACCGGCCAGCACAACCACGTCGCCGCCTCTTCTGGATCTGACCAAGGACGGCAACAAGGTCGAACCCCTCCCGATCGGTCCGAAGCATCGTGCGCCCGGTGGCGGCGGTCTGACCGGTGGTCTGACGGCCGTGCGGGACACCATCAACTCCACCATCTCGAAGATCACCGGAGGA
>Ga0075418_10005209_pt1 | contig 14718 bp, 11 predicted proteins | sample SoiMetdeltSBSDD2_FD_81776 | JGI IMG/M metagenome (GOLD analysis project Ga0075418, IMG submission 81776) | Bulk soil microbial communities from a Populus tree surrounding site in Tennessee, USA - Soil MetaG P. deltoides SBSDD2 | ecosystem: Environmental > Terrestrial > Soil > Tree plantation...
GCGGACACGAGACTAGCGTGACCCCCATCGCGCGCAGCCGGCGCAGATCGTCGCCGTCGAACTGCACGCCGTGCACGACGAGCACCCTGGAGTCCAGGAAGCCGATGCCTGTCAGGTATTCCACCGGCGAGACGCCTGGCGCCTGCCACGTCTCCGTCCACACGCCGAGCCGCTCGAGCATGTCGCGCACGACGCCGGTGCCGCGCCGCAGCAACTCCACTTCCTCCGGCGCCTCCCCGAGGTGAACGCTGGAGATCCCGATCCGCTGCGAGTCGAGATCGTGTCGAATCGCGCCGAACAAGGCTGGCGACACGGAGTACGGCGCGTGCGGGGCCAGGCTGATCCGCACGTCATCTCCGGCGCCCGCTGACTCGACGCTGGCGCGAGCCTCGCGCACCTTCAGCCCCGGGTCGGCAACGTTGAAGCCGATGAGCTCGTAGAACACCTGCGCCGCGACACCCGCCTCCCGCAGCAGAGGCACGGTCACCAGCGAGTTGCCGACATCGCCGAAGAGCGCGGTGCCCGCAGCTCGCGCCTGCCGGATGGCCTGACGCGCCGCATCGAGAATCCCTGGATCGCGCGGGTCGGGATACTGGCGACGCAACGCCAGCAGCGACTGGACCCACTGGTGGAAACTCTCGCCTGGAGGAATGCGTTCGTGCAGGAAAGACAGCTCGAGATGCGTGTGCGCGTTGACCAGCGCAGGCATCACGGCGACAGGGCCCAGATCGATCGCGCCGGCGGCCGCCGGGCCGCCGACGGCCGCCGTGCGGCCGGTTGCCGCGATCCGGCCGCCGTCGATCGCGACCCATCCGTCGCGTATCGGCGGGTCCGAGACCGGAAGGATCCACGCTGCCTTGAAGGTGGCCATCCGAGGTGGAAGTGGACCGCCTAAGGACGCACCGCGGCCGCTTGTCGGCTCATTGACTGAGGCGCAGGCGCTTGCCCTGACGGCTGCGGGCCGGATAGTTCTTGAGCTCCTCGGGCACGTGGACATCGCCGTCGACGCGCGCCGTGGCGAGCGCCAGCATACGCGGGACCTCGCGCACGCGGAAGACCGGATCGCCGAGGATCTCGTAGTGCATATTGCGTCGCTTGGCCACGAAGCCGGCGTCCTCCACGTTGGTGACGATCTCCACCTCGTCCATACAGTACGACGCCCCGGCCGCGCGCACGACGTTCTCCTCGATCATGACGCTGCCCATGTCGTTCGCGCCGTACGCCAGACTGAGCTGGCCAACCTTGCCGCCCTGCGTCACCCACGACGCCTGCAGGTTGTCGAAGTTGTCGAGGACGATGCGTGAGAGGGCCAGCGTGCGCAGATAGTCGATACCGGTCGCCTCATACCCGCCGTGCTCAGTATGCTCGGGCTGATAGCTCCAGGTGATGAACGCGGTGAACCCGCCGGTCTCGTCCTGCAGCGCGCGCAGCCGGAGCATGTGCTCGATGCGTTCCTCGTCGGTCTCCACCGTGCCGTACATCATCGTGGCCGTCGTTCGCAGCCCGGCTCGGTGGGCTTCGCGCATGACGTCGATCCACTCGTCGGCGGACGCCTTCGTGTAGCAGTTCAACAGACGCCTGACCCGATCGACGAGAATCTCCGCGCCACCCCCCGGGATGCTGTCGAGACCCGCCGCCACGAGCCGCTGGATCACCACCGGCGCCGGAAGCTGGCTCAACCTCGAGATGTGCAGCACCTCAGGTGGCGAGAGCGCATGGAGCTTGAACTCTGGATATCGCGCCTTCACCGCTCGAAACAGATCCTCGTACCAGCCAATCGGAAGGTCGGGATTGTGCCCGCCCTGCAGCAGCAGCTGATTGCCCCCGACGGCGATCGTCTCGTCGATCTTCCCGAAGATCTCGTCGAACCCGAGGACGTACCCATCGGGCGAGCCGACCGGACGGTAGAACGCGCAGAAATTGCAGCGCGCCACGCAGAGGTTCGTGTAGTTGACGTTGCGATCGATGATGTAGGTGACGATCCGCTCCGGGTGCTTACGCGCGCGGATCTCATCGGCAAGGCTCCCGAGCAGGTGCGTCGGCGCCTCGCGATACAGCTCGAGTGCCTCGGCCGCATCCACTCGCCCGCCGTCCCTCACCTTTCGCGCCGTGCGATCCACGCTCATGCAGTCTGCATCCAGTGCGGCAGGCCGGCGACCTGCACCAGCACCCGCCCTGGCGGCGCGGTGCTCAAAAAAACTCCAGCGGCCTGCGCCCCGGCGCCAGGCCGAGATCGGCCGCGTAGTCGAGAAAACGCTGCAACCCCGCCGCTTCCACGGCCCCGAGGCCGTAGCGGACATTATCCCTTAGATAGATGGAGGCTCGCGCCGCGACCGCCGCATCGCCACGCCCGTACTCGGCGGCAATGGCCTCCACACTCCTCACGCCCTCGGCCTGCGCCTCCTGCAGCGCGTGCACCTCGTCGGGGCCGATGCTTCCGCGGCGACCGGTCCAGGCAGCGTAAATGAACGGCAATCCGGTCATCGCGGTCCACTCTTCGCCGAGGTCGATCTTCTGCAGCCCGAGCGAGGCGTGGTCGGCATCGAAGGCCGGGTCGCCGATCAGCAGCCCCGCATCGCAGCTCCGGGTCATCGCCGCCAGATCCGGCCCGTGCTGAACGAAGACGGGTGCGATGTCGAAGCGATGCCGGCACAGCACTCTCGTCAGCGCCACCGACGTGCGCGAGCTGGTGTCGAGCGCGAGCGTACGCACCCGGTCGATCGGCACGCGCGTATACAGGGCCACCGACGCCACCGGGCCCTGCGACCCGATGCCGACGCCTGGCACGAAACAGTAGTCGGGTGACTGGAGATACTCGACCGACGGAATGAGTCCCAGATCGACCTGCCCGCCGTGCAGCAGCGCGGCGCACACCGACGGCACGTCGTACCTGACCTCCCACCGTTCGGGATGCCGGTCGAGCGCCCAGGTGAGCGGACGGGCATTCAGATACCCGACGGCGCCGATGCGAACCGCCATCAGGCCGACACGAAGCGACCGTCGCGCTCCACCGGCGCGAACCCGGCCGCTTCCACGTTGCGGCGAATCTCCTCGACGGGTGCACGCCGCCGGCCTTCGGGCGCGGTGTCCGACGCCGAGACGCCCCACACGTCGTCGGCTCCAAACGTCAGCGCCACCTGCGCGAGCTTCGGACCATACCGCTGCCAGTCGACCTGAATGGTCGGAATGTTCGGCGCCGCCAGACGCGCGGCCGCCACCATCTTCACATCGTCGTAGCCGGTCGTCGGGTGGAACGCGTTGAGACGCGTGGCCAGCGGGCTGAGCCCCTGAATGCACCCGAACCGGTCCTGGAGCGACGATGCCAGGGTCCACAGGCCCGCACGGTCAACGTCGGCTGCCTGCACGGACAGCAGCAGCGCGTCGAAGCCGGCCTGCCGCAACCAGCCGATCGCGTCCTCGGGATCGCTCATCCGGTCGAGAGGCAGCTCGGCGACGGCGTCGATGCCCGCGCCGCGGAGCCCGGCCAGCACGTCGCCGACGCCCAGCGACTCGAGGCCGCCGAGCCGTTCGACGTCGAGCCACGAGAAGCCCGTCACCGTGCGCCCGGCGCCAGCCGCCACTCGAGCACCGGCAACCGCGTTCACCGCCTGGTCGAGAGACTTCGGTTCCCCCGTGATGCGCACCTCGCGCGCCGCGGCGGGCACATCCGGCGTCTGATCGACGGCGCACGTCGCAACGCGAACATAGGTCACGCGCGTTCCGTGCAAACGGCGACGCACGGCGTCGGCCAGCATGCCGAGGGCCAGCAGGTCGGGGCCGGCGCAGAGCTCTGTAATCTCTTCGGGCGAGAGGCGCTCGCCGGCGGCGACACGATCCATTCGACTGTCGAAGGTTGCTGCCATCATCGTTTCATGTCGTGAGCCGCATCTGGTCGGCGATGCGGGAAGCCAGCGCCAGCGCCGCGCGCCCGGCACGGCCGGTAACGGTCGGCTCGCCTCCTGTACGCACCGCCGTGATGAAGTCGGCGAGCTCGCGCTGCAGCGGCTCCTCCTGCTCCACCTGCAGCCGTCCGCCCTCGATCACCGGGCGCCCGTTGCCCGTGGCCAGTCGGTAGACCTCGACCTCCTGCAATGCGTAATCGATGGAGATGTACGACTCGCGCTGGAAGAAGCGCGCTTTGCGCACACGCTCGCGGCTGATGCGGCTGGCCGTGAGGTTGGCGATGCAGCCCGAGGCAAACCGCAGGCGCGCGTTGGCGATGTCGATGCGCGGCGTCAGCACGTTCACGCCGACGGCCTCGACCGACTCGACCTCGGATCGCACCGACGCCAGGAGCAGATCGATATCGTGAATCATCAGATCGAAGATCACGTCGATGTCGAGACTGCGATCGGGAAACGTCCCGAGACGATGGATCTCGATGAAGCGTGGCGCCGACACGAGCGGCAGCGCGGCCTCGACCGCCGGGTTGAAGCGCTCGGTGTGCCCGGTCGCCAGCATCACCCCGCGGCGGGCCGCCTCGTCCAGGAGCCGGTCGGCCTCGGCGAGCGAGGCGGCCAGCGGCTTTTCGACGAGCACCGGGATGCCGCGCTCGATGAACGGGTGCGCGACCTCGACGTGGGACGCCGTCGGGACCGCTACGGTCACGGCGTCGACAACGCCGAGGACATCACGTGCGTCGGTGTAGGCTGGCGCGCCGTAACGCCCGCCAATCTCGGCGGCACGGCCCGGCAACGTGTCGACGACGCCGGCGAGCGTGACGTGCGGCATGGCTGCCAGCAGGCGGGCATGATGCTGGCCGAGATGGCCTACACCGACGACGGCAACGCGAAGGGCGGAAGAAGACAAGATTAATTCTTGAATTTACATTCCGAGTTCATTTCGTTCTGCCGATTATCGCGATTCCGGCTTCGTTCGCTGACGCCAGCAGTTGGTCGCCATCGAACATCAGCGTCTTGCCCGCGTCGACGGAGAGCGCCGATGCGCCGGCGGCGCGCATGGCCTGAATCGTTGCCGGGCCGACAACCGGGACGTCGAACCGCATGTCCTGGCTCGGCTTCGCCACCTTCACGATCCGCGCCCCTGCTCCGGCAAGGCGTCCCGCTCGTTCGATCACCTCGTCGGTGCCCTCCATCGCCTCCACCGCGACGACCGCCTGATGCTTCACCGCGATCGTCTGCCCGACGTCGAGACCGGCAATGGCATCGGCCATCCGATAGCCGAACTCGAAGTCCTTCCGCTCGTCGTCGGTCGGCGCCCGCGCGGTCAGGACTCCCGGCGCCGCCAGCAGCGGCGTCAACAGCGCCGTGGAGTCGATGAGCTCGACGCCCCGATCGCGAAGCACCTTGGCGACGGCGCCGATCAAGCCATCGGTGTTCCTCGACCCGAGCTCCTTCAGAACGGAGAGAAACGTGAGGTCCGGCACGATGCCGCCGAAGATCCGTGTGTGCTTGACCTGCCCGGCCATCACGGCCCGAGTGATGCCGGCGTCCTTGAGCAGACGGATGCACGTCCCGAGCTGCCCGATCGAGATCCAGTGAATGGCCGCTCCCTGGCGCGCGGCGGCGTCGGCCAGTTCGGGAAACGCTTCCTCCTTGGCCGCGATGATCGTGACGTCGTATCCCTGCGTACGCGCCGCGTCCAGGACGAGGAACGGAAAGCGCCCGTTGCCCGCGATCAGGCCGAGCTTCATCGGTGGAACGCTGGAACCCGAACCCCGCGAACTTGGAACGTGGAACCCGGAGCCTGGAACCCGTCCCAGTTCATTCGTCAGCCACCAGCTCTTCGGTGCTGAAGCGGCGGATCGGCCGGCGCAGGATGACGCCGCGCTGTGAGGTCCGGATGAAGTTCACGAGGTAGCGCACCTCCTGCGACGTGAGCGTCGGGTCGTGCTCGATCTGATTCAACGCCCGCGAGGTGTTCAGCTTTGACAGGAGCAGGTAGCGGTACGCCCGTTTGAGCTGCTCGATCGTATCTGGTGTGAAACCGCGGCGCGAGAGCCCGATGGTGTTGACACCGAAGATGCGGGCCGGCCGGCTGCCGATGGTGCGTCCGAAGGGCAGCGCGTCTTTCGTGACCACGGAATAGCCGCCGACGAACCCGTGTCTGCCGATGCGGCAGAACTGGTGAACTGCTGATCCGGCGCTGATGTTGGCGAAATCCTCCACGCCAACGTGTCCGCCGATGGTGGCATGCGGCCCGAAGATCGTGTTATTGCCGACGTGGCAGTCGTGCGCCACGTGCACGTAGGCCATGAACAGGTTGTGGTTGCCGATGATCGTATGGCCGCCGCCGCCGAGCGTGCCCCGATTGATGGTGACGAACTCTCGAAAGATGTTCTGCCGCCCGATGGTGAGGCGCGTGCGCTCCCCCTTGTACTTGAGATCCTGCGGCGCCAGGCCGATCGACGCCATGGGGAACACCTGCGTCTCGTCGCCGATTTCGGTCCAGCCGTCGATCACCACCGACGCGCCGATGCGGCAGCGCTCGCCGATGCGCACGTCGCCACCGATCACCGCCGACGGTCCGACCGTCGTGCCGGCGCCGATGCGCGCGGCAGGATGCACCCGCGCCGTCGGATCGACGTACGCCGCGCCCGATTCGATCGAGATGAGCAGCTCGGCCTCGGTGACGACCTGATCGTCGACGTAGGCCAGCGCGCGCGCCTTGGCCAGCCGCTTGCGGCATCGGCCCAGCGTGACCTCGAGACGCAGGCGGTCGCCCGGCACCACCTGCTTGCGGAACTTCGCGTTGTTGACACCGCGCAGGAAGGCGCGCGCCGTGGAGAACGCCGGCTCGCGCTCGAGGATGAGCATCGCCGCCGCCTGCGTGAGCGCCTCGATCATGAGCACGCCGGGCATCAGGGGCGAGCCGGGAAAGTGGCCCTGGAAGAACTCCTCGCCGACGGTCACGTTCTTCACGGCCACGAGCCGGACCCCCGGCTCGTGTTCCGCGATGGCGTCGACGAGGAACGAGGGATAACGGTAGTAGACGCGCTCGAGGAGAGCCGGAAGATCTAAAACCACGTCAACCTGGGGCCTGCGGCCCTGGACCATGGCACGCGTCGGTCAGCGCATCATTTCCCTGGCGCCGGCGCCGGTTCGGCCGGGGCCGGTGTCGGCGTCGCGGCCGGGGCTGGTGCCGCCGGGGCCGGCGCAGCCGCCGCCGGCTTGGCGCCGGCGCCGTCGAGCGCACGAATGATGTCGGTCGTCATCTCCATGCCGGGCGCGGCCCACACCAGCCCGCTTTCCGCGGCATTGAAGATCATGTCCACCTTCTTTTCCTTCGCGATGCGGTCGATGATCGGATTCAGCTTGATCATGAACTCCTGCTGGAGGCGCTGCGTCAGGCGCTCGACCTCGCCCTGCGCATCTTCCGCCATCCGCTGCAGATCGCGCTGCTGACGCTCGGCGTCGGCTTGCAGCGCCGCCCTTGCCTGATCGTTGAGGAGACTGCTGGACGACTCGAGCTTCTGCTGCGTATCCTGCAGCGCCTTCTGCTTGTCGGTGATCTGGGTCTGCAGCTTCTGCTGCAGGGTGTTGATCTCTGCGGTCGCCTTCCTGCCGTCAGCCGACTGGGACGCCACGGTCTGGATGTTGATGTATCCGTACTTGAAGCCGTCCTGGAACGGAGGCGGCAGCTTGACCTCGGCCGGCTGCGGGGGCGTCGCTGGCGTCTGACCCTGTGGACGCGGAGCCGTGGGCTTCTGCGTCGACGGGGCCACGGGCTTCTGCGTGCCTGGAGCCGGCGTGGGCACCTGAGCAAGGGACGTTGCGGCTGCCGGGAGAACGCCGAGCGCCAGGACGACGGCGAACACTCTCATTCGCATGAATCCTTTCATCGAGGACGAAACGGTTGATTTTACTCCACCTGACGCGCCAGGTAAGATCTCAGAACCGCCTGTCGAATTTGAGGAGCTGTGCTTGATACGACGATCGACGACCCTTGGTGCCTTCCTGCTGACCGCAGCCCTTTCCTCGACGGGCTGCGGAGACGATAGCGTCCCGGTTCCCACGCCAATCCCAGCGAACCCGATCACCGAGTCGATTGTTGGAAACCTCACGCCCAACAGCGTCCGGATCCACGGTCTCCAGGTGCAAAGCCCGGGAGCCATCACGGCCACGTACGTCAGCCTGGCGCAGCCGTCGACGGCCACCGATGCCGATGGCGATGGCGTACCCGACCCCCAGACCGACCTTACCCTTGGTCTCGACATCGGCACGCTGATCGGCGCCACCTGCCAGGTGGTCGTCTCCCGCGTCAACGTCGGCCTCAATCAGGCGGTGAGCGGCGTGGCCACGTCGACCGGCAGCATCTGCGTCCGGGTGTACGATTCGTCGACGACCGGCATGCCGGGCCCCGTCGACTACACCGTCGTCGTGACCCACTTCTGACGGCCGCTGCTCACGCCCTGTCCATCGGGTCCCTCAGCGGTCTTTTCACACGCGGCGCGAGTCTGTCCTCGAACTCGACGAGTCTCCGTCCCCTGCGTTTCTACCATCGCGGCCCGGGCATCGCCCTCGCCCGCGATCGGCAGCCTGCTAGAACGTCGTGCCGACCGAGAACTTGAACACCAGGTCCTTCGTCGGCCGAAAGCTGTTGTCGAGCACGCCCTTGCGCTGCGGGTTCCACGCGTAGATCAGCCGGAACGGCACGTTCAGCACCGGCATGAAGAAGCGCAATTCCACGCCGGTCGACGTCTTGAAGGCGCTCGTCTTGCCGATCGTTTCCGTTCTGACACTGGCCGCGGTCGGGTCGGTGACGATGTCGCCGAAGGCGCCGATCACCGGCGGCAGATCCGGAACGACCACGCGGGTCAGCGGTTGATACCAGCCGAAGGGCTCGCCGAAGTCGCGGACCTGGCCGGCGTCGTAGAAGATCAGCACTCGAACAGGATCGGCAATCGTGAAGGCGTACTCGGCGTTGAACAGCAGGCTCTTGTTGCCGCCGAGCACCACCAGCGAGTTCGGCACCGTCGGTCCGATCGAGCGGATGTCGAAGCCGCGCACGCTGTACTCGCCGCCGAGGAACAACCGCTCGAAGATCGGCAGCGACGGCGTGTTGCGGACCGGCGTGATGTACTCGAACTGCCCGCGCAGGCCGAGCGTCGTCCGGCTGGTGTGACGGAAGAACCGGATGTACTCGAGGTGCGGCTTGATGAACTGCGTGTTGCCACCGAACATCGCCAGGTCCACCGAGGCCGTGTACTTCTTTCCGGTGGTCGGGAAGATCGGATGGTTCACCGTGTTGTGCAGGATGGTCGGGACGACCTTGCTGATCGTCCGCTTGCCGCCCTGGCCGATGAGCAGTGAATCGTAGACGAACGGGTTGCGGCGCAGAACCTCGAGCTGCGTCTCCGTGAGCTGCGACAGGTCGCCCAGCGAAGAGATCGTCGAGCATCCCTGCTGGGAGAACACGCACGACTGGTCGACCAGCGCCTCGTTGAGGTCGGTGATGCCGACCTCTTCGTAGGAGTAGTTGAGGAACATGCGCGTCCACGGCGCCAGCGGCACGCCGAAGACGAGATTGCCGCCCGTCGATTTCTGCGTGTAGTAGCCGACGTACTGCAGCGATCGCTTGTGCACGTCGATGCCGCCCGTGATGTTGCGATCGAAGAGGAAGGGCTCGGTGAAACCGAGCTGGTAGTTCTGCGCCCGTTCGCCCCCCTGGAGCGACACCGAGAAGGTCTCGCCGCGCCCGAGGAAGTTCGACGTCTGGAACGCCAGCTGGCCGAAGAAGCCTTCGTACTGTGAAATGCCGGCGCCGAACGTCAGCTGGTTGCGATTCTGCTCCTCGAGCTTGAACGTGACGTCCACCATGTTCTGGGCGTTGGTCGCCTTGTCGACCTTCACGTCCTTGTCGGTGCCTTCGAGCGGCTTGAAGTATCCGAGCTGATTCAGGCGGCGGACCGAGTCTTTGAGGGCGTTGGTGTCGAAGGGCGAGCCCTCGACCAGGTTGTTCAACTCGCGTCGGATGACGTTGTCGCGCGTCGTCGTATTGCCGGCGAAGGAGATCCGGCGAACGACGAACTGCTCGCCTTCGGTGACCCTGATGGTGACGTCCACGTGCGGCGGCTTGGCGGCGGGACCGGTGGCTTGCACGGAGAGCGCCTCCGGGACGAGCGAGCCGAGAGCCGTTTCAGGGTTGTTCGGCGAGTCGCTGCGCACGAGGTCCGGCGCCGCGGTGAAGTCCATGAAGCCGTACTTGCCGTAGACCTCCTGCGTCCGGCGGTTGCCCTCCACCAGCTTCTTGCGGCTGTAGATCTCCCCTTCCCTCACCGCATATAAGCCGTGGACGTAGTCCGGCTTGAACACCTTGATGCCGTCGAAGTCGAGAGACCCGAACGTGTACTTCTGGCCCTCGGTGACCGGGATCTTGACCTCGATCCACTGCTTCTTCCCGTCCTTGCTGTTCTCGAGGACCTTCAGCTCGGGCTGTCCGATGCTCGCGCCGGCGTAGCCGTGATTCTGGTAGTACTCGCGGACGCGCTCGGCGTCCTCCTCGTACTTCGTGGCGTTCCACGTGCCGCCGCCGGTAATCCACCCGAGCAACCCGGGCGGCTTGTTCTCCTTCAATTGCTTGGTCAGCTTGCCGTCGGTGATGTCCTTGTTGCCGACCCAGTCAACGCGTTTGATCTTGACCTTGCGGCCCTCGACGATGTGAAACGTCAGGTTGACCGTCTTGCCTTCGACCCGCGTGACGGTGCTCGTGACGTCGGCGGTGAACCCCTTCTCCTGCAGCATGTCGCGCACGACCGCCTCGACCTGCTTGATCTTCCGCTCGTCGAGCAGGGAGTCGGCGGCGATCTCCACCTTGCGATCGCGCAACTGCTCCTCGAGCTTGCTCCGGTCCAGCTGCTTGCTGCCCTCGTAGCTGACGATCTTGACGCGATCGCGCTCTTCCATGAGGTAGCTCACGATCCGGCCGACGGTGCCGTTCGGGAACGTGGTGTCGGTGACCTCGATAGAGAGGTCATCGAGGAGGCCCTGGGCCCAGAGCGACTTGAAGTCGTCGCGGACGATCTGCTCGAACGCCGCCGTGTAGGGTACCCAGGTGCCGTTTGAAGGCCTGCTGAGCGGCTGGTCGTCCGCCTTCATGTAGAAAAGATAGGTGTCGACCGGCACGAACGAGCCGCTCTCCTGCTTCGGGAAGCAGAACTCGACCAGCCAGAGCACCGGCGCCGATCCGGCTGGAGGGAGTGAGATCACGGGCGCGTTCGTGGCGGGATCCACGACCGGGTTCTTCGTACCCGGGTCCAGCAGCAGTGGAACGGGTACTTCGTTCTTGCACGGGGTGATGGCGAGCGGGGCACCCGGCACGGACGCCTGCACCTGCGCGGCGGCCGGCGCCAGAGCAGACGTCTGGCCCGCGGTGGGGGCCTGGGCTGTGACCAGCGCGGTGGCCGATATCGCCATCAGCGCCGATAGAGCCAGCACCCTCAGGGCATACGTGAACATATCGTCTTGGAGCCTTGCGGCGCAGCACTGGAGGCAGGCAGGCCCCTTCCGCGCCGAACACCTTAGTTTACAGAATCTTAGACGGTTCCGGCCACTGTCTGGCCGGATTGGAGTCCCGCGGCGGGCCACAAGCCCCCGGGTTCAGGCCAGTCGGCGCCCTGCCGTCAGCTCGCCGGCCGGACGGTATGCGAGTTGTCCCGCGTCGAGGTAAACCTCGACCTCGCCGTCCCGCAGGTTGCCGCGAATGAGCTCCTCGGAGAGCGGATCCTCCACGTACCGCTGAATCGCGCGGCGGAGAGGCCGGGCTCCGTACGACCGGTCCTTGCAGGTGACGTCGATGATCCAATCGATGACCTCGGGCGCGAGCGTGATCTTCATGCGCCGGTCCATCAGATTGGCGTTCAGCTGGTTGACGAGCAGCGCCATGATGCGGCGCAGGTCGTCGTCGGTCAGCGCCTCGAAGACGATGATCTCGTCGATGCGGTTGATGAACTCCGGGTTGAACGTGCGCTTCACCTCACCGAGCACCATGTCGTTGACGTTCTTGTCGATGGTGCCGGTGTCGCTGGACTGGAACCCGAGCGACGCCTTCTTCTGGATGAAGCGCGCTCCGATGTTCGAGGTCATGATGATGATCGTGTTCTTGAAGTTCACCCGGTTGCCGAGGCCGTCGGTGAGATGGCCATCTTCGAACACCTGCAGCAGGATGTTGAAGATGTCCGGGTGCGCCTTCTCGATCTCGTCCAGCAGGACGACCGAGTAGGGGTTCCGCTTCACCTTCTCGGTGAGCTGCCCGCCTTCCTCGTGCCCGACGTATCCGGGCGGCGAGCCGATCAGCTTGGAGACCGAGTGCTTCTCCATGTACTCGGACATGTCGAAGCGGATGAGCGCGTGGTCGCTGCCGAAGAGGAAGTTGGCGAGCGCCCGCGCCAGCTCCGTCTTGCCGACACCTGTCGGCCCGAGGAAGATGAAGCTGCCGACCGGGCGGTTGGGGTTCTTCAGCCCGGCGCGCGAGCGGCGGATCGCCCGCGAGATCGCCGAGATCGCTTTTTCCTGGCTGATCACGCGGCGATGCAGGTCTGCCTCCATGCGCAGGAGCTTGTCGCCCTCGTCCTGGTTGATCGAGGCGATCGGCACGCCGGTCCACTTGGAGACGACCTCGTCGATGTCGCCCTTGCCGACCACGACGCGCCGCGGCTTGACGTCGAACTTCTCGCGCACCTGCTGCAGCTGTTCGCGCGCCATTGCCTCCTGATCGCGGAACTTCTGGGCGACGTCGTAGTTCTTCTGCGAGTTGGCGTTCTCCCACTGCTCCACCGCGAAGCGGATGTTGCGGTTGATCTCGCCGAACTCCTCGCTGTAGCCCGCCTCCTTCAGCTTGGCGCGCGCCCCGGCCTCGTCGACCAGGTCGATCGCCTTGTCGGGCAGAAAGCGATCCGTGATGTAGCGGCTCGACTGATACACCGCGGCCTCGATGGCCTCGCGGGTGTACTCGACGTGATGGAACTGCTCGTAGCGATCCTTCACGCCCATCAGGATCTCGATCGTTTCGCGCTCCGCCGGCGGGTCGACCTTGATCGCCTGGAAGCGGCGCTCGAGCGAGCGGTCCTTCTCGATGTACTTGCGGTACTCCGCGGGAGTGGTGGCGCCGATGCAGCGGATCTCGCCGCGCGAGAGCGCCGGCTTCAGGATGTTCGCGGCGTCGAGCGAGCCCTCCGCCGAGCCCGCACCGACCAGCGTGTGCAGCTCGTCGATGAACACGATGATGTTCGGGTTCTCGGTGAGCTCCTTCATGATCGCCTTGAGGCGCTCTTCGAACTGCCCGCGATACTTCGTGCCCGCGACGATCAGCGAGATGTCCAGCGCGAGAATCCGCTTGTCGGCGAGGAAGTGCGGCACGTCGCCGCAGAAAATCTTCTGTGCAAGGCCCTCGACAATGGCCGTCTTGCCGACCCCCGGCTCGCCGATGAGCACCGCGTTGTTCTTGGTCCTCCGGCAGAGCACCTGCTGGACGCGCTCGATCTCGTAGTCGCGCCCGACGAGCGGGTCGAGCAGGTTCTTCATGGCCGCTTCGGTGAGATCGCGGCTGAACTCCGCCAGCAGCGGCGTCTCCTTGACGCGCGTCAGCGTCGTCTTCTCGCTGAGCAGCTGGGCGATGTCGTCCCTCACGCTCTGCAGCCGCATCCCCTTTTCCATCAGGATGGAGGCCGCGACCGAGCGCTCTTCGCGCAGGATGCCGAGCAGGAGGTGCTCGGTGCCGATGTAGTTGTGGAGGAGCCGATCCGCCTCGTCGGCGGCAAACTGCAGCACCCGCTTGGTCTCGGCGCTGAAGGGGATCTCGACCGACGTGGACACCTTTTCGCGGAAGACCGTCCGGCCCTCGATCTCCTTGCGGATGTTTTCGAGCGAGAGATGCGAGCGCGCAAAGATTCGGCTCGTCAGCCCCTTGCCTTCACGGATCAGTCCGAGAAGCAGGTGCTCAGTCTCGATCGAGATGCTGCCGAGCTGGCTGGCCTCATAGCGGGCAAAGAAGAGAACTCGCCGCGCCCTTTCCGTGTAGCGTTCGAACATCCGGCCTGCCTAAGGGTTAGTAAGTGAGATGCATCGTCTCTCGTGGAATCATTATAAGGCAAAGCTCTGGCGATACAACGACCCCGCCACCGTCTAAGTGCCACGAGCGCTTTGGGTTCGCCCACTCTGTTCGGGCACATGCCTTCCGCCGCTCGCCAGCCGGGCGCCCTGTCGCACCGCTCAGCTCCACATCTCCGGGCGGTCGATCATCGTATCGGGTCGAGAGGAGCCGCTCTGGCCCCCGCGTGCACGATTCTCAGGCAGGAACGTGGCGTCCGACTCCCCGGGCCACCGTCTTGTCGATCACCGCACGTTCGGCGACATCGTTGTAGGCGAGGAAGTGAGGCGACTGGCGATGCGCCGCGTGCGCAGCGGCGTCCGTGTACACCTCGTGCATGATCCAGCGCCGCGGATCGTCAACGTGCTGGCTCACGTCGAACCGCACGCATCCCGGATCGCGCGCCACCGACTCGCGCGCATTGTGCAGAAGGGCGCGCTCGAACTCGTCGAGCAGCTCCGGCCGGACGGTGACCTGGACTAGGACGATGTGCATAGTTCAAGGTGCGAGGGTACGAGGGTACGACGGCAAGGTGCGAGGGTGCACGGTGCGACTGTGCGCGCGACGGTACAACGGTGCGACGTCAGACGGCAACTCGCACCCTCGCACCCTCGCACCCTCGCACCCTCGCACCCTCGCACCCTCGCACCCTCGCACCCTCGCACCCTCGCA
>Ga0075418_10005210_pt1 | contig 14717 bp, 16 predicted proteins | sample SoiMetdeltSBSDD2_FD_81776 | JGI IMG/M metagenome (GOLD analysis project Ga0075418, IMG submission 81776) | Bulk soil microbial communities from a Populus tree surrounding site in Tennessee, USA - Soil MetaG P. deltoides SBSDD2 | ecosystem: Environmental > Terrestrial > Soil > Tree plantation...
CAGCGGGTTGCACGCCCGCCAGAACAGCTCGGCCGTCTGACGCGCGCGGAGCTTTCCGCTGTGCCACACCTGATCTGGCCGCACGCCTCGGCCGGCGGCCTCCGCCGCAAGCCGCGTTGCGGCGGCGCGCCCAGCATCGGACAAGGGCCGCATCGGGTCGACGTCCGGGCCGACCGCGTCCGCGTGGTGAACCAGTACAATCATTGGCAGACCCGGATGTGATCTATACTGTGGCGCTTCGGAAGCGCGGCGATTTCACCGACTTGATGGGCCGCGCAGCCTGGCATCAAATGCCGAAGGCTTCCATGCTATCTAAGTCGCGAGTAGCCCGCGACCGGATTGGCGGGCTTTTTTATTGTCTTCACTGCGGGGATCGTCATGTCGCGTTATACGTTCACATCTGAATCGGTTTCTGAAGGGCATCCGGACAAAGTCTGCGATTACATTGCCGACTCCATCCTTGATACCTGCCTCGAGCAGGATAGGAACAGCCGCGTCGCCTGCGAGACCCTGTGCAAGAGCAACACCGTAGTGATCGCCGGGGAGGTCACGACCAACGCGACCCTGGATTACGACCGCATCGTCCGGCAAGCGGTCAGAGAAATCGGCTATACCGACACCGCTGAACCGTTCTGCGATTCCACGCTGAAGCTGATCTCGCTCATCACCAAGCAATCTGGGGAGATCGATCAAGGAGTGACGGCCGCGACCAGCCAAAGTGGAGACCAGGGAGCTGGTGATCAGGGGATCATGTTTGGATATGCGACCGACGAATCTCCGGAACTGATGCCCCTCCCGGTGCTGCTGGCGCACAAGTTGACCAAAGGCTTGAGCGACGACCGCAAGGCCGGCAAGGTGAACTGGCTGCGCCCGGACAGCAAGTCACAAGTGTCGGTTCTGTATGAGAACAACGAGCCCACCGAGGTAACGGCGGTGGTGGTCTCGACGCAGCATACGCCCGAGGCGGATCAGAAGAAGATTGCGGAATACGTACGTGACGAGCTGGGACCTCGCGTGCTCGGGCACTGGTGGCGCAACCAGGTGACCTTGTTCGTGAATCCCACCGGCAGCTTCATACACGGCGGGCCGTCGGCAGATGCGGGCGTCACTGGCCGCAAGATTATCGTTGACAGCTACGGCGGCGCCGGACGGCACGGCGGCGGCGCGTTCAGCGGCAAGGATCCCTCGAAAGTCGATCGCAGCAGTGCGTATTTCTGCCGCTACGTGGCGAAGCAGGTTGTCGCGTCGGGGCTCGCGAAAAAAGCCGAAATTCAGGTGGGCTACGCCATCGGAATGGCGAAGCCGGTGTCGGTCAAGGTGGACACCTTCGGCACGGGCGACGAACGGGCAGCGGCGGAATTCGTGATGAACGCTTTCGACTTCCGGCCGCGTGCGATCATCGACCGCCTGGACCTATTGCGCCCAATCTACCGCAGCACGACGAATTACGGCCACTTCGGGCGCCCCGGTCTGCCCTGGGAAGTCGTGGAAAAATCCGTCGCGGTCACACGTTAGCCAGTGATGAGTTGTGAGTTGTGAGTCTTGAGTGAAAAAGCCGCTCAAACTCACAACTCAAGACTCACGACTCACGGCTTCTCAGGCAGCTCTAGAATAGTTCGTACCACCGGCGGGGACGGCTCGTCACAGCGCGCTGGACCTCGCCGACCTGCACCGCGACTTGCTCTGCGCGGTCCTCGGAAATCCCGACCGACACCAGCAATGAATGGGTGTCATTCTGCAGCGACTCGATCTGCCGCTCACTGATATCGCGCGCAACGACCGACAGCCACAAATTGTGCGTGAGGCGCTGTGCCGCCTGTTCCGACAGCTGGCTCCCCGCAAGGGCACCAGCCGTTCGACGGGATAGTTCGTCGACCGCGGGCACAGCAGACGATCGGCGCGCGTACTTGCGAAGATCGTCTGCCAGATCCTTGGGGGCCTCCGGATCGCGCGCGTTGGCGATGTACTGGAGATCTCGGGCGACGTCGCCGAGCTCCTCCTGAACGACAGCATCGGGGGTGGGAACCTCCCCGTCGGGCTGTCGACAACCAGCCAGGACGAGTACCGCGGCACAAATGAAGCCTGAGGAAACCTTCGACATCATGGGAATCAGGTTACCCTATCTCGGCAGTGCGCGGATCGTCGCAGCCTTCACGATCGCCCACGCAAATGTCCTAACCGGCGAGGATGATCTTCGTGGCTTTCGTGGTTATCGGGGTCGTGCCATCAGATGCACCTTGGCGACGGCGTGCATGTAGCCGCCTGCATCGGCATACCGATCTGCCGCGGCCAGCGTGATGTGCTCGATCGCCCGTTGGGCGTCGCCAGTCGCTTCGAGATAGAGGCCGACGTACAGGCGCGCGTAGAACTGCGGCTGCGGCTGCGTACCTGCGGCTGCCAGCACGTCTTCTGGCTTCGATGCTCCACGAAACATGTCGTAAATCTGCCGCATCGGCACGCGCGCATCGGGACCCACCGGCAGCAGTGCGGCTCTTGCCTTCGCCGGTGACTCGGCACGTGCGACGCACAGGAAATGCCAAGCGGCATTCTCGACATCGTCGGGGTTCACTGTACGGTGCAGCTCGAATTGTTTTCGGCAGTCGTCATAGCGGCCAGCGTAGTACAGCGCGATGCCGCGCTGCCACAGCTGCGGTGCGACAGCGGGAGCCAGCTTGACGACCTCGTCGAATTCCGACGTCGATTCGGTAATACGGCCGCGCACGAAATCAGAGACGGCACGATCGAGAATGTCCCGCGGCTGCTGCGCCGCGATGGCTAGTCCGGCAACCCCCAACGCGACAATCGCGAACGCGACACGAGATGTGCGAAGCACGTTGAAACGTCCTTTGTTCACTGCTGACGTCGCAGGTCGAGGCAGATCAGGGTGTTCTCGTTGCGGGCGTAAAGAAACCCGTCCGACAACGCCGGGTAGGCGCGGACTGTGCCTGGGAGGACCTGCGCACGTGCCAGCGGCTTGAAGCCCTCGGGGGTCGCCGGCGCAAGGACGAGCTCGCCGCGCTCCCGCAGAATCACCAGGCGATCACCGGCGAGCGTCACCGTTCCTGCCAGGAATCGATCCTGATTCCAACGCACCTTCCCGGTCCGCAGTTCGACTGCTCGGAAGCTCTGGCCGAATTCCTGGCGCCCGTGGAATCCGTATAGGTTCCCATCGTAGTGAACGCTTGTCGCGTAATGGTTCGTCAGGACCTCGTCCGACGCCCACAGCTGGTTGAGCATCGTGCCGTCGAGGCGGAAGACACCCGCGCCTGGCCCGTACTCGGCTGAGACGAAGAGGAGGTCGCCGATCACAAGTGGAGTCGCGACGTTGACCGATGCGGCCATCCGTGCTCGCCAGGGCCGTTGGAACAGCACCTTCCCGCTTGCCGGATCGAGACCCACTAGTTCGGCGCGCGTGAGGAAAATCGCGACTCGTCGCCCCGCGATGGTCGCTCCGGCTGCAGATGAGTAGCTCGCCTCGTCATTCGTCGCGGTCCAGAGCGCCTGTCCTGTCTTTGCGTCGAAGGCGACGATTCCCGCATTCGGGCCCCCGACGTTGGCGAGAACCCGGCCGTCTTCGACGAGTGGTGATCCAGCCGCACCGAAGAATCCTTTCGGGACACGGTATCGCTGCACCGTGTCGACGCTCCACACTCGCGTGCCCTTGGCCAGGTCGATGGCATGCAACTGCCCTTGCGCACCGAATGTGTACACGATCCCGTTCGCAACCACCGGCACAGCACGTGGACCCTCGTCGAAGCCGAAGTCATCCCGGTAGGAGGTTGTGTACGCATAACGCCATTGAGTGGCACCCGTGCGTGGATCCAGCGCTTCGACAACCTCCTCGTTCGCGACGCGGTGGAACACGATGATTCGCCCCTGGGCCACGACCGGCCCGCTGAAACCCTGCCCCACGTTCTTGCGCCAGACGACGCGTGGCCCCTGCGGGCCCCATGCCTCGGAAAGCGCCGGTCCGCGGTACACGCCGTTCCGCTCGGGACCGAGGAACTGAGGCCAGTCTTCGGCCCACAGAGGAGCAACGGCCGCTGCGAGAAGGACAAAGGCTGCGAAACGGGGAACAGTCCGCACGGCGCTGTCTATGTTACGGCCGCACCTTGCGCCCGACGCCGACTTTTTGGTAGCCTGCGGATTCCGATGCTGAGCGTCCTCCATCGTGCGCATCATCACCACCACGGCCATCGCGGCCGGCGGGGAGCACTGCGCATGCCGAGGGACTAAACACCAGGGACGAGACGCCCAACGCAGCAGACCCCGCCGGAACACGTGGCGGGGTTTTTTGTTGTACGGAACGCGGGTTCGGAATAGTAGGCGGTAGGCAGTAGGCGGTAGGCACTAGGACATAGAAAATGATGGATTTCTCCAAACTCGACGGGCTCATCCCGGCCGTAGTGCAGGACTACCGGAGCGGCGAGGTGCTCATGGTGGGCTTCATGAACGAGGAAGCCTGGGACGTCACCCGCCGCAGCGGCTATGTGACGTTTTTCAGCCGCACGCGCAACAAGCTGTGGACCAAGGGCGAAACATCTGGGAATCGCCTCGCGGTGCGCGACGTGCTCGTTGACTGCGACGAGGACACCGTGCTCGTCAAGGCCGAACGGCTGGGCGATGGCAACGTCTGCCATACCGGGGAACGCACCTGCTTCTTCCAGCGCGCGGAGGGCGTCACGATTCCATGAAGCTCAAGCTGGGCATTCCGAAAGGCTCGTTGCAGGACGCGACCGTTCAGCTCTTTGCGCGTGCCGGTTTCAACATTTACGTCAGCACCAGATCGTACTTCCCGACCATAGACGACCCTGAAATCGAATGCATGCTCATTCGCGCACAGGAAATGGCCCGCTACGTCTGCGACGGCGTGCTCGATGCCGGGCTGACGGGCCAGGACTGGATTGCGGAGCACAAACTTGGCGGCGACGTAAAGCATTCGCTGACATCGATCGCGGATCTCGTGTACGCGAAGCAGAGCTTCGGGAAGGTGCGATGGGTCCTCGCGGCGCCTGAGGACTCACGCTTCACATCAGCCAAGGACTTCGCCGGCGCGACGATCGCTACCGAACTGGTCCGAGTGACGAAGGCGTACTTCGAGCAGCACGGTGTATCGGTCAACGTCGAATTCTCGTGGGGCGCAACCGAGGTCAAGCCGCCCGTCCTTGCCGATGCCATCGTCGAAGCCACAGAAACCGGTTCGACGCTGCGCGCCAACCGGCTGCGCATCATCGACACCGTGATGGAGTCGAACACGCAGCTCATCGCCAACGATTCAGCGCTGGCGGATCAATGGAAGCGCACCAAGATCGAGAACATCGCGCTGCTGCTCCGCGCCGCCATCGAGGCACAGGGCCGTGTGGGTCTGATGCTGAATGTACGGCGTCTCGATCTCGAGAAAGTGCTGGCGCTGCTTCCCGCGCTTCAACGGCCGACGATCTCGTCTCTCAGCGATCCCGACTGGGTCGCCGTCAATACGATCATCGAGGAACGCACGGTCCGCGATCTGATTCCGAGGGTCAAAGCGGCAGGGGGCCAGGGGATCGTGGAGTATCCGCTCAACAAGATTGTGGTCTGAAGGGATGCTGACCATCGTTGATTCCGGCAATCGACGCGCCGTACGGGCGCTCCTGACACCTGGACGTGCGCGCGACGCCACGACCGAGAGGCGCGTCGCAAAAATCGTGGACGACGTGCGTCGCGGGGGCGACGAAGCGCTGACGCGATACGCGCGCCGGTTCGACGCGCTCGAGGACGCCATCGAAGTTCCACCGGCGGAGATCCGAGCGGCCGCCGCACGCGTGCCGTCCGACGTCCGCGCCGCGCTGCGCGCCGCCGCCCGCAATATTCGCGCGGTCGCCAAGCGCCAGGTTCCACGCCACTGGCGCGCGCGTGTCGATCGCGGCGTCGTCGTCGAACAGCGCGTCGTGCCGCTCGACCGCGTCGGGTGCTACGTCCCCGCTGGACGGTATCCGCTACCGTCTTCGCTGCTCATGACCGCCATTCCCGCTTCGGCTGCGGGCGTGCGGGAAATTGTCGTCGCGTGTCCGAGGCCTGCGCCGGTTGTTATGGCCGCGGCAGTCGAAGCGCGCGTGACGCGCTTGTTCCGCGTCGGAGGTGCGCATGCGATTGCCGCTCTCGCCTACGGCACGGAGACAATTCCGCGAGTCGACAAGATCGTGGGTCCGGGCAATCGATACGTCGCTGCCGCAAAGGCCATCGTCGCTGCCGATTGCGGCATCGACTTTTATGCGGGCCCGACCGAAATCGTCATCGTCGCCGCTCGCGGTCGGGCGGAATGGATCGCCGCCGACCTCCTGGCGCAGGCCGAGCATGATCCCGACGCACGTGCGGTCCTGATTACACCGAGCCGGGCGTTGGCCAAACATGTGGCGCGCGCTGTTGACGATCGGCTGCCAGACACCGGTCCTGCCCGCCTTTCGCTTCAGGCGCACGGAGGCATCATCGTCACCTCATCGCTGGCGGAGGCGATGGATCTAGCCAACGCATCGGCGCCTGAACATCTCGTGGTCGGCGACGAGAAGCTGGCTGGAATGGCGCGTTGCGCAGGTTCGGTGTTCGTTGGGCCATGGTCGGCGCAGGCGGCCGGCGACTACGCCATCGGGTCGAATCACGTGCTGCCCACTGCTGGTGCAGCTCGTGCACGCGGAGGGCTGTCGGCAGCTGACTTCGTCCGCCAGTTCACGGTCCAACGCGTGACCCGCGCCGGGCTGCGTGGGATCGGCGGGACCGCAATGACGCTGGCTGGAGCCGAAGGACTACAGGCACACGCCGACTCGATCGGCGTAAGGATGAAGTGATGGTGATACAGGGTTACCCCGACCCGGGCGAGGGCCTCAGGCTGCATCTCAATGAGAATACCGGCGGCTGCTCGGCAGCCGTCCTCGAGGCCATTCGGCGGGTACGACCGTCCGACGTGTCGACATATCCGTCGTACCGTGACGCGGTGATTGCCACGGCCGCGCACTTCGGCGTCGATCCCGACAGCGTGCTCCTCACCAACGGGCTCGATGAGGGGATATTGATGGCTGCCGTCGGGCACATCGCGCGCAAGCGCGTACACGACGCAGAAACGATCATTCCGCTGCCTGCGTTCGATCCGTATCCCAATTCCACGGCGGCGGTCGGAGCGACGGCCGTACGCGTGCCGCCTGGCCACAACTTCGCGTTTCCGACGCAGCAGGTCATCGACGCGGTGACGCCACGAACACGCATGATTTTCCTGAACACGCCGAACAACCCGACCGGGCAGTTGATCCCAATGGATGACCTGGCCCGCATCAGCAAGGCTGCACCAGATGCCGTGGTTCTGATAGACGAGGCATATATCGAATTCGGCGGCACGAGCTTCATCCCATATCTGTCGCAGTTTCCGAACGTGTTGCTTGGGCGCACGTTCTCGAAGGCTTACGGTCTCGCGGGCCTGCGCATCGGCGTGGTGATCGGCCATCGACAGGTGCTCGACCCCGTCAGAGCCGTCACCCTCCCGTTCAACATCAACGGCGTCGCCCTGGCCGCGCTCGGTGCGGCTCTGCAGGATCGCGACTTCCTGCCCCGGTACGCCGCCCAGGTGGAGGAGTCGCGCGAGCGGCTATACGACGCGTGCCGGCGGCTGGAGCTGGAGTTCTGGCCCAGCGCCGCTAATTACGTGCTCGTGAGGGTCGGTGAAGCCGCGCCGTTCGTAGAAGCGCTGGCCGCCAGAAAGATTCACGTCAGGGATCGTTCGAGGGATCCCGTCACGCCCGGATGCATCCGCGTGACCGCGGGCATGACAGAACATACGAAGGCCGCGATCGATGCGCTGGAAGCGGTCGTCGCCACGCGGCGGGGCGCGACGAGGACCGCGCCACTTGGATCAGGGCAGGCCCTATGAAGAAGAGCTCCGCCCGCTCCGCGGCATTCGATCGCCGTACAACCGAAACGCGTGTTCGGGGACGACTGGTGCTCGATGGGCGCGGGCAGTACGACGTCAGCACCGGTATCCGGTTTCTCGACCATATGCTGGAGCTGTTTACGCGCCATGGCGGGTTCGACCTGACCCTGCGTGCTGCCGGTGACCTCGACGTGGACCAGCATCACACCGTAGAGGACGTCGGTATCACGCTTGGAGAGGCTACGCTCGAGGCGCTCGGCAACCGGAAGGGCATCAACCGGGCGGGCTATTTCGTCATGCCGATGGACGAGACACTGGCGGTGGTGGCAATTGATCTCGGCGGCCGTCCGCATGCTGTCGTCGATTTGAAGCTGCGCGTGCAGCGCGTTGGCGACCTGCAGAGCGAGTTGATTCACGACTTCTTCGAGGGCTTTGCATCCGCAGCGCGGGCGAACGTGCACGCCGTGGTGCTCTACGGCCGATCGAGCCACCATCATGTCGAGGCGGTGTTCAAAGCGTTCGCGCGGGCACTTCGTGTGGCCTGCGCGCGTGACGCGCGTCTTGCGAAAATGCTGCCGAGCACGAAAGGCGTGCTGTGATTGCACTCATCGACTACGGCGCCGGAAATCTGACCTCGGTGAAAAAGGCCCTGACGGCTCTCGGGGTCGGATTCACTGTTCCGGCAATACCGCGTGATGTGGACGCTGCGGCCGGACTCATCGTCCCCGGTGTCGGGCACTTTGCGGCCACGAAGGCTCTTGATGCGTCCTGGCGCGACTCCATAGCAAACGCCGTGCGCACGGGCACACCCTTGCTTGGCATTTGCCTCGGAATGCAGTGGTTATATGAAGGCAGCGAGGAAGAGCCCGAGCTGCCTGGTCTGGGGGCGCTCGCCGGTCGATGCCGCCTCCTCAGTGGCAATCAGGCAGAACGTCTGAAGATTCCGCACGTGGGATGGAACGCACTCGAGACACCGCGACCGTCGCGACTGCTGTCTGGCCTTCATTCGGGAACGTACGTGTATTTCACGCACTCGTTTGCCGCGCCGGTGACCGACGACTGTGTTGCCGCAACGACGCACGCGCAGCGCTTTGCGGCGGCTGTGGAACGCGACAACGTGTTCGGCGTGCAGTTTCACCCCGAAAAATCAGGCGATGCCGGCCTGCAGATCCTGCGCAACTTCCTGGAGTACTGCCGCACGTGCTGACGAAACGGATCATCGCGTGCATGGACGTGCGCGACGGGCAGGTGGTCAAAGGCGTTCAATTCCAGCAGCTTCGGCACGCCGGTGATCCCGCGGAGCTGGCCCGCCGCTACAACGTGGAAGGCATCGACGAAGTGGTCGTTCTTGACGTCACGGCAACACTCGAAAGCCGGCGCGCGCTGGCGCGCACCGTCAGCGCCGTAGCGAAGGAGATTTTCCTGCCGCTCACCGTCGGTGGCGGCATTCGATCCGAGGACGATGCGGCGGCGGTGGTGGATGCGGGGGCCGACAAAGTCAGCTTGAATACGGCGGCGCTCAGCAATCCGTCGTTGATTGCGACGCTCGCGCGCCGGTTCGGCAGCCAGGCGGTCATCGTGGCCATCGATGCGAAGCGACGAGACCGCGGATTTGGCGTGTTCGTCCGAAGCGGAACGGCAGATGCGGCGCGTGACGCGGTCGAATGGGCCCGCGAGGCGGAGGGACGCGGCGCAGGCGAGATCCTCCTGACGTCCATGGATCGCGATGGCACGCGCGAAGGCTTCGACTGCGAGTTGACCGCAGCGATCGCCGACGCGGTCAGCATCCCGGTGATTGCATCAGGCGGCGCTGGTGGCCTGCAGCACTTTCTCGACGTGTTCACAGCAGGCTGCGCCGATGCGGCGCTGGCCGCCTCCATCTTTCACTACGCCGACACGGGGGTCGCTGATTTGAAGCGGTATTTGCACACGAACGGCATCCCGGTCCGACTCGAATGTTGATTCCGTCCATCGATCTGCAGGGTGGACGAATCGTTCAGCTCGTGCAGGGTGAGACGCTGGCCGTCGAGGCGACGGACCCCGAGCCGTGGATAGCGAAATTCTCGCGGTTTCCCCGTGTGCAGCTCATCGACCTCGACGCGGCGAAAGGCCATGGCGACAACCGTCCAATGGTCACCTCGATTTGTGCGCGACTCCCCTGCCGCGTCGGCGGCGGCATCCGGTCGATTGAACGCGCAGAGGCGATGCTCGCCTCAGGTGCCCACGCGGTGATCGTCAGCTCCGCTCTCTTTCGCGCCGGTCTCGTCGACCTGGATTTCGCCCAGGCGCTTGCAGAAGCGGTCGGGCTCGAGCGCGTCATCGCTGCGGTCGACAGCCGCGGTGGTCACGTCGTCATACATGGCTGGCGAACACCGTTGCCGATGACCGCGGTCGACGCAGTCCGGGCGCTGAATCCGTATTGCGGGGAGTTCCTTTACACCCACGTCGACACGGAAGGGCTCATGCGCGGCACCAACATGGACGCAATCCTTGCGGTTCGCCGCGCCACCGATCGCCGCGTCACAGCTGCCGGCGGCATCACGACGAGGGAAGAAATCGAGAGCCTCCACGCTGAAGGCATCGACGCCGTGGTGGGGATGGCCATCTACACCGGGCAATTGGCGCTCGACGATCTGAAAAGCTAACAGTCCGTTATTTCGGGCGATTCATGTCGGCGTACGCGCAGGTCGGCGGCCGGCCGAGCACAGCGGCGACGCTCATTATTGGTCCCGGACGCGGCTGCGTCATCGCAACGTTGAGAGTCGTCGGCTGATGCCAGCGTCCGGCATCAACCCGCGCACGCGTTGCGGCATCGGGCGATGCCGTAACCGGTCTCATCACTCGAGACTCACAACTCACGACCGTTTTCTGTTACGTTATTCGACGTAACGACTACGTTATTCACCGTAACGGATCCATGGACAATCCCTTCATTTACGGCGAGATCGTCCCGGACGACGCGTTTGCGGACCGCGAGACGGAGCTCGACCGTTTAGCCACGGACCTGGGCGGCGGCCAGAAGGTTTTCCTCATTTCCCCTCGCCGATACGGCAAGTCCTCGCTCGTCTATCGCGCCCTGAGCACGCTGGCGCGGCGCGGGGCCCTTACTGTGAATCTGACGGTCAGTAGCTACAGCTCGTACGTGGCGTTCCTGGAGGGATACGCGAAGGCCCTCGCGACGGTCGAGACCAAGTGGCAACGCGCGCGGACATGGCTCACCGACGTCATTACCAGCACGCGGCCGGAGCTGCGGTACGAGACCGATGGCCACTTCTCGGTCGGGTTTCCCGCCGTTCGGACGGCTAGAGAAGTAAATCGCCTGGCCAACGAAATCTTCGATCTGCCCGGGCGTCTGGCCACCGACCGGAAACGCACCGTCGTCGTCGCGCTCGACGAGTTTCAGGCCATTGACGGGTTCAACGGCGGCGATGTCGAGCACGCGCTGCGCGCCGCCGCGCAGCAGCAGCGGAACGTCGGTTATGTGTTCGCGGGCTCTGAACCGAGTCTGATGGAAAAGATGATCGGCCCGCGGCGTCCGTTCTACAAAGCGGGACCGGTGATACGCCTCGAGAAGATTTCTCCCACCGTGTTCGCCGACTTCATCGAGAGGCGCTTCGTACGCAGCGGAATTCGCGTCGAGCCGGGCCTCGGGGCTGCGGTCGTCGACCTCGCAGGCAACCTCCCATACGACGTCCAGCGCCTCGCTCACGAAACCTGGGATGACGTCCGGGCCGCAAGCGGCCGGAAGGCGGGCCTCGAGCATCTTCATGCCACGCTCACGCGCCTGCTGGCGGAGCAGGACACGATGTTCGAAGCGGTGTGGCAGCGGTTGACCCTGGCGCAGCGCGCGGTCCTGCGCGCCGTCGTGCTCGAGGGCGGCCGGGAGCTTTTGTCGGCCGATGTTCGCTCCCGACATCGACTCGGTGGTCCGTCGAGCATCCAGGCGTCGCTTGCCGCACTGATGAAACAGGATCTTCTCCTCAAAGAGGCGCAGCATTACGTTGTGGTCGACTCGCTGCTTCGCGAGTGGATCGCGAGGAAAACGTATTGAACGTGAAAATCCTCTCGCGCCTGGGCCTGGACCGACGGGAACTTCGCGCGTGGGCGATGTACGACTGGGCCAATTCCGCCTTCCAGACGACCATCATCACCGCCGTATTCCCCGATTTCTTTGCCGCCGTTGCCGCAGCCGATCTGCCGCCTGCCGTCGCGACCGCACGATATGCCTGGGCGACCACGATAGCGGTGGGTATCGTGGCGGTCATGGGTCCAATCCTGGGCGCCATTGCGGACTATCGCGCGATGAAGAAGCGGATGCTCGGCGCGTTCATGGCGATAGGCGTAGTGGCCACGCTCATGATGGCGACCATTGACCAAGGCGAATGGGTGTACGCCTCGATCCTATTCATCGTGGCAAACGTATGCATCGCGGCAAGCTTCGTGTTCTACGACTCCCTGCTGCCGCACATCGCCCGTCCCGATGAAATGGACCGCGTGTCCACGGCCGCGTATGCGATGGGATACCTCGGCGGCGGACTCCTGCTCGTCATCAACTTGCTGTGGATTCTGATGCCGACGAGCTTCGGTATTCCTGACACGCTCACCGCGATCCGACTGTCGTTTGTCAGCGTGGCAATCTGGTGGTTGGTGTTTTCCATTCCGCTGTTTCGCGACGTGCGCGAGCCGGCACGGGCGCTCGAACAGGACGAAACTGGCGCCGAAAATCCCGTGCGCGCCGCGTTCGTGCGCCTCAGAGAGACGTTTCGGGAGCTCCGCGGCTACCGACAGGCGTTTCTGATGCTCGTCGCGTTCCTCCTGTACAACGACGGCATCCAGACGATTATCAGGATGGCGACGATCTACGGGGCAGAGATTGGCATCGACCGCGACGCTCGCATCGCCGCGTTCGTCGTGGTGCAATTCGTTGGCGTCCCGTTCTCGTTTCTGTTCGGAGCGATCGCGGCACGTATCGGCGCCAAGACATCGGTCTTCGTTGCGTTGACGGTCTACACGGCCATCAGCATCCTGGGCTACTTCATGACATCGGCGTGGCAGTTCTTTGTACTGGCATTCCTCGTCGGCACCGTGCAGGGAGGCAGTCAGGCGCTCAGCCGGTCGCTCTTCGCGCGCATGATTCCAAAGCACAAATCGTCTGAGTACTTCGGGTTCTTTTCGGTCTTCGAGAAATTCGCCGGTATTGCGGGTCCGGCGCTCTTTGCAGGTTCCGTGACGCTGTTCGGATCGAGCCGCGCGGCCGTACTGTCGGTGATTCTATTCTTCGTGGCCGGCGCGTTGGTCCTCACTCGGGTCAATGTCGCTGAGGGTGAAGCGCAAGCGCAGGTGTCAGTCTGACGGGGCGTTGCTCTGCAGCGCGCAGGCTTAAGCCTGCGGCACGTGAGGATGTCGACAGCTGACAGGTTGGCGCCGCGCGTGAACGGAATAGAATCAGACCGCATCGTGCGCCTGGTGCCAGCACCGTAAAGGAGGGCGGCATGACACTCCGGGATCCGTTGAGATGGATGGCGTTCACGGCGATGGCATTGATCTGGAGCTTCGTCCCGCACGCTGATCTACAAGCAGGACAGGCCCGTAACACGGCAACGTCCGTCGTCAACGGCGCGATTGATATTCATGTCCACACGCTGCCCGACGATCGGCCTCGCGCGCTTGACGGGGTTCAGGCAGCGAGACAGGCGCACGATCGCGGGATGAGAGCTATCGTGCTCAAGAACCACTACGAATCCACCGCGGGCTTGGCCTATCTCGTACGCACCCTCGTACCCGGCATCGATGTCTTCGGCGGAATCGACTTGAATCTGACGGTCGGCGGAATCAATCCGGCTGCGGTGGAGCACATGACCCGTGTCACCGGAGGCTTTGGCCGCATCGTCTGGATGCCGACCTTCGACGCGGAGAACCAGGTGCGTTACTCGAAGGAGAATCGCCCGTTCGTGAGCGTGTCACGCGCTGGAGAGCTCTTGCCGGAGGTGAGACAGGTCATCGGTTTGATTGCGAAGCACAACCTGGTGCTCGCAACGGGCCATTCGTCGGCAGAGGAAGGCCTCATGCTGCTGCGAGAAGGGCGCCGTCAGAGCGTTCAGCGGATGGTGGTGACGCATGCGATGAATCCGCCGATCGCCATGAATGTCACGCAGATGCAGGAGGCCGCCAAGCTTGGTGCGTTCATCGAGTTCGTAGGCAGCTCGCCAGTGTCGGCTGACGCACGCATGAGATACGACGGCTTTGCTGCCGCCATCCGCAAGATCGGCCCCGACGTCACGATCCTCTCTTCGGATCTCGGCCAAATGGGAAACCCGCTTCCCGTGGATGGCTTCGGAGGGTTCCTGACGGCGCTGCGTGAACGCGGATTCAGCGAGCAGGACATCACCCGGATGGCAAAGGAGAATCCCGCGCGACTGCTCGGTCTCGGCGGCGCACCCTGAAGGATGCGCGCACGCGTCGTTCAAGCGAGCCGTTTCGTCGATCGAAGGGTGGCGAGAATCAGAATCCCGACGCCCCACGCGAACAACGCCAGCGCATCCGGCCAGAGCACGGCCAGCCCCACTCCCTTGAGGAAGATTCCGCGCAGAATGACGAGAAAGTACCGCAGTGGAATGAGATAGGTGACCGGCTGAACCAGGGCGGGCATGTTCTCGATCGGAAAAACGAATCCCGAGAGAAAGATCATCGGTACCAGGAAGAAAAACGCCGTCGTCATCATCGCCTGCTGCTGCGTCCGCGACACGGTCGAGACGAATAATCCCAAACCCAACGCGGTCAGCAGATAGACGAGACACATCAGCAGGAGCAGGGCGAAGCTGCC
>Ga0075418_10005212_pt1 | contig 14713 bp, 17 predicted proteins | sample SoiMetdeltSBSDD2_FD_81776 | JGI IMG/M metagenome (GOLD analysis project Ga0075418, IMG submission 81776) | Bulk soil microbial communities from a Populus tree surrounding site in Tennessee, USA - Soil MetaG P. deltoides SBSDD2 | ecosystem: Environmental > Terrestrial > Soil > Tree plantation...
CGGGGCGCTGCGAGAACGGTTAGCGAGAGGATCTGTCTCATGGTTCACCGGAACGTATCCGCGCCGGCACGGCCGGTCGCACGTGCGTTGGCCGTTACGGCGGCAACCGCCTTGCTCACCGCACTGATTGGATCGGGGACCTGGGCTCAGACCCCGCCTGCACCGCCCGCGCCGCAGGCGCCCGCGCCCAAGGCTCCTCCCAAGGCTGCCCCGAAGGCGGCGCCGAAGGCGGCCCAGCCAGAGGCCGCGGCCCCGCAGGCGCAGCAGGGGCAAGCCGAGCAGCCTCAGCTGATCTTCTCGCCTTGGACCAAGTTCTGTCTCAAGGGCCAGGAGGCCAACGCCAAGCAGGTCTGCTTCACCGGCAAGGACGGCCGCGTGGAATCGGGCATGCCGGTGGTTGCCGCCGTGCTGATCGAGCCGGACGGCGACCCGAAAAAAGTCCTCCGCGTCACTCTGCCGCTCGGCATGTCGATCCAGCCCGGAACCCGGGTGATCGTCGACAGCGGCCAGCCCATGACCGGACCCTACGTCATCTGTTTCAACAACGGCTGCATGGCCGACTACGAGGCCAGCGCCGAGCTGATCGGCAAGCTCAAGAAGGGGCAGGGCCTCGCCATCCAGGGCATCAACGGTGCCGGCCAGGCGATCACGCTGACGGTGCCGCTGGGCGATTTCGCCAAGGCCTATGATGGCCCACCGACCGATCCGAAGGTGTTCGAGGAGCAGCAGAAGAAGCTGCAAGAGGAGTTGCAGAAGCGCGCCGACGATGCCCGCAAGAAGCTCGAGGGTCAGCAGGCGCCGACGCGGTAACGCGCGAATTCGGATTGCAATGGATCGAGGCGCGCCTTGGGCGCGCCTCTCTTCGATTCTGCCCATGGCTGACGCACAGAGAACGCAGGAGCGCGGGATCTGCGCCGTCAATCCTGCGTCATCAGTTCAACAATGAATTGCGCGGCCGGTAGCTGCCCTTCTCGTCCCGCTCGAACACCTCGGCGACCTGCGGATGGCGCACCGGCTCGCCGGACGTGTCGGGCAGGAGATTCTGCTCGGACACATAGGCGATGTATTCGGTCTCCGCGTTCTCGGCGAACAGGTGATAGAACGGCTGATCCTTGCGCGGGCGCACCTCGGCGGGAATCGACTGGTACCATTCCTCCGTGTTGTCGAATTCCGGATCGATGTCGAACACGACGCCGCGGAATGGGAACAGCCGGTGGCGCACCACTTGGCCGATCTTAAATTTAGCTAAGCGGATCATGATCATAGGCGACCTGGATAAAGCAGAATTGCATCACTGGCAACGTGCCTGGCAACAATCTGCAAAATTCGCCTCCTAACCGGTTTATGTTTGACGCGCGGCGCAAATAGGAACCTGCTGCGCCTTGCTCGGCACCCGCCGAGCGCCCCGACCCGCCCTGTCACCGACGGGCCGGGACTTGCACAACACACCGCGTGAGACGGCGCGCCATGCCAAAACGATCATAGCAAAAATAGAACGGGCGCGCCTTCACTCTACCTAGGCTGATCCTTATCTTTTGGGCATGTTCAGTCAGCGTCTGCGTCGGATCGAGATCCCGTTTTGGGCGCGTAATCGCGCTATGCTCTACCTCGCAAACGATGACAGGCTGTCCACCACTGTCCGCTATCAACTGATCCAAGTCGTGCACGGCTACATCGGCGACTGCGACGAAGACGCCGCGCGGGCGGGCATCGAGTGGATGCGGGCTAAAGCTCGTACTCGCGGCGAGGAGCCGCGGTTCTGAGCCGATATAATAGGGGGGCACCCCTTTGTCGGAGGTGCCGATGAACAACGACGCATCGAACGGCATCCTCATTGTCGCGGTTGTGGTGGCAATAGCCACTCTGGCCCTTGCATATCTACAGTCCCTAGGTAATACCCCGGTCAGGAACGACCACGATCTGCCGCCGCTCGCGTCGGGGCGGTAAGCGACGATGGAGATGACGCACTAGATTCAAAAGCACGGCAGAGCGGGGGCTTCGCCCTGGTTGGGCGGGGATGCGCGGTTCCCGCTCACATTTTCGGTCTCGCCGGCTCTGCTGTTTGATCTTCGCTTTCGGGAACCAGCCCGCGCCTAAGCAGCTCCCGAACCGCGGCGGCTCGACTGGGCATTCGGGCCTTAAGCCGAAATGCATCTATCGCGGCGATCTCGGGTGCAGACAGGATAACCTGCACATACTCGTCTCGTTTGCGCTTAGCCGTTGCCATCGGACTTTCTTGCTGTGCCCGATGCACGGCAACGATGAAAAAATAAAATGGTTCCCTGACTTCGGCCTCAGCTACTCACGGGATTCCTGAAATGAGAGGGGCGCCGACTGGGCGCCCCTCGGTACTTGTCTAGTCCGAGCAGCACTCCGCCCGAGCAACCGCGTGTCGCCAAAGGGGGAGATCCGATCGGGCAATGCAGATTCCCAAATCGGTGGTCCATGAGAACGGGAGTCGTTCCCGATGCACCAGCTCGTGGATCTTCTCGGGTGACCGTCGGGCGCGAGATCTCACCCGAATGCTCAACCGACGAAAGGCGCGAATGGCAGAAGGGAGCGGCGGCCTTGGCCATATCGTCACGCCGGCCGACCGGCTGGCTGGGATCGCGCATGATCCGCAGCATGTATGCGAGCGGCAGCTCGCCCGTTGCGGCTGCTTCCCGCCGCACCTCCTCATTTGCACGGCTGGCCGCTCCCTTGGGGCGGCCAGCGCCCGGCCGTTTTCCACCGTGTCCGTTCATCGTGCTATCGCGCGGCTGATCGAAAACCGCGTGCCGTGACGTTCGGTTTCCGGTCCATCTTGTACCACAATACGGTGCGCAACGCTCAGCGCGGGCGCGGTCAGCCCGTGCCGGCCATCAACACGCAGGGTGTGTCACGCAAGCTCTTCCCCTTCCGGCATGAGGTGAGCGACGGCGTCGGGCACGCGGGCATGCCAGCTTGTCATTGCCTGCACATTTTGCACCAGCTTGAGGAGAGCAAGATCGGACCCTGCGCGGCCGACAATCTGCACGGCGACCGGCATGCGATTGTCGTCGAAACCGGCCGGCATGGCCACGGCCGGCAGCCCCAGCATATTGACGAAGCGCGTCCACCGGCTCAACGCATACAACGTGCGGGCGGAAAAGCGCTCCGACGCCGGGTCACATCGGTCGGCGCGCGGCGTCGTGATCGGCATCACCGGGAGAACAAGGACGTCGCCGTCCGACAGCACCTCTGCCGCGAACTGCCGCACCAGGCGCGGGCGTGCGGTGACGCTCTCGGCCAGCATCTCGTCGGTGATTTCGAGACCCTTCGCCAACCGCTTCTGCAGCACGGGCGCCAGGGAGGCAGCATCGAGCAGGGATCGATGCCGGCGCGCGCTCTCGCCCTGCATGACGATCCACGCATGACGGTCGATTGCCTCCAGCACCGGCAGCAGCGATGGGCGGCGCTCGACCGCGACCCCCGCCGCTTCGATCGCCGCCACGGCATCGGCGAGACAGCGCCGGATCGCAGGCTCGCACTCGGCCACGACGTCATCCGGGACGACCGCGCGACGCGGCACCTCGGCCGCTGTCGAGGATCGCCCCAGGACCGGCGCCACCAGCATGAGGTCTTTGGCGCTGCGAGCGAGCAGCCCGATGGTGTCGAGCGTCGGCGCCAGCGCCATCGCGCCTTCCGTCGAAACGAGACCATAGGTCGGTTTCCACGAGCTCACGCCGCAGGCATGCGCGGGAATCCGCAGCGAACCGCCGGTGTCGGACCCGAGCGCCACGACCACCACGCCGCTCGCCCCCGCCGCCGCGGATCCGGAAGAGGAGCCGCCCGAAATGAAGTCGAGATTCCACGGATTGCGAACACGACCGAGGGTTTGATTGAAGCCTGAGGGCTCGTAGGCGAGCTCGGTCATTCCGGTGAATGCGACCAGGTCGGCGCCGGCATCCGCGAGACGTTCGAGCAGAGGGCTGACGCCTTCGACGCGCGGCGCAAGATCGCCGGTGAAGCCGCAGCCGGGATCCCTCGTCGGCGTCCGAAACAAGTCCTTGGCGGCATAGGGTAGGCCGCGCAGCGGACCGGCCATGTCTGACGGCGGCGGCCAAACAATCTCGACCGAGGCATTGAGCATCGGATAGAGAGCGGCTGCGTGGGCCCGCGCGGCCTCGCGCCGGCGCTGCTGCGCGTTCCGATCGAGCTCGCTCCAATCGCGAATCCTGGCCATCGACGGCAACTCTTCCGATTGCAACGGCCTTGTGTCAGCACAGGAGTGCGTGCGCTGCAAGCGAGCCGAATGCATGGCACGCGATCCTTGAGCCTTGGACCAGCTGAGCAAGCGACGAGGAGCCGGAAGAGTCGATCGCACGAATTTGGCTACCGCATCGCCGTTGCGATCAAAATCATCCACGACTAACATCAATTCGGACAAGAAACGGACAGTGCACAAACAGGCGGGAGGAGGAGTGCTGCCATGAATTTGATCCGCAGTCTGGTGCTCGCTTTTGTTGCGGCAATTGCCGCAGGAGACGCATTCGCGCAGAGCGACCTGCGCACTCCCTTGCCGCAGCCGGTCAAGATCAAGCAAGGGATGCTCAACGTGCCCGCGCTGTCTCCGCTCTGGCTGCTGCCCGAGGAGGCGGCCAAGTACAACATCCAGATCGAGTCTGTGATGTTCCAGCGGTTCGCCGACGCGCGCACGGCGCTCGTCTCGGGCGACATCCATCTGACCGCTTTCGGGCCGCAAGACATCTCGCTGGCGCTCGGCCAGGGCGCGAAGACGCTCACGGGCGTGGCGGGCGTCGGATCGGGCAACGACTGCCTAGTGGTGCGCAAAGGCGAGGACATCAAGGACTGGAGCAGCCTCGCCGACAAGCGCATCGGCATCGGAGCCGGCTCGATCTCCTGGTTGAAGTTCGCCGCCTCGGTCCAGGAAAACGGCCTGGAGTACAACAAGCTGAAGATTGTGAACATCGTCGGCGGCGGCGCCAACTACCTCAAGGCGGTGCAAGGCAAGGATATCGACATGGCCGTGGTGTGGCAGCCCTTCTGCGCCCAGGCAATCGTCGACGGTTTCGGCGCCTACCCGACGCTCGACCATAATCGCTCGAATACCGTGGGCGGCCTGATCGCGGTGCTCGCGGTGAACCGGCCCTTCATGGAGAAGAACCGCGACGCGGTGCAGCGCCTGGTGGTGTCCTATCTCGACGTGCTCGAGCTGGCACGCAAGGACAGCGCGCGTTGGGCGAAGATTTATGCTGAAAAGGCAGGGCTCCCCGAAAACGTTGCGGCCGAATCGATCCGCATCACGCAGCTCGATGCCAGCTTGCCGCTCGAATCGATCAAACGCATCAGCAAGTTCCTGTCGGATAACGGCGTCATCACGCGCGACGTGTCGGGCGAAATCGGCGACCACTACACCTACGATTTCCTGGCCAAGGCTACCGGCAAGTCGCCGGAGCAACTCGGCATGAAACAGTAGCCAGTGAACCTGCGGCTGCCAGCGCCCTGGTTCGTCGTCCTGCCGCTCCTGCTGCTGGCGCTGTGGCACTTTGCGGTGGACCTACATTGGGTAGCGCAAGGCATCATCCCGTCGCCGGAGCAGGTGCTGCGCTCCTGGTTCACTTGGATCTTCGGCAGCAGCAAGGCGATGCTCTCGCCCTACTCGGGCACGTGGCTCGACAATGTCACGTATTCGACCCGCCGCGTGTTGCAGGGCTTCGGCCTCGCCGCCCTGGTGGCGATTCCGCTCGGGCTGATGATCGGCTGGAGCCGGCTCGCGGCGCGCCTGATCGATCCGACCGTGCAACTGCTTCGCCCGGTTCCGATCACGGCCTGGCTTCCCTTCGCCATCGCGGTGTTCGGCATCTATGACGCGAGCGCGCTCTTTCTCATCGGCCTCGGCGCCTTCTATCCGATCGTGGTGAACACCACGCACGGCGTGCGCGATACCAATCTGCTGCTGCTGCGCGCCGCGCGCATGCTCGGCGCCGGCATGATCACCATCCTCGCCAAGGTGGTTTTCCCATCGGCGCTGCCATCGATCTTCACTGGCCTGCGGCTGGGCATCGGCGTCGCCTGGACGGCGGTGATCGTCGCCGAGATGATCGCCGTGAAATCCGGCCTCGGCTACGTGCTGTGGGACGCCTACTACGTCGGCCGGATGGACATCTGCGTTGCGACGATGTTCTCGGTCGGCCTGCTCGGCTTCCTCTCCGACCGGATCATCGTCTGGGCCGGACGCCTCGTGCTGCACTGGCGCACACTCGAGGCCCATGAATGATCGAGATCGACGACGTCTCGAGGGAGTTCGTGAAGGGCGAGCGGCGGGTGCTCGCGCTTGAGAACATCGACCTTGAGGTCGCCGAGCGCGAGTTCGTTGCCATCCTCGGCCCCTCCGGGTGTGGCAAGTCGACCCTGCTCAACATGGTCGCCGGGTTCGACCGCCCGACGCGGGGCACCGTGCGCGTCGCCGGCGAGGAGATCATCACCCCATCACCCAGCCGCGCGGTCGTGTTCCAGGAGCCGGCGCTGTTTCCGTGGCTGTCGGTCATGGACAACGTCGTGTTCGGCCCCAAGGCGCAGCGACAGCCAGCGCCCGACTACCGCCCCCGCGCGGCGCAGATCATCGAGCAGGTCGGGCTGCGCGGGTTCGAAGGAAGCTATCCGGCCGAGCTCTCGGGTGGCATGCGCCAGCGGGTCGGCATCGCGCGCGTGCTGATCATGCAGCCACGGGTGCTGTTGATGGACGAGCCCTTCGGCAGCCTCGACGCCCAAACCCGCATGCTGATGCAGGAGCTGTTGCTTGAGGTCTGGGAGCGACACCACCAGACAGTGCTGTTCATCACGCACGACATCGAGGAGGCGCTGCTGCTCTCCGATCGCGTCTGCGTCATGACGGCGCGGCCTGGACGGATCAAGAAGAGCATCGACGTGGGCATTACGCGGCCGCGCGCAATCGAGGTCACGACCTCGCCGGAGTTCAACGCCCTGCGCCGCGAGGTGCTTGCGCTCATCCGCGAGGAGAGCGAACAGGCGGCGAGGGAGCCGGTCGGCGTCTGAACGGGAAATCTCGAACGCGGTGATTCCCTTTTCTTTTTTTCTCCCCCCGGGGTAATCGAACGCGGTGATTCCCTTTTCTTTTTTCTCCCCCCGGGGTACTGCCACGAATTTTTTTCGATCAGCAAATGCCACGAGATAATGTTTTTCGATCAGCAACAACTTCAATTACTACCAAGACTTGAATTTTTGATTTTAAATCGAATGGCGATCTCATCTTCCTAATCGAACGCGGTGATTCCCTTTTCTTTTTTTCTCCCCCCCCGGGGTACTGCCACGAATGTTTTTTCGATCAGCAAATGCCACGAGATAATGTTTTTCGGTCAGCAACAACTTCAATTACTAGATTTTAAATCGAATGGCGATCTCATCTTCCTTCCTAGCGCGGCTCCCAAGCGGATGGGATTTTCGGAAAGGACACCGGTGTCATCCCCGGCCTCCCTATCCGAACAGACGGCGGGAAGCCGCACCTACGAATTGGGCGACTTGTCCGCGCAATCGGTCACGATCCGCTCGCGAAGGCCCGCCATCGACGCGCGACGCAATAACCCCACCGTGACGCGCATGGGCGGCAGCAAGCGGCGTCGAAGGCGGGCAGTCGGCGCCCAGGGTCTGCGCCTATTCATCGTCGCGGCGGTCCAGCGGTGCTCAGCGTAGTCGCTGAGGATTATTAACGCCACGCCGACTACGCCGACTGCGACTACGAGCCAAATCTTCCAGTCAGCCATGGGCAGCGCTCCGGACCCGGGCTAAGGCCCTGGCTAGCACGTGCTGCCCCCATAAAAGCGTGAGCAATCCAAATTAGGATTGGCCTGGGCAAGGGAACTTCCAACGGCTGCGGGCGTAGCGAGCAAGGCGGCAATCACCAACGCGAGTGCTAGCGTGATCTTGGTCAACATAGGTTTTCTCCAACCCATTGCCCCCAGACCATGCCCCCGAGTCACAAACTCCTGAGATTGCAGGATACCGAAATCGGCTGGGCCCGCACGTAAACAGGTTGTAAAAGCGCCTATTCAGCAGCCTCGTCATAGGCCGCATTTGCCGCCGTGATTGAGGCGCCCACGGGCTCTATCCTGGGAAGTCAGCGTGCGGCGCCCATTTGGCGGGGCGAGGGATTTGAGAGACTGTACCGGCCTGATCGCCAGCACACACACACACACACACACACACACACACGGACTGGCGGCCCGGCAACCAGCGTACACAAAACGGGCGTCGCCGGGCTGGCTCACATCCAGATCACCATCCAGTTGGATCTCGGGTGTAGGTCAACAGTTCCTCCACCTTCTCGACCGACTTGCCGATCACGCTGCGGTGCTCCCCGGCCTGAATCTGGCGCTTCAGATCTAGAAGGGCCCGTGTGGCGCTGTCGAGACGTTGCGCCAGGACTGTTGCTACGTAAAGAAGGGCAGTCGGGTCTGTCCTGAGCATGGCGGCCCCATCGGCGGCGACGTGAAACTGCGAGGCTTCCAGAGCACGAACGTCCGCGCTGTGTGGCTGATCCAGTAGCACGGAGAGTTCGCCGAACACCGCGCCGGGCTCGGTCACCCTGGCGATCTCAACGCCTTCTTTTAGGACCGCGACCGCGCCCTCCCTAAGGATCAGCAGGCGGCCGGTTTTTGAGGAGGCGCTGAGCACGGTCTCGTCGGCCTGATAGGTTGCGAGCGGAAAAGTGGCGAGCTTTCTCTGGAAATCGGTGATGTTTGGAATCACGGGCATAGGCATGTTCGGTCCTCCGTTCTGGAACGGCGACGACGCGGTGCGTACCCTACCCGAACGCCAAGTAAACGGGAGTGGCGGCTAAACGGCATGATGGCAATCGACCTTTTTGTGATGGCCGTCACAGCGGCCGAGACAGCGGCTCGGCATGTTGTTCCCATGGATTCTGGCTAAACGGGAGAACTCACATGCGTAAGATCGGTTTGATCGCCGTCGTCGCCGCATTGACCCTGGTTGGCGTCGGTGGATGGCTGGAATGGGTTACCGCGAGCTCTCAGGCGCGCCTCGCCCCAGCGGGGGACCCGATTGATCCGACACAACTAATGATGCAGGCAAAGAATCTGCCTGTCGCTGAGTTCGTCGATTACACAGTCCACTTCCCTGAGCATGAAGATTGAGCGGTGCAGCACCCTTCCTCTTCACCCTCATTGAGCAAGCTGAAGAGTCTCGGGCCGGCCAATCCCCGGGGCTCTTTCTCTTTTTGGGCTTTGGGCTGACCCACCTAGACTTCGAACTCTATCCGGCTGAGCTGGGGTACCTCCGGGGCTTTCTCGTGGCTTGCATGAACTTGCAGACAACGCCCGTCACTACAGCGCACATAAAATGAGCCCCGCCGAAGCGGGGCCCAAGAGCCGTTCATGAGGAAAATCTGCCCTCACCCTTGAGGGCGCCAAGACCTTATCGCGTTCTCTCGTGGACAATCCACTCCGCTGCAGAATATCGCACCAGCGGCTTCCTTATGGGCTCTGGACATCCAGCCCTGCGCCGATCATGGCATTGGCCAAGTCGCCTGCGTGGCGGGCTTCGACCCATAGGATCAGGCCGGGCCTTGAGTAAGACTCGGCCTGCACGTTCTCGGCAACCCACTCCTCGGCCGCCTCGGTGCGCGGCAGAAAGCCGACAAGCCTGCCCTGGTCGTATAACCTGACATCGCTCATTTTCATCCCCTAGAATGAGTGTTGCAGGGGCGGTCAGCCGATTAAATACTCAACGCCGCCGATTCCACCAGTCCTCGATGCTATTAATCTGGGGGACAATGAAAGCCGGAAAAGGCTTCGATCTTGCGCGCTGGTTGGTGGCGGGCTACGTGCTGAACCGGCGGCGACCCACTGACCTCACATCCGTAAGGACCACCTTTGTCGCGGCCCATCGCCGCTCGCTTCGGGAGGCCATCATTCCGCGTCCGCAGGGACCAACGTGAGGCAGCCTGCCCGACCAGTCCGGCCGTCGTCCCTACGCAGGGCGGCGGCCGGCGCCGTTGTCCGGTTTCGCCGGCAACTCACTCACTCTCTTCAAAGCGGGGGTCAGACACGGGATCAGCCCGCTTTCTTCTGCCGCGCGCTCGATCGTGCGCCTTTCTTCAGCGGCCGCTCCCGAGCTGCGGCTCGCCGTTCGGTCTTCTCGCCGCCCCCACGCTCGCTCTCCACACTGCGACGTAGCGCATCCATCAGATTAATAACCTTCGCTGGTGCACGCTCTCGCGGCGCTTCGATCTTCTCGCCGGACTGTTTCTTCTTCAGCAGCTCCTTCAGCGCGTCTTCGGCAATTCGATGCCCAAAATCATAAGTGACCCGATTGTGAACCAGTTCACAGTTGTCCGAAATAGCCTGAGGTAGTCTCGGCCCTGCAGCCGCTCGCAGGTAACTGTGCCCTTGAAGCCATAGCAGATGAAAGGGCGCCTGTTCGCCTCGGGCACTGCGACGGCGGAACGGTTGAGGGAAAATGGAAAGACGGTGGAGCGCGCCGTCGTTTGTAAGCGGCTTCACACCACATCTGAAATCCTATTGGAGGTGAACCGTCATGAAGCCCAATCCCAAGTTGCTGGCAGCGATAACTGCATCGGGAGCCGTGCTAAGTCTCGCCGTCTCCGCGCACGCGCACCAAACTAGCAACCACAGAGAGGTGATACTCGGCAGCGAGAGCACGCCGCTTTCTACGCGCGTGCAGCACTTACGAACGAAGCTTCGGTCCGTGTCGCCTCTACTAAATGAAAGTTCCGCCGAGGGACGGATCGACAATGTCGTCCAGTTCTTCAACTTTCGCAATCGTTGAGGGTCGGCTGGGCAAATACCGAAGGTGGTCTCGATGGCAATCGTAGGTGGCCCTATTGGTTTGGTCATCCTGCAGTCGACGGGGTTCTGCAACATGGATTGCAGCTATTGCTATCTGCCGAACCGCGCCAATTCACGCCAGACCATGGACCTTTCTACCGTCACTGAAGTGGCGCGCTTGATTTTCACCTCGGGCCTGCTCAAGCATGAGCTCGATATTGTCTGGCATGCGGGCGAGCCGCTCGCTTTGAATCCTGCCTATTACCGGGAAGCGATCAGAATCATAGAGGAAGCTAATCCGACCGGCATAGCCGTCCATTACGGCGTGCAGACTAACGGAACCTTGATCAATGACGCTTGGATTGATCTTTTTGAAGAGCATAAGATAACAGTGGGAATCAGTCTTGACGGCCCGCGCGACTTGCATGATCGACATCGTAAGTACCGCAGCGGCTCTGGCACATATGATCGCGTCGTCGCCGGCGTGAAGAACCTGCAGGCCCGAAACTATCCGTTCCACTTCATCGGTGTGGTCACGGCACAAGCGCTGAGCCGTCCGGCGGATCTCCTGGCGCATTACTGGAGTTTCCACCCTACGGCCCTCGGATTGAACATTGACGAGCGAGAGGCACAGAATCTGCATTCTTCGATGGGCGAAGATGTGAGCACCGAGCGCTTCGAGCAGTTCATTGCGGAGCTGCTGCATGAGGCAAGCCGGCAGGACAGTCCTTCGGTGGTCATCCGCGATTTCCAGCGAACCATGTCGTCGCTGATTTCTGGAGCGCCGGAGGACAACGATCAGGTTGTGCCCTTGCGGATGCTCAATGTAGCGTATAACGGCGATATCAGTACGTTCTCTCCGGAATTGCTGGCGCTCGACGCCCTGGCGCGACAACGCTTCATTTTCGGCAACGTTCATCGTTGCGACTTGCTGACGGACATCCTCGACGATCACCGTTTTGCCGCGGCCTATCGCGAGATTCGCGCCGGCGTCGATCGATGCTCGCGTGAATGCGAGTACTTCCAGTATTGCGGCGGTGGCGCGCCGGTCAACAAGTTGTCCGAGAAGGGGACGATGGACACGGCCGAGACGAATTTCTGCAGGCTTACCAAAAAGGCCTGGGTGAATGCGTGTCTGCAAATCGCCAACGCACCGGCGAACCGCTTCGAGTTGGCCTCAGCGAGGTGAGGGTATCATGGCAAACCTCTGGTCAATGCTTCAAAACCCGGTTTTTTTGATCTGCTTGTTCACCGGGACTTTTGTCGTCCTCAAGTTTTGCTTCGATCAATTCGACAAGCCGGCCGTGAGCCAAGACGAGAACGACCCTTGGAAATTTGTCGCTCCACGCAATCTCACGCCCCCGCGGCAATATCTGGTCGGCTTTTCTGTCTATTGCGGATCTCTTCTACTTCTTTTTCTGGGGATTTCACTCGTTGGTCCGGACAAGTTTCATGAGATCACGCACAGCTTGGGTTTATCGAATTCTGAACTCGACGGTGCCCTAAAAAGCTCTTCGACCTTTCCGTTCGTCGTTGCCTTTCTCATCGTCGGCCTCTATCCCAATCTTCCTATACCAAAATGGTTGGACGTCGAAATCGTTATTCGCAGACTCGCGCATCGGATAGCGTACATCCCGAAGAATATGGATCTCATCTTCAATTATATGAGGTTCTCCGACTTCGACCTGCCGCAAGAGAAGATTGACAATGCGTGGAACGCTATCGGTTTGCGCCGGCTGGTGCTTGACTCGACAGATTGCGGCAGCATTCGACCGCTGCTTGATCGGACCGTGCTTCTCTATGTCCGAGCCCTGAACCTGGCAACCGATGGTGAGGTCGACAATATCCGAGTGATGCAAGACTTGAGCGTGGAAGTATTCAGGCAATATCGCGATCAGATACAGCAGGTCGAATTAAGCATCCAAGCCGTCTATTCGCGCCTCTCCGAATTGAACGGCCCCAACACCTCCGAACGGCGAAAATCGATCCAAATTGCGCACAAGGAACTTATCAAGAGCCTGGAATTCCTATATGTCGTTTTCGCATGCGCGATCACCGGAAAGGGTATGGATCGAATCTCAAAACGCTTGAGCACGCTTGGTTTTAGATCGACCTTCGAGCCGGATGCCCGCGTTCCCTGGGATCCAATTCTAAAATCACTCGGCGCAGCGGCCATGGTGCTTGCGGCAGCCTGGTTCGTTGCCGCGAATACTTTCCTGACCGTCGACAAGGTTAGCGATCTGGGCATCCCGACAAAGTCGATTGAGGTACTTGGGACGCTCATAGTCATATTGACAGTGCATCTAGTCGCGACGGTTGAATCTCTGCGTGTTCGCGCGCGTCTCATTCGCTTGGACAGGTACTATTTTGAAACCGGAAACCCTCAGGCTGTTGCGTACATCAAGCTGTTCGCGATGTGCGCCATCGTGTGTTTGGCATCCTACTTGATCTTGAACGTCGGCACGCTAATTTCCGCTTTTGCCCAAACCGCTTCGTCGCCGGATAGGCCGAGCCTTCTGACCCCGGCTCAAGTTGTCTGGGCGTATTTTTGGACTTATTTGGTGTGGAGCATCGTCCCAGCATGCTGCGGGGTGATGACCGCATATACAATAGAGCGATCCATCGAGACGCGCTTGGAACGGCTGGCATCCGGTGTACTTCAGGGTGCTGCCATGGCGACCGCCGCGCTCTTGGCAGTCGAACTCACCTCAGATGCACCCTGGGGATTCCGCATCTTCACCCTAGTCCTTTATGGTGGTCTTGGGTTGGTTCTGGGCTACATGCTTCCGGCCGCGATCCGGCGACATTGGGCTGCGGTCGAGAAGCGATTGCCGGACAAGATTGCCGTCCTGCGAACAAGCGTTCTTCAATACTTTTACAACATTCAGCAATTTACGGAGTGGCTCAACGTGAGAAATGAGGGCCTGAATGGAAGGCGTCCGTTGGATGTCCTTAGCGAAGAGACCGGGCTGCATCAGCTGACGTCGCTTGTGGCAAATACACGAACGAAAGTTGGCACAGCAGAACTGGCGGTGCAATGATTCCTGTTTCAGGCTTGGCAGCGGTCATTCGTCCTTGATGCCCCGCCGCTCGAAAATGGGCCACCATTTCTCGATTTTGGTCTTCTGTTGGCGCGTTTGCCCGAGCTCCACGGGCCGCCGTCCGCACAGCAGGGAAGGCCGGTCTGAACATGCTGGACGACGGTGACGACCATTTCGGTCAGTTCGTTGGCCTTGATGCGAAGTTGCTTCACAGCTTCGTCGTGCGTGTTCTCGTTGCGGATTAGGCCCTCAGCCAGTCCCAACAACTCGAACAGAGCTACCAATTCAGCCAGTGGCAGACCCTTGGGTTTTTCGACATGCTTAAACGCCACGAGTTGGTCCAGGGGCCGCACGCCACGCACAACATCGCAGGCACCTCCAACGAAACCACTCATTGAGCGGTGTGATGATGGCGTGAAGGGGGGGCCAAGAAAGTTATCCACAGGTCTGTGACTGCGTGACGACGCTCGAGGCCGCGAAGGCGGCATTCCGGGACAGCTACGACAAGTGGCGAGCGGGGGCGACGAAGGCCGGATTCGACTCTAGTGCGGGCTGATCCTATCTTTTCGATGGGGCAACCGATGAGCCGCCGTAAACATTCTATCCGCCTCGCTGGCCATCGCACAGCGTGAGCAAGGGATGATCGCCAAAACCCGATTCGACTCCCGCCCCGGCTAAAACGGGTCGCCTACGGCTATGTTTGAAAACCCCCTTGACCCCGTCTGGCTCCTTGCCGGGGCGGCGCTTGCCGCCATGTTTGGGCTCGCGGGTTCGGTGCTCGCCGTCTATGCCGTGAGGCGCCGCCGCCCCGTCCTCGGCGCCGTGTTCGGCGTCCTGGCCATCGTCGTGTTCGGCGTCTTGGCCGTC
>Ga0075418_10005213_pt1 | contig 14712 bp, 16 predicted proteins | sample SoiMetdeltSBSDD2_FD_81776 | JGI IMG/M metagenome (GOLD analysis project Ga0075418, IMG submission 81776) | Bulk soil microbial communities from a Populus tree surrounding site in Tennessee, USA - Soil MetaG P. deltoides SBSDD2 | ecosystem: Environmental > Terrestrial > Soil > Tree plantation...
ACAGGCCAGCCAGCCCATCCTCACCCCAGCGATAGGCGCGCGAGCGGGCCTGATCGTGGGGGAAGTAATTCCAGGCGTCACCACTGTCGCTGTAGTCCTCGCGCACCGTACCCCACTGGCGCTCGCTCAGGTACGGTCCCCACTTCTTCCAGGGAATCTTCTGCTCTCGAGCCTCTGTAAGTCGAATCTCTTCTGCACTCATAAGGCACCTCTCTCCTGTGGTTTAGAAGGGTAAGCCGAGCATGGACGTATAATGGCCAGGGACCGGCTCCAGCTCCGACTCTGGAGTCGGGGAGAACGGTTGGCGCTGCCCCCATGGGTCTTCAACAGAAGGCAGGAGCCAGAAGTTGCCCTCGGGATCTCGCACGACCCACTGCTGATACGACCTCTCGACAAAGAGGGCCACCATACGCTTTGGTCCGGTCGTCATGTGCTACTCCTCTGGAGCATGATTGTCCAGGGTACAAGTCACCTTGACCTGACCCTGTCACCCGTCGTCCCTGGTCGTTCAGCACACGCGGCGATACCGCCAATGCCAGTGTGCCGGTGTGTCCACCATCCAGGCCATATTGTATCCTCCTTATAAGAGTGACTAAAGCCCCCAGTAAAAGACCTTGCCGCTCACCTGCTGGCCGGTGGTGGCTTGGGCAGGCCAGCACGGATGCGCTGGGAGAAATCCGGCGCATCGCCCGCCTCCTGGGCGCGAGCGTTGATGTGGCTGCGCTGCTTGAGTTCTGCAAAGGACAGGCTGGTGTCAAGCCCGCCACCTTCATACGCGTAGGCCGGGGCGTACCCGCTTAAGAGAATTTTCCAGTTATACCGGGCGATACCACCTGACGCCCGGATATGGAACAAGATGTTGGTGGTACAGTTGGTGGTCAGCGTATTGTAGAAGACCGGCTGCTCGACGAGCTGATTGATCTCCCGCACATAGGCCAGGAATAGGCGACGTGCCCGTGCTGGAGGAATGCGGGTGCGATACAGATAGACCTCCTCGTGCGGCTGCCGATACGTGGTGCGCAGGCGAATCACATCGCGTTCGTCCGCGACAATGTAGATCAGCTCATACTGCTTAAAAAACCCCTTAATGGACGAGTAGTCCTCGGTGCGCTCTTTGCGGGTCTCAATGGAGATGGCGACATAGTCCTGCTCGCCAAAGCCAAAGCTCACAAACAAGTGCGCAATGGCCTCCCCCGCCCAGTAGGAGCTGATCAGGTCGACCGATTCTAATTGCTGCAGGTCGAATGTCTTGTCGTAATACCGTGGGGTGAAATCCGTGTCTGTGCGGTACACGAAGTTGCGGATGTTGTGCAGCGTGACGCGGTCGCCGTCCATAGTCGCATAGGGGAGCACGGCCACGTCGGGCTGCCAATCGCGGCTGTTCGAGGCGGGGATGGTACTCCACCACAGCACCAGGACGCCCCACACGAGCCCGAAGCCCAGGAGTGTCCGGCGGCGATGTGGTAGGCCCAGAAACGCCCCGGCAGTGGCCAGCCCAAACGCCATCGCCAGGAGCTGGCGGAGGAGGGTCGGGAGTGGACTGTAGTAGAGGGCTCCCATGCCCCAGAGCGTCATGCCGGTCACGACAGCACCCAGCAGCAGTCCCACGCCCACCTTACCTAGACGTCGCATCGCGTGTCTCCAGGACAATCGTTGCTCAACGACCTTGCGCTACCGGGTCCCTGGCTTCTCTGCAGTACTGAGCGCGGGTGCACAGAGCATACGTCGCTCCTTCTGCTAGTCGGGATACGGTGGCCAGCTTAGCGTAGAAGCTTACTCCGAAAGCATGCCAGGGGCTATTGGCCTTTAGGCCTAGACGTCTTGGCCTTTGGTCCCATTGTCTGGGGCGAAACCCTGGGATATCTTCTCACGGTTATCCTTGGCTCATCCATAAGCTCTCGTGCCGTTTTAAGGGGCACGATAACCTGCACGTGCGTGGCTACTAAGGAAAAGGGCAACCTCAATACTCCGCTCGAGCTGGCGATGCTGAACGAAACCGCTCATTTCCACCTGGTCATCGACGTGATCGATCGGGTGCCGAAGCTGCGTACAAAGTTTGACTTCTAGCATATGGAAAGGGAGCAAGACAGATGAGCACGCATGATGCGATGGAGCAAAAACTGGATAGGGTGAGTCTGGCCGACGAGGAAGGCGTAAAGCAAGTGCTCGTGAACTCCATCCTCGGCCTGTGGGATGTGGTCAACAACCTCACGCGCTTGCGGCCCTCCCGGCGGGACCGCTACCGTGTGACCATTTTCGGCTCGGCGCGGGTGCAGGCGGGAACGTTCGGTTACGAAGAGACCAAGAAGGCGGCCGCCGGGCTGGCCGCGCTGGGCTGCGACATTATCACTGGGGGTGGCCCCGGGCTCATGCAGGCCGCCAACGAAGGCGCCGCTACCGCGCCGGCACGTGCCCAGTCCGTCGGGATCCGCGTTGATTTACCCTTTGAACAGGACGTCAATGCGTTTGTCACCGAGGCGTTCGAGCATCGGACCTTTTTTACGCGCCTGCACCAGTTTGTGCTTGCCTCTGACGCCTTCATCGTCGCCCCGGGAGGCATCGGCACGGTTCTGGAAACGATGCTGATTTGGCAGCTGCTCCAGGTGCGGCATCTGCAGGACACACCGTTGATCCTCGTGGGACACATGTGGCCGGGCCTGATCGAGTGGGCCCGCAGTTCTATGCTCGCCTCCGACCCGCCGCTGGCAAATCCCGAGGACATGACGATCCCGCGCTGTGCGGCGAATGCCGATGAGGCGATCGCTATCATCCGAGAGCATCACGGCAAGTGGCTCAATGCGCCAAGGCCTTGAACGCGGGAGGCGTTGCTCCTCGCGCATACCGTAGGAGTGCGAGCGACTGGGCCGGCACGGCGTACTCCTGGCCCTGGGCGATGGGCGAGGGGGCAGGGACGAGAGGATCATCCGTACACAACAGCACCTCCCAGACACCGGGCTCCTGCAAGGCTGGCAGCACAAACGAGACGGCCTGGGACTGCGCATTCAGGATGAGGAGCACAGGATCGTCGTGCTGGCCTGTCCGGGGGGCAGGCATGGGCTCGACGGCATCTCCGGCCAGGAGGAGCCCCACGCAGCGGTTCTCGGGCGCCTGCCAATCCTCTGCGAGCATTTCCAGCCCATCCGGGCGAAACCACGCCAGATCTTTGCTACCCGACCCTGGGACTCGCTGACCATGCCAGAAATGCCGGCGACGCAGGACCGGATAGTGTTGCACGAGGGCGACCACCGCTCGGGTGAAGTCCAGTAAGGCCTGCTGGTCCGGCGTCAGCTCCCAATCCAGCCAGCTCCGCGCATTGTCCTGATCATAGGCATTGGCGTGGCCCTGTTGGGTGCGTCCGATCTCATCGCCGGCACAGAGCATGGGCACACCCTGGGAGAGCAGCAACGTCGCGAGCACATTGCGCTGCTGCTTAGCGCACAAGGCCACGAGCGCCGGATCGTCCGCGCCCCCTACCCCCCCGCCGCCGAGGCATCCCTGGTCTGCCGGACTCTCCTCCCCGCTGGCCTCCCTAGGGTGGTCGGGAAGGTCCACGGCAGGAGCCGTGGTCGGCAGGGCGCTCGCGCGCACCCAGTCAGCGAGGGTTAACCCATCATGTGCGGTCACGAAATTGATGCTGGCATGGGGACGGCGCGTGGCGTAGAGATCGCTACTGCCCGTCAGGCGATAGCCTAAGTCCCCTAGTTGCCCGTCCTCGCCCTGCCAGAAACGCCGGACGGTGTCTCGATACTTGTCATTCCACTCGGTCCAGGGTCCGGGGAAGTTCCCTACCTGATAGCCCTCCGGGGTGATATCCCAGGGCTCCGCAATGAGTTTGACCTGCGATAGCACCGGGTCTTGGAGCACGACCTGCAAGAACGCACTCTGGCGCTCAAAGCCCTGCGCCCGACGCGCCAGCGCCGAGGCCAGATCAAAGCGAAAGCCGTCCACGTGCATCTCCGTGACCCAGTAGCGCAGACTGTCCATGATGAGCTGCAGGACGCGCGGATGCTCTGTGTTCAGGGTGTTCCCACAGCCGGTGTAGTCGACGTACCAGCGCTGATGCTCCCCCGGCAGGCGGTAATAGGCGGCGTTATCAATGCCCCGAAAGCACAGTGTAGGGCCCAGGTGATTGCCTTCACCGGTATGATTGTAGACGACGTCGAGGATGACCTCGAGGCCGGCACGATGCAGGGTTTGGACCATGGTTTTGAACTCCACCACCTGCTGGCCGACCACCCCCGTGCTGGCGTAGCGCGCCTCGGGCGCAAAGAAGCCGAGGGAACTATACCCCCAGTAATTGCTCAACCCCGCCTGCACGAGATGATGCTCGTCGAGAAACTGATGCACTGGGAGCAGCTCCACCGCGGTCACGCCCAGCCGGTGGAAATAGTCCAGGAGGGCAGGGTGGGTGAGTCCGGTGTAGGTACCCTGCCACTCAGGGGGGACCTCAGGATGGCGCGCCGTCAGTCCTTTCACGTGAACCTCATAGATGAGCGTGTGGTGCCATGGAGTCTGGGGCGGCCGATCCTGCTCCCAGGCAAAGGTGGGGTCGATCACGACACACTTGGGGAGGTACGGCGCGCTGTTGCGCCGGTCCCGGCGGAGGTCCGCGTCGAGGTCCCCCCCCACCGGATAGCCAAAGAGGACCTCGTGACCGTGCACCCTACCAGCAATAGCTTTCGCATAGGGATCGAGGAGCAGTTTGGCCGGATTGAAGCGATGGCCGTCCTGCGGGATATACGGACCGTAGACGCGATAGCCATAGCACTGCCCAGGCTGGAGCTGGGGTACATACCCGTGCCACACTTCATCAGTGCAGGTGGTGAGCGGCAGGCGGAGACGCTCATGGGGACTCTCCGGCGTATCAAAGAGGCAGAGGTCGACGCCTGTCGCATGGGCGGAGAACAGAGTAAAATTCACCCCAGCACCATCCCAGGTGGCGCCCAGGGGATACGGATGGCCAGGTTCAATATGCATCGAGCAATCCTCCTGACGAGTGCCTTGGCAAGGCAATGTTCCTCGGTCGTGGTACTCTCTGGGTGTATGAGCGTGGTATGGCAAAACCTGCCGGGAGGGGAGACGAGACCTTTTGCCCGCAGCGTCCACGGCCCGATGACAATCCGACCACGGCTTCTTGACCTGGGCTAGACGTCTCATCAACCCGGGAGGCATCAGTGGTCGGTTTGCGCTGGCGCCGACACAGCTTGTCGAGTGCGGACGCATGGCGCTGGACTTGCGTGCCGTGTCAGCAGCAGGCTCTGACTCCATCGGGCTCAGCTCTGCGCCGAAGCCACCCCTCCTACCAGTCGAGAGGCGGTGTCCAGTTTAGCGTAGAAGCCTACTCCTCAAACATGCCAGGGGCTATTGGCCTTTAGTCCTAGACGTCTTGGCCTTTGGTCCAATTGTCTGGGGCGAACCCTCTGGAGTATTGTCCATGAGGACATCTGGGCAACTCACAGGTATGCACAAATAACCTATAGAGCTTTCCGGAGCTGCTATGAGACTCAAATTCTATGGCACGCGCGGTTCAGCTCCCGTTTGTGAGGCGGGCTTTCAGGAATTTGGCGGCAACACCACCTGTGTGCGCATTGCCGTGCCAGACACGCAGACAATTGCCATTCTTGACGCGGGCACCGGGATCAGGAATCTCGGCAGGGATCTGTTGGCCATGGGCCACAGGCAGGAGCCGATCTTCATCGCCTTCTCTCATTTTCACTGGGACCACATTCAGGGCTTTCCCTTCTTTGCGCCGGCCTACGATGCCTCCCAAAATATTGTGATGCTTGCTCTGGGCCGGGGCCGGACCATTCGCAACCTCAGGGAGATTTTTGAGGTGCAGATGCAGGCGCAGTATTTCCCTGTCCAACTCGATCACATGGGGGCCACCTTTGAGTTCCTGCAGATCGATAAGGCCAGCGAGTATTTCACGAGCGCCAACAACACCGTCACCAAGGTGACCGCCAACCGGCATAACCATCCGGGGGGCTCGTATGGGTACCGGTTCGAACGAGATGGAAAGGTGCTGGTCTTCTGCACCGATATCGAGCATGGAGACAGCATTGACCAGAATGTGGTTGAGTTAGCGCGTGGGGCGGACTTACTGGTGCACGAAGCCCAGTACACCACGGAGGAACTCAAAACAAAAAAGGGCTGGGGCCACAGTAGTTATGAGCAAGCGCTCCAGGTGGCAGAGATGGCTGGCGTGAAGCGCCTGGCGATTACTCACCATGACCCGGACCACGATGATGTCTTTCTGCGGCGGATGGAACAACTGTGCCAGGAGCGATTCCAGCAGTGTGTGCTAGCGCGGGATGGGATGGAGATAGAGGTCTAGAACGGCGCCAACCCTGTAGCGCTGGCGGCGTCGTGGTGAGGGCAGTACCGATTAACGTGTGAGGAAAGACTATGGAGCAGAAGCAGTCGGATGTGCTGGTGCTCTTTGGGGCTACCGGCGACCTCGCCTACAAGAAGCTCTTTCCGGCGTTGCAGGCCATGGTGCAGAGTGGCCGCCTGGAGGTGCCGGTCATCGGCGTGGCCCGAGAAAACTGGACCGTTGAGCAGTTGCGGGTACGGGCCCGAGACAGCATCGCGCAGTACGGCGGTGGTATAGACGAGCCAGCTTTTAGCAAACTTGCGGGACTGCTGCGCTACGTGCCTGGAGACTATATGCGTCCCGAGGTCTATACTGACCTACGCAAGGCTCTCAGCGCTGCACAAACACCTGTGCATTACCTAGCGATTCCGCCCAGCCTGTTTCCAACTGTGGTCGAGGGATTGGAGCGTTCAGGGTGCGCTGCTGGCGCTCGGGTCATTGTGGAAAAGCCTTTCGGCCGCAACCTCGCCTCGGCACAAGCCCTCAACCGCATGCTCCGTAATGTCTTCGACGAAGCGTCCATCTTCCGGATCGATCACTATCTGGGCAAAGAGACCGTGCAGAACGTGCTCTACTTTCGTTTTGCCAACTCCTTCCTGGAGCCGATCTGGAATCGCAATTACGTGGAGAGTGTGCAGGTCACCGTGGCGGAGAACTTCGGTGTAGGCGGTCGGGGCTACTTCTACGAAGAAGTAGGCGCGATTCGGGACATCATCCAAAACCACATTCTCCAGATCGTTGCCCTGCTCGCCATGGAGCCACCCGTAGGACCGGACGACGAAGCCCTACGTGACGAAAAGGTCAGGGTCCTGAAGTCGATCCGTCCACCCGCCACGGAGGGCATCGTCCGCGGCCAATTCCGCGGCTACCGCGACGAGGCCGGCGTCGCGGCTGATTCTGACGTCGAGACGTTCGCGGCGTTGCGGCTGTCTCTCGATTCGTGGCGCTGGCAAGACGTGCCATTTTACATTCGGACGGGCAAGCACCTCCCCGTGACTGCTACAGAAGTACTGGTAACGCTCAAGCCGCCGCCGCAACATTGTTTCTCGGGGAGAGAGCTCGCTGTCGGCCCCCCCAACCACTTCCGTTTTCGGCTCGGTCCGGACGTCGAAATCGCCATCGGAGCAACAGTCATGGCCGCCGGCGGGCAGCTCATGACAGAACAGATCGAGCTGAATGTGTGCAGGGATCCGCGCACACTGCGGGAGCCTTACGACCGCCTCGTGGCAGCCGCCATGGCCGGAGAGCCTCTGAGCTTCGCGCGCCAGGACGAAGTGGAAGCGTCCTGGCGCATCATCGACCCGATTCTCGTGGATCAAGCGCCGGTGCGCCCGTATGAGCCCGGCACCTGGGGACCGCCAGAGGCCGATGTCCTGATCGCTCCCCGTGGTTCCTGGCACAACCCCATGGCATCCAGCGGTACATTGTAGCGGCATGCCTGCCAGGCAAGACACACGAGCTCGACAGAGGAGGTAAACCGGATGGACACCGCGGCGCAGGAACGCATCTCCCGCTGGGATCAAGAAGGCCTGGCGGGCCTATCGGATGATCAGCAACCTCTCTGTTGTGCGTTGGCGCTCTGGAACGGGCAGGCCCCAATCCGCCAGGACGCCCGTATGCCGTTCTCGTGCACGCATCATTGCTCCCCTGTGTTGGATACTGATGGCAGAGCACGCATGTGACGCAAGAGAGGCGACAAACCATGGACCAGTTTACCGATGTCACGGAGCAAATAACGATTGAATGAGGCGCGCGAGGCACACATCCCCTGGAAGCAATGGGGCCCTTACCTCAGCGAGCGCCAGTGGGGGACGGTCCGGGAGGACTACAGCGACAACGGCAACGCCTGGGACTATTTCTCGCATGACCAGGCGCGCTCCCGTGCCTATCGGTGGGGCGAGGACGGGCTCGGGGGCCTCTGCGATGACCAGCAACGGCTGTGTTTTGCTCTGGTGTTGTGGAACGAGCGGGACCCAATCCTGAAAGAGCGCCTGTTCGGGCTCACCAACAGCGAGGGGAACCACGGCGAGGATGTCAAGGAGTACTACTTCTACCTCGACAGCACGCCCACACACTCGTACATGAAGTATCTCTACAAGTACCCACAGCGGGAGTATCCGTACCGAGACATGGTCGAAACCAACCGGAGACGCTCGCGGGAAGAATTCGAGTACGAGCTGCTCGATACCGGTATCTTCGACGACGACCGGTACTTTGACGTGTTCGTGGTGTCCCTGTAACGTGTGATGGGTGCAAAAGCGCGCTTGTTTTTCCGACGGTTTCGAGGAGTTTCACACGTTACAGGGACACTATCTGCGGGAGCAGGTGGGCGGGCAGTAAGGCGGGAAGGGTCCGCGTAGGATGCGTACAGCTATCGTAGACGACAACCTCTCGTGTCAGCATGGGCCACGTGGCAAGATACCATGATCCTGCCACAGGGTGTGGGCACCGTCCAGCGGCTTGCCGTCGCTGTCGCCGATATTCAGCGGATACACTGCGTCCTCCGGTTGATTCGCATCGAGCCCAATCATGGCGATAGTGGTGCGCTTGAGATAGTAATTCCCATAGGTCCCCATGGTATCGGTGTGCATCATACCATGGGGAACCCTCTTTGGCACTGATGCCGGTCACCGCCACGGCGGGTGACGTGGCGGCTGGTGCCAGGCGTGTTGGGGTAGGGCCTGGCTCATTTGCCCGAACCAGCCAGCGTCAGTTCCACGCGCCGGTTCTGTGCCCGGCCCTCCGGCGTGTCGTTCGAGGCCACGGGGTCTTTCTCGCCGAAACCCTGCGCTGATACCAGGTTGGGGTTGACGCCCTGCGAGATCATGAACTGCATCACGGTGTCGGCCCGCTTCTGGGACAGCTCCAGGTTGCTGGTGATGCCCTGGCGCGTGAGCCCCGGGCCGATCGGGACATTGTCGGTATAGCCGTTCACCTGAATCTTGGTTTGCTGCTTGGGGGCGAGGATCGGGACGATTTTGCGGATGGTCTGCTGCGCTGCTACCGGCATTTCCCAGCCGCCTGAGGGAAACAGCAGTTCATCGTTGATCGAGACCTTAATGGCGTCCCGCAAGCGCGTGATGTGCATCTGGTTGGAGGCGACCTCCGCCGACATCGTCTGGTTGAGTTGCTGGTAGTCTGCCTCCAGCGTATCATACTTGTGTTGCGAGACGCAACCGGCAAGCACCAGCAGGGCGGTGAATGTCATCGTGGCACACTGGGGAAATTTCCATCCGGACATTGTGCAGTCTCCTTCGCTCTGGCCGCAGTGCGGCATGGGAATCATATACTTCTACTTCAGACCGGATAAAACCTAAAACACGGTGCAGTGGGCCGTACGAGAAGCCGGCACATCGGTGCTGGCCGCCCCCCCTCCCCTTTGCCTTTGCAGCCGGCGTCTACCTCAGCCGCACGAAGCGGGGCGCTTCAAACCTGCCCCCGTCACGATACACCGAAGACAATATGCCTAGAAGCATAGAACATACTATATGGGACCTTCGGTCTATGTCTATTGGACTTTGGTCCAATAGCAGCCGAACGAGCGGTCTGCGGTACGATGTAGCGGCATGCCTTCCAGGCAAGACACGCAAGCTCGGCAGAGGAGGTGAACCGTATGGACACCGCATGGGAAGCCTATGAAAACACACCTCACCACACTCTTCACAGAATTTCTTGAAAGCGAGCAGGCGTCGGGAATCATCTTGATTCTCTGCACGCTGACGGCCATCGTGATGGCCAATTCCCCATTTGGGAATGGTTTTTTGGACTTCTGGCATCTCAAAGTGGGTTTCGAGATCGGTGCGGTGCATCTGCAATATAACGTGGAACGCTGGATTAACGATGGCTTGATGGCCATCTTCTTCTTGCTGATCGGTCTTGAGATTGAAAGGGAACTGTACGTTGGCGAACTCTCCGACTTAAGAAATGCCTCACTGCCTATTTTTGCTGCCCTCGGTGGTATGGCAATACCCGCCCTACTCTATTTCGGGCTCAATTGGGGCACTGCAACACAGGGAGGCATGGGCATTCCAATGGCGACAGACATTGCGTTTGCCCTGGGAGTGCTGTCGCTGTTAAGCACTAGGGTCCCCGCAGCGCTACAAATTTTTCTGGCTGCCCTAGCGATTATCGACGATTTGGGCGCCATTGTCGTGATTGCGCTGTTCTACATGCACGATTTCTCGCTGCTGTATCTCATCCTGGCCCTGGGGATATTTGCGAGACTGCTGATCTTAAACCGCCTGCAGGTGCATCGGCTCTTCGTGTACCTCATTCCTGGCCTGGTCATGTAGTATTGCATGCTCCAATCTGGCCTCCATGCCACGCTTGCCGGAGTGCTGCTCGCCTTTGCTATCCCGTTTACGCATGACGATGACACATCGCCATCCTACCAGGTGCAGCATTTCCTGCATAAACCAGTGGCCTTTCTCATCATGCCGCTGTTTGCACTGGCGAACACCGGCATTGTGCTCCCAGGAAATTGGGCTGACAGCTTGCTCACGTCGAATAGTCTCGGCATCCTGGTCGGCTTGGTGCTTGGCAAGCCGTTGGGGATTGTGCTCTGCACGTTTTTGGCAGTCAAATGGCGTGTGTCACAGTTGCCGAATGAGGTAGGGTGGAGACATATCATTGGCGCTGGTTTTCTCGGTGGCATCGGATTTACGATGTCTATCTTCATCACGTTGTTGGCCTTTGACCGTCCTGACCTCATCCAAGGTTCCAAGATAAGCATTTTGCTCAGTTCACTCGTGGCGGGAGCGACAGGTTTTCTGATTTTGCAGCGGCCAGCCGCCGGTATCTCTCCTCGCCCCCTATGAACGGCGCAGCCTCTCGCCTATGAGTAACAATGGATTGTAGTCCCCTATTGGGGTGGATTCACCACCACATAGGTCACCTGACCCCCTTGATACACGGGTTGGTACCAGGTCGAGCCGGACTGATAATAGGTGACGCCGCTCACCACCACGGGGGCCGGAGGGACTGCCATTGCACTGAACGCGGCAGCCGTTATCGTCGCACCAACGACCATGCCAGCGACAGCCCCGGCTGCATAGGCTCCGCCGGAATGATAATACCCTCCATAACCGTGACCATGATAATCATCTGCCCAGTCCTGCCGGTTTTCCTGCATTTCTTGGGCTGTACTCTGGCGGCTTTCCTGCCGTTGTTGGCCTGAGGCCTGGCGGCTTTCCTGCCGTTGTTGGCCCGAGGCCTGGCGGCTTTCCTGCGTCTCGGCACGCCCCGCCTGCCGTTGCTGGCTTGAGGCCTGGCGGCTTTCCTGCCGTTGTTGGCCTGAGGCCTGGCGGCTTTCCTGCGTCTCGGCACGCCCCGCCTGCCGTTGCTGGCTTGAGGCCTGGCGGCTTTCCTGCATGCTGGAGCGATTGGCTTGCCAGTTCCCACTGCTGGCCGCGCCGCTCTCCGCAAAGCGGCCACCGCCGCCGCCACCTCCACCCCCACCGAAGTTCCCGCTACTGGCCGCGCCACTGCGGGACACCCCACCTCCTCCCCCACCCCTACCACCTCCTCCCCCACCCCTACCACCACGCTGGGCTTCGACCGGCGCGACCACCAACACACCCATCAAGACCAGGCCACTCCAGGCTGTCCGGTATATCCATCGCTTCGTTGGCATGGCTCTCACCGTCCTTTCTCTTGTGCTGCACCGGGCTGCATGCTCTGCTGCGGGGCAAAGGCGATCTTGACTGCCCCCGCGGGTGGGGTAAACACAAACAGTGCATCAGGGACCTCGGGCGCCAGGTTCCACTCGCCGAACTGCGCCCAGAACTGCGGCCGGCCCTCTTCTCGTTTATAGGTAATCACAAGCCGACGCGGCAGTGGTTGAGCGCCTTGCGCCACCCACAGCTGCAAGTCCGCCTCGTCCCCACGCAGGGCCAGGTGATCACAGGGCACACCGGCAATCTGCGAGGGCTCGACGTAGGCGGCGGCACGCACCCGCTCCGGTAACGTCTTGGCGAACTGGCTGTCGAGCCAGTCGGCCAGCGGCAACCGCATGTCAAGGTCCGTGAGAAAATACGCGATGGCGTCGTCCACGGTGCCCGGGCTGGCCACCGTGGCATAGACGTTTTCCTTCGTATTAAACACGGCAATGTCTTTCCCGTCGAACAACATCCCATTCTTTGCGCCATTGCGTTTCGTCACATCGATGCGGAGACGGTCCGGGCGGCGGAGCACCATCTGGCGCGTTTCGCCGAACTCGATTTTCTGCCCAGAGTCCTGCACCACATCGAATCCAGTGTCAACCGTGACACTGAAACGCTGGGCCTGCGTAAGAAACTCGGCCATCCGCTTCAGCACGGCCATCGCCTGCTCTTCAATCTCCGGATTGGCCGCGCTGGTCTGCTGCGCCTGTACTGGTGCGCTCAGCAACAACAGCGTCAGGGCCCACGCCACCACGACTCCTAATCTTACGTGTCTCATTGTGTCACTCCTTATCTCTCGTGCGATTGTCGTGTACGCCGCGCTACACGGCGTACACGACAGTAGTTATCGGAGAATCATATGATTAGAGTTTCTTCCACGTCTCGTCTGGATTAAACTTCGTCATGGACGGCGCCAGAGCCGTGGTGTTGGTCCCTAAGTCTTTCTGATAGACGACCCCGTCGTGGTTCACGACGAAGGTCATGATGCCGGACGACCCGTACTGCGCTGGGTAGGCCACCATCGCAAAGCCGCCAATCATCTGGCCGCGTACCACATAGTCATAGGCCCCACCTGGCGCGTTGGGTCCCTGCCCGGTGAGCATTTTGTAATAGTAGCCGTGATAGGGGGTGGATGTGCCGGCTGTAGGGTTGTAGCCCTCCCTTCTTGCCTGGGCCAGCAAGGGACCCAGTGGACTCGGCGGCTCGTCGGCCGTTGTTTCCCAATACAGTCCATCACGTTTGCCCTTCGTGCTCATGAACTTTGAAGCATACTGGAGCAGCGCAATGTGTTGTGGGTTGCTCCTGTAATATTCGCGTTGCGCGTCAACATAGGCCAGGCACACCTGGATGACGTCGAGCTCGTTACGTCCTATATTCCGATTGAGGATCTCTTCCTTGCCCTCCTTGGAGTCGAAGCGCCAACTCGTGTTGTCCTTAACGAGCGGGATGGGGAACGGCCATGCATCTTTCCCAATCTGCAGAATGACCTGGGTATCTCCCACCTGCACCAGCGTATGTGCCTCTTCGTAAGCCTGCACAAAATGCGCTCGACCTGCCCGATCGGACACCGCGTCACCCGTGTTGATGAAGGGTTGCGCCTCCGGTCCAAGGACCTGGAGCAAGCTTGCTGTGTCGTTGTTCTTCGCCGCATCCATCAACGCCTGCACGCCTTCCTCTGGAGAAGGAAAGCTCTGCTGCCTGACGGCGGCTCCAATGGCAATGCCAACCGAGCCCATGAACACAAGGCATAGAACGAGAACTATCATCAGGCGCCGGCATCTGACCGGTGCAAAGTCAGCAAAATTTCTCGTGCCTCGCAACATCTGCATTTCCTCCTAAGGGCTTCCTTGGCTAGGGAGAGTAAATATATGAAGGACGAACCCGTCTCATCAACGCCGGCCCCCGCCGCCGCCACGGCCGCCGCCCCCGCCGCCGCCACGGCCGCCGCCCCCACTGCTAAAGCCACCGCTACGGCCGCCTCCACCGCCAAAATCTCCACCCCGGCTCGTGGCACCGCGCTCGCTGGCGCTACGCACATCGCTGCCCCGACCAACTCCCTGGAACGCATCTGCCTCTCGGCCTCTGCTAGTGCCCCCGACTCCACCGGCCTGGCCTCCTACACCGCCGCGGTCTCCTACGCCCCCGCGATCGCCTACACCACCACGGTTACCCACCCCACCGCGATCGCCTACACCGCCGCGGTCTCCCACGCCCCCGCGGTTACCCACCCCCCCGCGATCGCCTATACCCCCGCGGTCTCCTACACCGCCGCGGTCTCCCACGCCACCCCGCCCCAGCTCTTGCCGACCACTCTCCGCCCGGCCGCGAAACGCCTCCCGTGCCTGCGCGGCTTGCGCATTGGTGCCTCTGTTGAACCGCTGTGCGGTTCCTTGATCTCTATACGAGACGCCCCTCCGGTGACTGGCGTCATGCTGCCAGGAGCCTCTCCCACTTTGCCCACGCGCTTCCATATTCGCCCGGTAATTCTCGCGGTTGATGTTCCTGTTAAAATTGGTATTGCGGTTGACGTCGATATCGACATCACCGCCGTGCCAGTTGCATCCACCCCAGGCGTAACCCCAGGCCGCGCTCAGCGCCACGCCGGCGGTAAAGGCGAATGCCGCTGTGGCCGCATACCCCGCGTACGGATAATAAGGATAAGAATAGGGCGGATAGGCT
>Ga0075418_10005214_pt1 | contig 14712 bp, 13 predicted proteins | sample SoiMetdeltSBSDD2_FD_81776 | JGI IMG/M metagenome (GOLD analysis project Ga0075418, IMG submission 81776) | Bulk soil microbial communities from a Populus tree surrounding site in Tennessee, USA - Soil MetaG P. deltoides SBSDD2 | ecosystem: Environmental > Terrestrial > Soil > Tree plantation...
CGATGCGGGATGTCTATGTCGTGCTCGGCAAATTGCCCGAGGATACGTTGTCTACCGCCACCGCCGATGGCCGGCAGGCGAGCCGAACTGCGGCCGTCACGCGTCTGGGACGCATGTTCGCAGCCGACGACACGGAATTCGGTCCCGATGACGCCATCGCCCTGGCCGAATCGGTGGCGCAAGCTCAGGCGGCACTTCTCGCCGCTGGCATTCGCAAAGTCACACAGCGAATGCCGCACCCGCCACAGAGGCTTATCCTTTCGGGTCATGGTGAATTTCTGGCTTCGGCGTCCCTGGATGCGGCGTCAGTGACTGCGGCGCGCATCAGCCTGAGCCAGGAACTCGATCCAGTCCGGTCGAGGGTTGGCCCCGCCTATGCTCTGGCCGTATTAGCTCGCGAGGGCTTCACCCGATGAGCGAATTTCCGGTCGTGGTCGTAAAGGTGGGGGGCAGCTTGCTCGGTTGGCGCGAGCTGCCGCAGCGTCTGACAGGCTGGCTGCGGAGCCGGCCGGCGGGTTTGCATGTGCTCGTGGCCGGTGGGGGCGCGCTGTGCGACGTTGTCAGGCAGGCAGATGCACGGTTCGCTCTAGGGCAGGAAAGGGCACACTGGCTGTGCATCGACGCGCTATCCATCACCGCGAGAATCTTGTCTCGCGTGTTGAACAACGCGCCGCTCGTCGATTCGCTGGTCACCGTGAAGGCGCTGCAAGACAAGCAGCGCGGTCATGCCACGTGCGTCTTTGATCCACGGCCGTTTCTCCAATCGGAAGAGTCGCCGCAGGCCGGCGAGGCATTGCCACACACCTGGGACATCACGACGGATTCGATTGCCGCGAGAATTGCAAATTGCCTGTCCGCGGATTTGGTGCTGCTCAAATCGTGTGATGCTCCCTCCACGGACATTGAGGCGGCCAGCGGGGCCGGCTTTGTCGATGCGTTTTTTCCCCATGCGGCCCCGCCTCTGCGGCACATCGGATATGTCAACTTGCGTCGCGGAAATGAGATTGTGCCGCTGTATGGGGCCGATCGATGACACGCGACCTGATCGTCGTCGGCGCGAGCGCACGTGCGGCGGCATTTTCGGCCCTTCGCGCCGGCTTTCGACCTTACGCGATTGACCAGTATGCCGATCGCGATCTGGCCGCTGTCTGCCCCGCCGTGCGAATCCGGCAATATCCCGACGATCTTGAGCGGGCGCTGGACGATGCGCCGGCTGCGCCGTGGATTTACACCGGCGGGCTGGAAAACCATCCGCGACTGGTGGATCGTCTGGCCGTGATTCGCCCGCTATGGGGCAACCCGGGCCGCGTGCTGCGGCGAGTGCGCAACCCCTTTCTGCTTTCCGGCGTTTTGCAGCAAGCGGGGTTTCAGTTTCCGCCTGTCGCGAGGGAGCTCAGCGAGCACACAGCGAATCGTTCAGGCCCGAAAACGCTAAGAAAGCCGATTCGTTCTGGCGGCGGATTGCGAATAACGAGCGTGGACAAGCCGCAGCCGGCTGTGCCCGGCTTCTATTACCAGCGCTATGTGCCAGGCTGTCCCTGGAGTGCGGTATTCGTCGCTCACGCGCGGCAGTGCCACTTGCTCGGAATGAGTCGGCAAATCAAGAGTGAATCGGATGGATTTGCTTACCAGGGATCGATCGTTGCGACGACGCCTGATTGTCCGGAGATGGAGACTTGTGTCCGGCTCGGTTCGCTAGTGGCGGCAGAATTTGAGTTGCAAGGTCTCTTCAATATCGATCTGATCCGAAATAGCGACGGTTGGTGGCCGCTGGAGGTCAACCCGCGCTACTCTGCCTCGATCGAAGTTTTGGAGCGGGCGGCCGGCATCCAGTCCGTCGGGGTTCATGCCGCCGCGTTCGATACCACGTCAGGCGAATTCCATCTGCCCGTGTTCCGACCATTGAAGTCAGTCGGCAAGGCCATTGTCTATGCGGACGACGATGGCACAGTGCCGCCGGAATTTGACCGGCTAGTCAGCCAGTGGAATTTCGATCCTTACTGGCCGGTGATTGCCGATCTGCCGCGGATTGGCGAGCCGGTCCGCAAAGGCCAGCCGATTTGCACCGTGTTTGCCGAGGCTCGCCGCTGCGAAGACGTCGAGGCCGAATTGCGCCAGCGGAGCGGTCAGGTTCGTCAGCTGTTTGCCAGCGCCGGATCGCCGGCTTGCTGACGCCAGCTGCGCACCGCAGACTTATCGTTCTTGGTTCCTCAGTCGCCGCCGCCGTCTGGCCGCCATGTTGGATTTGAGTTCTGCCGGCGTGGGCTTCCAGTTTCTGCCGGCGATCTGGGGTACGAAATCTGGCTGCCCGGCTAGCGCTGCAATCGCTTTCATCGCCCTTTGCAGCACTTCCTGGATGACGCCTTCCTCCTGCTCGCGGCCGTAGAACTCCGAAATGTCCAGCGGCTGGCCAAAGTGAATCGTGACCCGCGCCGGCATGAAAAACGGACTCCACGGAAACCGGTCGTACGGGGCTCCGGTGATGTAACAGGGGATCATTGGCACGCGCGCCTTGAGCGCCACCAGTGCCGCCCCGGGGCGAGCCGGCAGCAACAGGCGGTCCGTCATGTTGATTTTCCCCTCGGGCAGCATGCCGACAATTCCTCCTTCGCTGGCGATCCGGATTGCCGCGCGCGTGCCAGCGGTGTCGATTCCGCCGCGGCCGACGGGAATGACTTCGCACGTCCGCAAGAACCAGCGAAAGGCTGGATGCTCGCAGAACTCGCGGGCGACCATCCAGTGGGTCTTGCGGGTGGTCAGCGCCTGGAGGAAGAACGGATCGACGCTGCTGGTGTGATTGCAAACCAAGACCGCCCCCTGTGAGGGCGCCACTGGCAGCGGGCCGGAGGCGCTAGCGCGCCATAGCACTTGCGTCAGCAACTGATTGGCGACCCACAGCGCGAATTGCACCGGGCTCAATCCGCTCCAAAGGACGCACGCCGCTACGGTCACGACGATCGCCGTCAGCACGATTGCCAGGAATGCGTAGGAGGCCAGATTTGCAAGCATCAACGACTGCCATGGTCAAGTAGCAGGTATCGAGGAAGCTCACCAGGTCTGCCGGGGCAAAAAACCGCAGCAACATGGCAGAGTCTGCGAACCGACTGGGGCGCTGGATTGTCCCGTTGGGGCCCTAATTTGTGCACACGGGCGCGGCGGCCTTCGCGGTCGTTCGCCCAAGGGAGTATCTTCTAGCGCAGGAGGCAATGACAAGCCCATGCACCAGCCATCCGGACGGGCGGACGAGCGGGAGGATACGTGGTGGACGCGCGAGTGCGGCCCGCGCGAGGTATTGCAAATCGCGCTGCCGCTGATGATCTCCACCGGGTTCTGGTCGATCCAATGGTTCGTCGATCGGATGTTCCTGATGTGGTATTCCAGCGACGCCATGACGGCGGCCCTGCCAGCGGGAATGCTGCACTGGACGATGATTTGCTTTCCCGTAGGGATCGCCTCGTACGTGAACACGTTCGTGGCCCAGTATTACGGCGCCGGTCAGCGGCAGCGGATCGGTCTGGCGGTCGCGCAAGGGGTGCGATTCGGCTGGGTGCTGACGCCGCTGTTTCTGCTATCGATTCCGCTGGCGCCCTGGCTGCTTGGTTCCAGCGGGGCGACCAAAGAGATTTCCCGCCTGGCGGTCGTGTATTTCCAGGTTCTGGCCTTTGGGGCCGGTGGAATGGTGATCCACAACGCCATGTCGTCGTTCTACACGGGACGCGGCATGACGCGGGTGGTGATGGTCGTGCAATTCCTGGCGACGCTGCTGAACGTGGTGCTGAACTATCTTCTGGTGTTCGGCAAATGGGGCCTTCCGACAATGGGCATTGCCGGAGCGGCTTGGGCCACGGTGGTTTCACAATGGTTTATGGTCGTCGCGTACTGGCTGCTGATGCGCCAGCCCCAGCAGCGGCGCGAATACGGCCTGGACGAAGGCAACCGGTTGGACGGTGCACTGCTCTGGCGGCTGCTGAAATTTGGAGCGCCAGGCGGCCTGCCGATGCTGGTCGAGGCAGGCGCCTTTTCGCTTCTGACCGTCTTTGTCTCACAGATCAGCAAAACAGCCGGGGCGGCAACGTCCCTGGCATTCAACGTCAACGCGATTGCGTTCATCCCGGTTTACGGCGTGAGCATCGCGGTCAGCACGCTCGTGGGTCAGAAGCTGGGCGAAAATCGGGCGGATCTGGCTGCGCGGGCTACGTGGACGGCGATCGGGCTGGCGCTGGCCTATACCGGCTTCTTTGGCGTGCTTTATTGTGCGGTCCCAGATTTGTTTCTCCTGGCGCATGGGACGTTTGCCGACCCCACGGAGTTTGCCGAAGTGCGCCGCACCACGGTCGTGCTGCTGCGCTTTGTCGCGGCCTACTGCCTGTTCGATGCGCTGCAAATCGTCTTCGTCGGGGCGCTGAAAGGCGCTGGGGACACGCGCTTCGTGCTCGTCGCTACGAGCGCCATCTCAGTGGCGAGCGTGACGGTTGGCCGCATTGGCCAGGTGCAACTTGGCTGGCGGCTCTACGGCTGGTGGTGGGTGCTCAGCGCCTGGCTGCTGACACTCAGCATTGCCTACCTGGTTCGCTTTTTGGGCGGGAAATGGCGGGCGATGCGCGTCATCGAGTCAGAATATTTGACGTCTGATCCTGATAATGACCAGTGGCCGGACGCCGACGCGCTGGCGACCAGCCCCACTCAATCGTCCTCTTCCTGATCTTTTTTGTCGCCTCCTTTTTTTGCCTTGCCTGCTTCCTGCTCCTCCCCCTCGGCCGGCTCGACTTCCTCGTCCTCGTCGACAAAATCTCCCCCAAACTCGTCGAGTCCCTCGCCATCGTCGGCCAGATCGTCGTCGGTGACTTCCTCGAGATCCGCCAGCTCGTATTCGTCGTCGAGCTCCTCCTCAAAGTCGTCATCGAACTCGTCGTCGAAATCCTCTTCGTCAAAGTCGTCAAAAGAGTCGTCGTCACTGACCATGGTCAGCCAGCGCGGCGGGAGGTCGTAGGTCTCTGGCAGACCTGTTTCCTCCTGGGGGTAGCATGGGGGGGAATCCACAATGGCAGTCATGGTCAATTCTTGACGTGGGGTAGCTGACTATCCTCGGACGAACGCAAGTAGCCGTAGGTAATTGAGCCGCCCCGATTTGTCAAGGAACCTGAACATCGAGCCGGCTATTAGCGGCGGCAAACCGCCACTGCGGCAGCATTTAAATCTCCAGTGGTCCGCTGGGCAAAAGTCGTTGACACCCCCCAAAGGTGCATTTAGACTCAGTTCCAGGGGGGTTCCCTTGGTTTGGTCCCCCGTGCGCGTCTTGGGGGCGGGAATATTTGCGGCCCCTCGGGCCGAATTTTTGCTGGTCGATCGAAGTTTCCCTTGCCGGGTTCTCGGCAAATTACCAGGCGGAAACACCCCGCCCTAGGAGTTCCAGTCATGGCGTCTCGCGAAGGTCAGGGGATGCAGATCGCGGTCATCCTCTTTGCGCTGGTGACGGTCGTTCTGGCAATTACGACTTACATATTCTACGCCGAGTCGAACAAGCTGGCGGACCAGCTCAAACAAGCGCAGGACACCGCTGCCACCAACGACAAGGGGCAGAAGCTTGCTATGTACAAGCTGGCGGCATTGAAAGTCACGCGCGGCGACGCAACCTTTCCCGACCTCGAGGCGGCCAAGAATGCCGCCGGTGGTGCGGAAGATCCTGACGTCAAGAAGTGGATCGATCAGTACAAAGGAGACGCTGCCCTGGTTGGTGACGACCCGAATGCTCCCAAGGAAAACTACATCACCATCATGAATAATCTGCTGACCACCATTAACCAGAGAAACGTCTCGATCACCGAGACCCGCAATGCGGCGACCGCCCTGCAGCAGCAGAAGGACCAGGAGTTGAAGGATGCCCTGGCAGCCAAGAAAAAGGCCGAGGACGACCTCCAGGCGACGATTGCGGCCTACAACGCCGCCAAGCAGGCTCTCAGCGACCAGCTCGCTCAGGCCACCAAGGAAAAGGAAACTCTCAAGACCCAGTTCGACGAGGCCAAGAAGACGGCCGACGCCAGCCTGACCGACCTCAACAACAAATTGACTCAAAAGGACAAGGAAATCACCACGCTGCTCAACAGCTTTTCCATCGCTCAAACGCAGCTCGAAGAACTGCGGGTCGACCAAGGGGCTAACTTCGACAACCCAGACGGCCGGATCAACTGGGTGAATCAGCGGCAGCGGCTGACGTGGATCAATCTCGGATCGGCAGACGGGCTCGCCCGACAGATGACTTTCTCGGTTTTCAGCCAGGAGCAGGCCAGCGCGTTCAAGATCAAAGAGCAGGCGACCACAGAGGGTGAAGGGACGCAGCGCGTCGCCAAGCTGGATTCCAAAGGCCGGATCGAAGTAGTCCGCATTACGGGAGCGCACGAGGCCGAATGCCGCATTCTGGAAGATTCCCCCGCCAACCCCATTCTGCCCGGCGACTGGATCCAGACGCCCGCCTGGTCCCCCGGCCAGCATTTTGGCTTCGCACTTGCCGGTCCGATGGACATCGACGGTGACGGTCTGGACGACACGGAGCTGATCAAGAGCCTGATCCGCATCCACGGTGGCAGCATTGATGCCGAGCTGGGCGAGGATGGCACACCCATCGGCGAGATTACCGCGCGGACTCGTTTCTTCGTGGAAGGCAAGCTCCCCACCGAGGGCGCCGCCAGTGGCGACGTGAAGAACATCCTCAAAGGACTTGGGGATATGGAAAAGCAGCGGAAGAACAATGGCGTGGAAAAGATCTCGGTAGGAGAGCTGCTCGATCACATGGGCTGGAAGCCGGAGGAAAAGACGATTGGTCTGGGCGGTCGCAGCGACGTCGGTTCGGGCCAATTCCGCAGGCGCACTCCGGGCGGCAAAGCCTCCGGCGCTGGTGAGGCGGCCCCCGCCCCCATGCCAATGACTCCTGCGACGCCGGCGACGCCGGCCACTCCCGCGCCCGCCGATCCGTTTGGAACGAAATGATCCGCGAGCGAACGGTGTTCCAGCCGCACTCGCGTGATGCAGGTCAGTGGCGGCTAGTCCCGTTCAATTTTCTGCGCGGCTATAATCTGCCCACCGAAAATCAACTCAGGCAGATTCCCCATCGCAGGAAACCGTCTCATGCTCGGGCACATGGTCTACTTCACGCTCAAGGATCGCGGTCAGGCTGCGATCGACAAGATGCTGGCCGATTGCCGCCACTATCTTTCGGGGCATCCGGGCACGGTCTTCTTCGCCGTCGGCAGGCTGATTCCGGACCTTACTCGTCCCGTGAACCAAACCGACTTCGACATTGCACTACAGATTGTGTTTCAGGATCGCAAGTCGCACGACGATTACCAGGTTCATCCGAAGCACGTTCAGTTCATCGAGAGCAACAAGGCAAATTGGGAGAAGGTCCGGGTCTTTGACGCGAATGTTTCCTGAGCGGCCCGCACGATCGGGCTGCGATTAACGCTTGCGCTTCGTCCGCCGCGTGGGTTCCTTGCGACTTTCGGGAGACTTCTGCGGCCGCCCCGCACCGGCCAGAAAGCGATCGATCTCCGCCGGCATGGGGGACTCAAAGCGCAGCGCCTGGCCGGTGACCGGATGCACAAAGCCCAGCAGCCGCGCGTGAAGCGCCAGCCGCTTGTACGGCCAGCTTGGATGCGCCGCCTCGGCCGGGCGATATCGCGGATCTCCCAGCACCGGATGTCCGGCCTCGGCGAAGTGGACGCGAATCTGGTTTCGCCGTCCAGTCTCGAGCCAGACTTCCACGAGCGTCGCGTCAGCGACGTGCTCTTTGACACGAAAATGCGTGATCGCAAGCTGCCCAATTTCCGCATCCGACGTCGTAAAGCGATTCAGGTTCTTATCGGTCGCCAGCAGCGACTTGAATGTCCCTTGCCGCTTCCCGACGTGACCGGCCACAAGCGCCACGTACTGGCGCTCTGGCTTGCTCATCGCGAACTGATCGCGCATTTTCTGCGAGATTTCCGCCGACTTCGCCAGCACGAGTAGGCCCGAGACGCCCCGATCCAGCCGGTGGCACGTATAGGCTTGACGCGCCTTGTGCTGCGCCGAGTGTCGCACGTACTGGCTCACTTTGGCCAGCAGCGTATGCTCCTCGCCGCGCTGCGTGGGCACTGTAAGCAGCGCCGCTGGCTTGTTGACGACCAGCAGATAGCGATCCTCGAAGACGATGTCGAAACCTGGATTCCTGGCCGGCGCCGGCAGCGGGTGGTAGCGCTGGCCGGCATCGTAAGAGAGGTCCACACGGTCGCCTATTGCCGCCAGCCGCCCGGGATGGCTGCAAATCGCGCCGTTGACAAGCACGCAGCGATGGTCGAACAGGCCGAACACTTCCTTGCGCGACTTGCCGCACAGCGACTGCACGACCCGATCCATTCGCTGGCCAGACCAGGGCGAGGCCTCGTCAATCTGTAGCGATTTCTGGGTGGTCACAGCATTGGGTCCACGAAACCACGAGTATCGAGAGAAGTCCACCGTATCAGCGCCACTTCCCGCCTCACAGCGCGCGGTACGACATTTTGACCGAAAAATTGCCGCGCCACATTGAGCTGGTAAAATAGGGGCTGTTTCAATCGGCAGCACAAGTGGGGGGTTCGCTGTGCCAAAGCGTCGCGGGAAAACACAACTTGATTCTCCGCCGCCAGACGGCGTGCCCTCCAACGAATTGCGTTTTCGTCGTCTGCTCGAGAAGTTGCCCGCGGCAGCCTACACCTGCGACGCCGGTGGGCTGATTACCTACTTCAATCAGCACGCGGTGGAGATCTGGGGTCGCGCCCCAAAGCTCAACGATCCGGCCGACCGCTTCTGCGGTTCATTCAAGTTGTACGCCGAGGACGGCTCTCCTCTGTTGCACGATCAGTGCTGGATGGCATTGGCATTGCGACAGAACAAGGAATACAACGGCTGCGAGATCGTGATCGAGCGACAGGACGGACGACGAGTTACGGCCCTCGCTCACGCCAATCCGATTCACGACGATACGGGAAAGCTGATTGGGGCGGTCAACGTGCTCGTCGATATCAGCAGCCGTAAGCAAGCCGAAGAGGCTCTCAAGAAGGGGGACCGCGCCAAGAACGAGTTTCTGGCAACGCTCGCCCACGAGCTTCGTAACCCGCTGGCGCCGATTCGCAACGCCATGCAGATGATTCAGCTTTCGCAGTCCGGCTCACCGGAGCTGGAGTGGCCGATCGGCGTCATCGATCGCCAGCTCAAACAGATGACGCGGTTGATCGATGACCTGTTGGACATTGCCCGAATCACGGGCAACAAGCTGGAGCTTCGCAAGGAGCGCGTAGCGCTGGTCGAGGTTCTGAACATTGCACTGGAGACCAGCCGCCCGCTGATCGAGGGATTTGGTCATGAGTTCAGTATATCGCTGCCAAAAGAGCAAGTCTGGCTCCAAGCTGACGCGACCCGGCTCGCCCAAGTGGTCGCCAATCTGCTCAACAATGCCGCCAAGTACACCGAGAAAGGGGGCTGCATCCAGTTGGCGGTCGAGCGGCAAGGGAGCGACGTCGTGATTGCCGTCAAAGACACGGGCATCGGCATTTCTGGGGAAATGCTGCCGCACATTTTCGAAATGTTCATGCAAGCCACCGAATCGGAGCGTCATACGCGAGGGGGCCTGGGCATCGGTCTAACCCTCGTCAAGCGGCTCGTGAACATGCATGGCGGCACGATCACGGCGCGCAGCGAAGGACCTGGCAAAGGAAGCGAGTTCACCCTGCGGATGCCGATCGGCGCGGACCGCCCCACCCAGCAGGGCCAGAACTTCCAGCGCCGACAGACCGAAAAGAATCGTTCCCTGCGGATTCTCGTCGTGGATGACAACGCAGACGCCGTCCATAGCCTGGCGAGGCTGCTGGCGACGATGGGACACGAGGTGCATTGCGCTCACAGCGGCACCGACGCGGTGGAACTGGTGGAAAAACTTCGGCCGCGAGTTGCGCTGCTCGATATCGGCCTGCCGGATTTGAACGGCTTTGATGCGGCACGCGCCATTCGCCAGCGGCCAGGCGGTGTCGATGTGGTCCTGATCGCCACGACAGGCTGGGGACAAGGGTCCGATCGAGAGCGCTCGCGCAAGGCTGGTTTCGATCATCATCTCGTCAAGCCAGTCGATCCCGACGACCTCCTTGCAATTCTCGATTCGGTCCCGGCGGCCTTGGCGGTGCCGCTTCCCAACGCGTGAGTTCGCTTCGCGAGCTGGTGCGAGGGGCGTCAAACTGTCGGGGCCGAGCAATGGACCGCCGCCCCGCGATTTGATATCCGGTAATTCTCTCGCCTAAACGTCGTGCGGCACACGGTGTGCATTCTCACCCGGTATCAATGCTCTGCGCCCATCGCGTACGGTACAAGGAGAAGGCGATGAAACCCGTTGAATCAACTCTGGGGAGATTGACTCTTTCCGCCATGATTGCCTGGGCGGCATTGGCCACGCGTCCAAGCCTCGGGCAAGATCGGGAGGCGCGCGACGGCCGGAATCGTCCCGCCGAACGGGATCGCGCCAGCGACGAGGCCGCCAACGAAAGTGACGACTCGGCATCCGAGCCCCTCCGAGCTCGTGTCGCCCGCGAGCGCAACCAGAATCAAGACCGCGAGGGCGATCGCGCTAGCGCCGACCTTCGCCTCGACAACGTGCGGGCCGCGGACTTGGGTCTCTGGTTCCGCCGGCAAACGCGCGACGGGCTGGTGATTGCCGACGTCGCGCCCAGCGGCGTTATCGGCCAGTACGGGTTTCGCGAGGCGGATCGCATCGTTTCCGTAAACGGCCTTCCCGTGAAGAGCGAAGTGAGCTTTCTTGAGGCTCTGCTTGCCCAGGATGTCTTGCACGAGCGGGTGCCGATCGTGATGGTCCGTGACGGACGCCGCCAAATCATTTACGTTCGGCCGGAAGTCTTCGTCACGCAACTGGAGGCCGTGTCGGTCGATCCGCTCGAGCGGCTGGGTATCGAACTCGACGACCGCTACACGTCGCGGATTGTTGTCTGGCGAGTCATCGCCCGCTCACCGGCCTATTACGCGGGCATTCGCGCGGGGGACATCATCCGAGCGTTTGACGGCCAGCGCGTGTTTGATGCCGGCGAGTTCGTTCGGCTGCTCGATCGTGCCGAGCCGACAGTGACGGATGTCGAGGTCATTCGCGGCCAGGACGTCAAGAGCCTGGCCGCCGATTTGTCCATCGACCGCCACATCGCCAAGCCGCAGGCCGTCGTCGTACGGCCCATGCGTATGGACAGAACGTTTGACGACATTAACAGCGTCGATCCATACTCCGATCGCCGTCTCTCGCCCAGGCCTGACGTGCGTCCCGGGATGAGAGTCCCGGGAGGAGAAGTCGGCCGAGATCGGGGACCGATTTCGCCGCCAGGTGCCGCCTTAGGAACGCCTACCACTCCGCCAACGACCGGCGTTTCGCGATAGCGAAAGCGATCGAAAATCCGTGCGGACGAGTCTCGTTCGTCCGCGCTTGCGGCAGCGGCTACTGCGGCAGCCGCCCGGTTTCGATTTTGGGGAACTCGCCGGTAAGCGCCTTCATATAGGCCACCAGGTCGCTTTTCTCTTCTTTGGTCAGGTTGAGCTTCTTGATCTTGTCGCTCAGGTGCGGGTTGGCGTGTCCCCCTTTGTCGTACCACTCGACAACTTCTTCCAGGGTCTTGTGGCTGCCGTCGTGCATGTACGGCGCGGTGAGGGCCACGTTGCGGACCGTCGGCGTCTTGAACGCGCCCTTGTCCTTGTCGTCCTTGGTGATCGCGTAGCGGCCGAGGTCCGGCTCCTTGGCGTTCATGCCGACCCCCAGGTTGTGGTACTTCTCGTCGGTGAAGTTGGCGCCCACGTGGCACGCGGTGCAGCCCGCCTTGTTGCCGAAGAACAACTCCCTGCCCCGCCTGGCCGAGGCGCTAATCGGCTGCGCGTCGCTGGCTCTTTTGAGCTGCATGTACTTGGCGTAGTTGTCGGGGTCCTCTTCCTGGAATGCCTTCAGGTCTTCGAGGAAATCGCTGAACGCGGCATGGAAGGCCCGCAGCGGTTCGTAGTAATCGGCCGGCGAGGGGCCGGTGACGATCGCCCGCTCGAACGACGCAATCGCCTTGGCCACGTTGTCGATGTTCAGGCTGTCTTTGCCAAAAACCGCGTCGAACTGTAGCCGATATCCTTCGATCCCCTTGAGGCACTCGATGCAGGCATCGTGCGTATTGGACATCTCGATGGGGTTGGCGATCGGCCCCTTGGCTTGCTCCTCGAGCGTGGCCGCCCGGCCGTCCCAGAACCGCACGTTGCTGAGGATGCGGTTGTAGCTGACCGGCGAGTTGCGGCCCCCCTTTCGTCCGCGAACGCCGACACCGAATTGCGTGTGAGCGGCAAATCCTTGATCCGGCGCGTGGCACGACGCGCAGCTCACTTTGCCGTCGGACGATAGCCGTGGATCGAAGTAAAGCTGCCGCCCCAGCTCGATCTTGGCCCTGGTCAGCGGGTTGTTTTTTGGAATCGCGATAGCCGAGCGGCCGACGTCCAGCCCCAGCGGCAATTCCACCTCCAGCGGCTCGTGGTTGGCAGAATTGGCCAGCCACTTCTTGATCTGCTCGGTGGTCAGCGGGCCTTGGCCCGGAATGCCGGCGGTCAGGTCGGGCGATCCCAGCGTGACTTTGGCGGCGGGCGATGGGGAATCGGCAGCGGCGGCAGCGACCAGGGCGACACAGGCGGCTAGAGGCACAAGCGGCAGGATCAAGCGTCGAACCATCTTCTTCGTCCTTCTTGGCGTCCAATGTTGCGGCGGCCCATTCCCTGGGTTAATGTACCTCAGTAGAATCCATAATCAATATGCATTGAAGTTATGATTTAAATAACAAAAAGGCATTGACCACGGGAGGTGGACCGTGGAACTATTTCAACTGCGTTACTTTCTCAAGGCCGCGGAGCGGGAAGGATTCACTCGGGCGGCCGTGGAACTTGGCATCTCACAGCCGGCGCTCAGCCGGGCCATTGCCAACCTGGAGCTGGAGTTGGGCCAACCGGTCTTCGAACGGCAGGGGCGGCGGGTGGCGCTCACCGACGCTGGGCGGCTGCTACAGTCGCGGGCACAGCAGGTCGTGTCCCTGCTGGAGGACGCCAAGAACGAGATCACTGACGATGGCGAGAGCGGCCGGCTGCGGATTGCTGCCATTCCCACCATCGCGCCGTACTTTCTTCCCGGCGTGCTGCGCGAATTTTCACGCCAGCATCCGCGGGCCACGGTGCTCATCCAGGAGGACGTGACGGACAACGCGCTCCGCAAGTGCGCACAAGGCGAAGTGGACGCGGTCATCCTCGCGCTTCCCGTGCCTGCGCGCCACTTGGACGTGGAAGAGCTGTTCGAAGAGGAATTGATCCTCGTGCTGCCGGCGGCACACGCGCTGGCCAAAAAGCGCGGCCTGACGATGAAGGACATCGAGCCCTTTCCCTTCGTACTCCTCGACGAGGCCCACTGCCTGACCGACAGCATTCTCTCCTTCTGCCGCCAAAGTTCGTTTCATCCGGTCGCCGTCGAGCGGACCAACCAGCTCACGACGGTGCAGGAGCTGGTGGCGCTGGGCCATGGTATTTCGATGATCCCGGCGATGGCCCGCGAGCTGGATACGAGCGACCGCCGTATGTATCGCTCGCTCTCCGACGTGCGGCCGACGCGGAAGGTCGCCCTGTGCTTCAACCCCTACCGGTTTCAGAGCAAGCTCTTGGTGCGGTTTCGGGAGTGCGTCAGAGAGTACGCGGCGAAATTGCACAAGCGGTCAGGCAAAAGACGGAAACACTGAGGACTAGGCGCGCCAGCCGCTGGAACTAGAGCAGCCCATATGCCGTCAGCGTTTTGCGCAGCTTCGCCTCGCTGGCGGCATCCAACGGCGTCATGGGGAGCCGCAGCTCGCCGCTATCGCGGCCGAGCATCTTCATGGCGGCTTTGATCGGAATTGGGTTGGTCGCCAGTCCCAATAGTTCGCGGCCGAGGTTGAACAGTTTTTGATGCCAGCGAAGCGATTCGGCGTGATTGCCGGCGTCAAAAGCTTTCACCAGGGCAATCATGTCCTTGGGAACGATGTTGCCGACGACGGAAATGACCCCTTCGCCGCCGACTGACATGATCGGCAGCGTCAGGCTGTCGTCGCCCGAAAGGACGGTCAGGTCGGTGTCGGCCAGAATCTGCGACGCCTGGTCGAGCTGGCCGGTCGCTTCCTTGACCATCGTGATGTTCGGCAGCTCCGCCATGCGGGCGATCGTCTCCGGCTCAATGTTCTTCCCGGTGCGGCCCGGAATGTTGTAGACGCAGATCGGAATGCCGACCTGCTCGGCGACCGCTTTGTAGTGCTGGTAAAAGCCTTCCTGCGTCGGCTTGTTGTAGTAGGGCGCCACCTGGAGGGAACCATCAGCGCCCACCTCTTCGGCGGCTTTGGTGAGGTAAATGGCCTCGTTGGTCGAGTTCGCGCCCGTGCCCGCCAGCACTTTGATTTTTCTCGCAGCAAACTCCACTGAAAGTTCGATCACGCGGATATGCTCCTCAAAGTCGAGGGTCGGCGATTCGCCGGTTGTGCCGACCGGAACAATGCCGTCCACGCCGCCCCTGATTTGAGCTCTGATCAGCCGTTCGAGTGCGGGTTCATCCACTTTGCCCTTCTTGAAGGGCGTCACTATGGCGGTGTACGTTCCGGTAAACATGTTTCAGTGCAACGGGAG
>Ga0075418_10005215_pt1 | contig 14712 bp, 13 predicted proteins | sample SoiMetdeltSBSDD2_FD_81776 | JGI IMG/M metagenome (GOLD analysis project Ga0075418, IMG submission 81776) | Bulk soil microbial communities from a Populus tree surrounding site in Tennessee, USA - Soil MetaG P. deltoides SBSDD2 | ecosystem: Environmental > Terrestrial > Soil > Tree plantation...
AATTGAACGGATGGATCAGCTATACTTATTCAAAAATTTTATTAAGAGCATATGACAGTACCCAGGGCGCAGCAGTGAATAAAGGAAATTTTTACCCGGCGAATTATGACAAGCCCCATGATGTAACGTTGACAGGTAATTTCCGTGTTAATCACCGTTTCAGTATATCATTAAATACAACCTATAGTACCGGCAGGCCAATTACACTCCCGATAGCAAGTTATTATTATGCAGGGTCGCAAAGGGTTTTGTATTCTGATCGGAATGCGTATCGCATACCGGATTATTTCCGCATGGATTTTTCGATGAACATTGAAGGCAATCATAAACTAACCCATATAACGCATAATTCATGGACTATCGGTGTATATAACTTACTTGGAAGAAAAAACCCTTATTCGGTATATTTTATTTCAGAGAATGGAATGGTAAAAGGATATAAGGTTTCCATATTTGGAAGTATGATACCATTTATCAACTTTAATATTCGTTTTTAAAATGAAAGCAAAAATAACTGCAGCTCTACTCGTGTTTTCCTTTCTAAGTTGTAAAGAACCATATATACCGCCAAACGGTTCTTTGGAAAAACCATTACTGGTAGTAGAAGCAAACCTTGAGCCTACAGGAACTACATCTATCACACTATCCCGGACTACCAACCTCAACGACCCTGTAGTAATAAGGACTGAAAACAATGCAACGGTAACGGTGGAGGGAAAAGACAATACTTTTTTCACACTGAGCAGCCGCGGTAATGGCACATACACAGGCAATTTAAATCTGACATTAAATAATGAGTATCGGTTACGGATAAAGAATTTCGGTAAAGAATATTTATCTGATTGGGTAAAAGCAATTTTTAATCCGCCGCTTGATAGCATCAGTTGGAAAGAAGAGGCAGACGGAATTCACATTTATGTCAATACAAATGATCCGACAAATGCCACGAAATATTTCCGTTGGGATTATGATGAAACCTGGGAGATACGTTCGCGTTATTTTTCTGAATTCATTTATGCTAATGGTGCATTAAGACGACGGATTCTTCCTGCAGAGGATGTCAGTGTTTGCTGGAAATATTCTCCCTCGACTGGGATATTTCTTGCAAATTCGGCCCGGTTACAATCAGGTATTATTAGCCAGGTACCAATTGTCTTTATCCCGAGGGGCGATGAGAAATTGTTTGTACGCTATAGTATCATTGCAAAACAATATGCCATGGAAAAAGATGCATATAATTTTTTTGAAATACTGAAAAAAAACACGGAGGACATTGGCTCATTTTTCGGCCCGCTTCCTTCTGAATTGAAAGGCAATGTTCATTGTGTGACAAATCCCGACGAACCGGTGATCGGGTTTGTAACCTCATCTGCAGTAACGCAGAAAAGGATATTCATCAATTCATCAGAAGTTTCTAATTGGCTTAGCTATTTTTATTGTGAAGAATTATGGGTGCGTAATCATCCGGATAGCATATCCCAGGTTGCAAACGGCGGATGGACTCCAATTCTTTACTCTATGTCCGAGAATAAATATTTTTTTACAACACCCTACTGTGGTGATTGCAAATCCAGGGGCGGGGCAAATGTAAGACCAACTTATTGGTAATAAAGGAGGCGATAAAATGAATATTCTTAATACAGGGCGCTGGCTTTTTGTTACTATTCTGATTTTTTTTATTAGTATCGCCGGCTTTTCGCAAGAGCTTGCCGATCCTCCCGTCATTGCCAAATTCAGATCCTATAGCGCAAAAGCTTTCCAGGAAAAATTGTTTTTGCATACCGATAAAGAATTTTATACTGCCGGAGAGATCTTATGGTTCAAAATATACGCTGTTGATGGCGCTTTTCATAAGCCTTCTGAGCTTAGCAAGGTTGCTTACATAGAAGTTTTAGATGAAAAAAATGAACCGGTATTACAAAACATAGTTTCATTAGTCCCTCATGAAAGTAATGGCTCTTTTTACATTCCTACTTCTTTCAACACGGGGTTTTATACCATTCGTGCTTATACTGGCTGGATGAAGAATTTTGATACCGCCTATTTTTTTGAAAAGAGAATTACCATTGTAAATACTTTGAAAATTTCACCACCTGTTGCCAAAAGAGATGTTGAGATGACTCCCGATGTACGGTTTTTTCCTGAGGGGGGCTATCTGGTAAATGGCATTAACAGTACGGTGGGCTTTACAGTGACAAATTTGAACGGTGGTATTAATAATTGCCATGGCTTTATTATTGGTAAAAATAATGATACCATTCTTTCCTTTGCTCCTTCAAAGTTTGGCATCGGTAAATTTGAAATGACCCCTTTACCAGGGAATGATTATAAAGCGGTAGTGATTTTGCCAACCGGCAAACAAATCTCAGCAGAACTTCCGTTGGTTTATAATAATGGTTATGTAATGAAAGTGACAGAAAATGAACATAACCAATTTGTGGTGATTGTTTACAGAAGGACGGGGCAGGTCTCTGCTGCTAACGAACCAATGCTATTAGCAGTGCACAACAAACAGGTATTAAAATATGCAGGAAAAAATATTTTAAATAGCGCTGACAGCACCGTGTTTGTCGTCGATAAGAGAAGACTAGGACAAGGAGTTGCCCATTTTACTGTTTTTAATAGCACCGATAAACCAGTTTGTGAAAGACTTTGTTTCGTCAAACCTGTTTTGAATGCGTTTTCATCAGTGAAGGCTGAAAAAACAGAATATGGCAATCGCGGGAAAATAAATATGGCGATTGAAGTAACCGGCAATAGTCTATACGATCTTTCTGCCTCCGTTTTTCAACTTGATTCATTTCAGCAGGAAGACCGCATAAATATCATTTCCTATTTATGGCTTTGTTCCGACCTGTCCGGTACAGTCGAATCACCTGAATATTATTTCTCTGATGATGTGGCGGCACCGCGAGCCGCCGACAACCTGATGCTGACGCATGGATGGCGGAGATTTAAATGGGAAAATGTGCTGAACAATGACAGTAATAGTTTTGTAAAGTATTTGCCCGAAACGAGGGGACATCTTGTTTCCGGTAATGTGAAAGATTCAAAAACAAACAAACCTGCAGAAAATATCTTGTCATTATTGTCAGTATCGGGGCATCCATTTGGATTTTATACATCTGAAAGCAACAAGGAGGGGTTAGTTCAGTTTGAGGTAAAGGAGTTTTACGGCAATCATCAATTAACCGCAGTCGCCGGTAACGAGGAAGACTCTATTTACAGGATAGACATTATTAAACCATTTGCGCAAGCTTCGTCGTACAGGAAATATGCACCACATATTTTAACTGAAGACATAAAGGACTTATTACTGCAAAAAAGTATCGGAATGCAAGTGCAGAATATATATTCAGGAGATAGCAATCGAATTTTTAGGGAACCAGTAGTTCGCGATACGCTCCCTTTTTACAGCCTGGGAGAAACAAGTTATGTTCTTGATCAGTATAAACGTTTTACCACTATGGAAGAAGTGCTGAGAGAATATGTAGCAGGAGTAAATGTGACAGTAAGAGGTGGCAGGCGGATGATAAAGGTGTATAACCCTTTCATGCATGATTTTTATAGTGAAAGCCCATTGGTAATGATCGATGGCGTTCCCCTTTCGAACCCACATGCTATATTCTCTTATGATCCACTAAAAGCGAGAAAGCTGGACGTATTACTGAACAGGTATGCATTGGGCAAAGCAGTATTTAGTGGGATAATAAGTTTTTCAACCTATAATGGGACTTTTGATGCGTTCGAGCTGGATCCGGATGTTGTAGGAGTTGATTACAATGGTTTGCAATTGCAGCGGGAATTTTATTCACCAATATATGAAACGCAACAGCAAATAGACTCTCGATTACCTGACTTGCGTAATACTCTATTGTGGGCACCTGACATTATCATCGGTAAAGAAGGGAGAACATCACTTCAATTCTATTCATCTGACCGGTCAGGAAAATTTGTAATTGTGCTACAAGGTATAAGCAGTAATGGCGACCCTGTTTCTTCAGTTACAACTTTCAGTGTGAGATAAAATCATATTTTACCTAATAAAACTTAACATGGAGTTTGGAAAGTTGAAAACAGAAGAGTTAGAAAGTATTGATTTTTCATTACCCGCGGAGCCTGCCTTCAATAAAAAAATATTAAGTGGTAAGCCGGTTAAACAAGCTAAAGTATATCTTGGCTGCGCAAAATGGGGCCGGTCGGAATGGGTAGGGAAAATCTATCCCCCCAAAACAAAAGAAAGGAATTTTTTGCAGCATTATGTTGAGCATTACAATAGCATTGAACTAAATGCTACTCATTATAAAATAATTGGGGCAAGAGGGATCAGTAAATGGAAGGAAAAGGCAAAGGGAAAAGATTTTCGCTTTTGTCCCAAAATGTACCAGGGAGTTACACATCGGGGAACTTTAAAGGGAAAAGAATTTTTAACCAGAGAATTTCTTCGCGGTGTCCAGGCATTCGAAGAAAATCTGGGTCCCATATTCGTGCAGGTAAGTGACACTTTTTCTCCAAACAGGAAAGAAGATCTGTTTAAATTCATGTTATCGTTGCCAAAAGAATTACAATTCTTTTTAGAAGTGCGTCACCCAGCATGGTTTAGTAAAGAGAAAGAAAGAGAAGAGCTGTTTGATTTTTTATCCACTAATAATATTGGAGCTGTGATCACTGACACGGCGGGAAGAAGGGATTGTGCTCATATGCGTTTAACAATTCCAAAAGCATTTATCCGTTATGTTGGAAATAGTTTGCATCGTACTGACCATACAAGGTCAGATGTTTGGGTTCAACGAATGAAGTATTGGTTGGATCATGGCTTGCAAGAGCTTTATTTTTTCATACACATGCAGGATGAAGCTACTTCACCTGAACTGACAGTATATTTGGTTGATAAGCTGAATAAAGAATGTGGATTGAATCTGATAAAGCCGAAATTCATAGAGGACATACCCGTTAAAAAGAATATTCAGAAAAAATTGTTTGATTAACTCACTTCATATAGCTCATCCCACCTTGTTGTATATCTCGGGCTGCGTAGCTCTTGCCTCATTTTCCAATCTCTTGTAGTGCCGCTTGCTGCAAATTTTAATACATCATCACGCTGACTGAAATTGATATTATCGATCATATCCATCAGTTTTCTTTCACAATTTTTATTTTCTGATAAAAATAAATTTCCCTGGATCGACATGTCAGGAACAATCCCGCTTAACATCACTCCGGCTTTCTTATAAAGTTTTCCTTTTTCATATAGTTTATCAACCAGCGCCACAGCCGGCTTTATCAGTTCATTGGTAAATGAAGTTGCTGTGGGCAATGTTATATAGTCAGAATGAGTAGCACCCCGGAAATCAACATTATGATTTTCCCCTTTTGCAACGACAAATACATTTATGATCCGGGCAGCACTATGCTGTCTTCTTAATTTTTCAGCAGCTCTTGACGTATAAGTAGCAACCGCTTCTTTTATTGAATCAATATCACCAACAGCACTTCCAAACATTCTTGTAGTGGCGATCATTTTTTTAGTTACTAGTTCATCTTCCATTTCCTGCGAAGCGATTCCCTGTAATTCACGAACTAAACGAATGCCCACTACACCTCCCAGGTGTGTATGTGCAAATTCGTCACTGAGATTTCTTAATTGCCAAGCATCATAAATTCCCCATACTTCTTTTAGTCTTGTGGCATACTGCCCGCCAACACCCCAGATATCACTTACCGGTGTTTTATGTAAGGCAGCACTGATCTTTTCTTCGGTATCAAGTACTGTTATACAATCCGTCAGGTGTTTATTTTTTTTCGCTATACGATTGGCAAGTTTTGCTAAAACCTTAGTAGGAGCAACGCCAACTGAAACTTTTATGCCTGTCCAGTCTTCTGCAGTTGTTCTTATTTCTTTTGCAATGGCAGGCAGATCTTCCAATGGAAAGATGCTGAGATCAAGAAAAGCTTCATCGACAGAATATACTTCAACATTTTTTTTACCAACCATGGTCCGCAATGTTTCCATTACCCGCCAGCTTAGATCACCATATAAATTATAGTTGGAAGAAAAAACTGCCACGTCATGTTTTTCGATCAATGGCTTCGCCATAAAGTAGGGACCGGCCATTTCCACGCCTAATTTTTTTGCCTCATCACTTCTTGAAACGATGCAACCATCATTGTTGCTTAGCACAACAACCGGCTTCCTGTCGAGATGTGGTTGAAATAACCTCTCGCAGGAACAATAAAAATTATTACAATCAACAATGGCTTTCATAACAAAGAATGAATAGAATAAGCCACAACGCCCCACATTTTAAAATCACTAAACTCTGCAATATTGATTGGCTTATATCTATTGTTATCAGGAATTAAAAATGCTGATGAAAAATTCTGGTGATAGCGCCTCACCAGTAACTCTCCATTTAATATTGCAACAATGACTTTTCCATTCACCAGTTTCAATGATCGGTCAACAATTAAAATGTCACCATCAAAAATGCCCGCCTCCTGCATTGCATCGCCTTTCATTCGGAAAAAATAGGTAGCCGGCTTATTATGAACCAGTTGTTCATTCAGATCAATACCCCGTTCCATATAGTCATCGGCGGCTGCGCCGAAACCCGTTGCGTTTGCTGTTTTCACTTCTTTTTGTGTGAACTGTTTTGTGCCTTTATAGGCAGCGCCATAAAATTCTTCTCCTTCCATAAAAAATATTTTTCTAAATAAAGGTGATAATTTTTTTTGATAATAGCTAAATATTTTAGTAAATTTATACTAATAAAATTTGTACCAAAAATCAGGAGGATGGGTTATGCAATTACAATCAATTACCACGGTCACGATACCGGGATACCGGATCTATGAATATTTGCTTGTATTAAATCCGCACGAAGAGTTGCGGAACAGGATCATGAAAGTGAGGCAGGAATTTAATGATGAATATAAGGTATCAACTGCACTTGGCGGCAAGCCCAATATAATATTGGCAAATTTTCTTCAGTATGAAATGATGGAAGAAAGATTGCTGAATCGATTAAAAGTAGTGGCGATGGGTTTTCATCCTATCAAAGTTGAGTTGAGAGATTTTGGAAGTTTTCCCAGTCATACCATATATATAAATGTGGTCAGCAAAGTCCCCGTGCAAACATTGGTCAAGGAAATTAGACATGAAACGCAACGGCTCATGAAACTGAATGACGATAATAAACCTCACTTCATTCTTGAACCACATTTGACTATTGCAAGGAAATTACAGCCATGGCAATATGAAAAAGGTTGGCTTGAATACAGCAATAAGAATTTCACCGGAAGATTTATCGCAGATGGAATGTTATTGTTAAAAAGACGACTCGATGAAAAAAAATACCAGGTTGTGCAGCGATTCGAGTTTCAGAATTTGCCAGTGATGACAAAGCAGGGAGAATTATTTATGTAGAAATTAAACCACGGAGGCAAGGTGACACAAAGTATCACAGCGAAAAACCATAAGCCATTGACGGAAAGAGAAAAATGGCTGGCATCTCAAATTGTTGAGATAGCAATTACTATTCACAGATATTTGGGACCCGGATTATTAGAAAGCATTTACGAAAAATGCTTCTGTTATGAATTAACGAAGAGAGAAATTCCTTTTGTAAGGCAAAAATGCACACAATTAATTTATGATAATCTAATTATAGATGAGGGATTGCGAATTGATATAATGGTTGATGATTTAATCGTAATTGAGTTAAAAGCACAAGAAGTATACCATCCAGTATGGGAAGCACAATTATTGAGCTACCTGAAACTTACAAATAAACGACTTGGCTACATATTAAATTTCCATGTGCCTTTAATGAAAGAAGGGATAAAAGAATGATTCTTTAATTAATGCAGGTAAATAAACACTGCAATTTATTTATTTCTTGTTTCTCCGTGTTTCACCGTGTCTCCCTGTCTCCGTGGTTAAAAAAACATTTATTATGGATAATCAATTGAAACAAGACCATTACAAGGTAAAGATAAAAGATCAGGAGGAGAATTCTCAGTATTTACAAGGAAGAGGAGCACAGATCAATACAAAAAATAAGTTCCTGAAAAATGAAAAGACAAAAGAACATGTTGAAGCAATAGATGATTGGGAGGAATCAAATGTGCAAACGCAATATTTGGAACAAGAATCGAAGACCATTGTAAATAAAGTGGAAAGTCCTGACGTAGGAATGATGTACAGCATGAACCCTTATGCGGGTTGCGAACATGGTTGTATTTATTGTTATGCGAGAAATGTGCATGAGTACTGGGGTTATAGCGCCGGTCTTGATTTTGAAAGAAAGATCATTGTCAAAAAAAATGCCCCTAACCTGTTGCGAAAATTTTTAATGCATCCAAAATGGGATGCAACGCCGATCATGTTGAGTGGGAATACAGACTGTTATCAACCAGCGGAACAAACTTTTCGTTTAACAAGGGGTTTGTTGGAAGTATGTAATGAATTCAATCAACCGGTTGGTATTCTTACAAAGAATTCCTGGATACTAAAAGATAAAGATGTGTTGCAGGAGATGGGAAAAAAGAAAATAGTTTCAGCAATGGTTTCAATAACGTCTTTCAATGAGGACTTAAGACGAGTAATGGAACCAAGGACAACGACAGCAAAACAAAAACTGAAAGTGATCAATGAATTAAGTACTGCCGGTGTTCGCATGGGCATTATGATGGGACCAATGATACCCGGATTGAATGAACATGAAATGCAGCGTATCATGAAAGCTGCAAGAGATAACGGGGCCACTTTCACTGCCTATACTTTTATAAGATTGAATGGTGCCATCAAACTTTTATTTCATGACTGGCTCTACAAAAATTTCCCTGACCGGGCTGATAAGGTTTGGCATTTGATAGAACATAGTCATGATGGAAAAGTAAATGATAGCCGGTGGGGAGTACGTATGAGAGGTGAAGGCGCAATTGCTCAAATGGTTGCTCAACAGTATAAAAAGTACGGTAAACTATATGGGATGAATGCAGAAGAGTGGAGTTTGGATAGAAGTAAGTTTAGAGTACCTGGAGGACAGGGGAGGTTGTTTTGAAGTATATTTAACTGATAAACCAAAAGAACTTTCAAATGAATTATTTCGGGGGTGATTGGACGAAAATTAAAATCGAAATATTAGTAGAATATGCAAAGGCCTATTTGACAATAATGAAGTCCCGTTCCTTTTTTAAGCTTCTTTATTTTGATGGTTTTGCAGGATCAGGTGAAATCATAAAAGTACACGACGACCCAGAACAAGGGATTTATGATGTTGATATAACAATTGGGGCAGCTAGAAGAATTATTGAAATTGAAGAACCAAGACCGTTTGATGAATATTATTTTGTAGAGAAGAAACCGAAGAATTTTAAACTATTGGAGAAAAGTACAAAGGAAGCATTTCCTAAGAAGAAAATTTTCACTATTCAAGAAGATTGCAATAAAAAGCTTTTGGATATGGCTAATTATTTACGTAATCCTAAAAATAAAAATTATAGAACTCTTGCATATATCGATCCTTGCGGAATGCAGGTTGAATGGCGTTCAATTGAATGTCTCAGAGGGCTTCCAATAGATATGTGGGTTTTAGTTCCAACAGGAATGGGTGTGAATCGACTACTTAAGACCAATGGTAAAATATCTGATTCTTGGTTGGAAAGACTGGAACTATTTCTTGGACTTTCAAGAGAAGAGATTGAAAAAAAATTCTATAGGAAAGCCAATACCCTGTTTCCTGAAATTTCGGGCATAACTAAGGAACATGATGCAATAGAAAAATCAGCAAAATTATATAGAGATAGATTAAAGGAAGTGTTTGCATTTGTTTCAAAGCCTTATGAATTAAAGAATACAGCTAATTCAATTATGTATCACTTATTTTTGACTTCAAATAATGAAACTGCAATTAATATCGCAAATGATATAGTCAGAAAATATACCGGAAAATAATTATGGCACAATCATCCATTGAATGGACCGAAATGACTTGGAACCCGACAACAGGGTGCGACAAAATCTCTGCTGGATGTAAATTTTGTTATGCTGAAGTGATGACTCGCAGATTACACGCAATGGGAATTGAGAAATATAAAGATGGATTTGAACTACGATTACATGAAGATGCTTTGCAAATTCCTTTTGAATGGAAAAAACCTAAAGTGGTTTTTGTAAACTCAATGAGTGATTTATTTCATAAAGATGTTCCTTTTTCTTTTATTCAAAAGGTCTTTAATGTAATGAATAGTACTCAGATGCATACATACCAGGTTTTAACTAAACGGGCAGAGAGATTATACGAATTACATGATAAATTAAATTGGACAACCAATATATGGATGGGCGTATCTGTGGAAAATGATAAAGTAAAAGATAGAATTGATTTTTTACGAGAGACAAATGCAAAGGTTAAGTTTTTATCACTCGAACCTTTAATTGGACCACTTACTAATTTGAACCTTGAACACATTCATTGGGCAATTGTAGGTGGAGAGAGTGGAAGAAAAGCCAGACCAATGAAAGAATCATGGGTGTGGGATATTCGACAGCAATGCGCTGACCAAGGAGTAGCTTTTTTCTTCAAGCAATGGGGAGGAGTTAATAAAAAGAAAAACGGCCGTGAGTTAGGGGGACGAACTTATGATGAGATGCCTATGATTGAACATGAAATATAAAAGGTTGATCTTTTATATGGAAATATTAACCTAGACCACATCCCACCAATTTTTATCACCTTCTTTTTTTTCGTTTTTATCCGAAGGTGTTGAAGGTTTTTCTTTCGTGACTTTAGAAATATTCAACCCGAACTGTTGTATCTGCTGTTGAATTGCAGGATTTGAAAAAACCTGCCGTAATTGCGCTTTAAATTTATTTCCTTGTGCAGGTTTTACCTGCGCCACAAAATTTGCATACCCAATCATCTCAGATATGATATTGCCACCTTTCCATTTCTTATTGTCAAGACCATGCTTTGCTATTTGATGTATCAATCCACGGAAACGGTGAAGCATTTTACGATCGATTCCGGCTTTTTTGTTGACAACAATTCCTGTTACTTCCTGTTTTGCTCCTTTGCGCATTACTTTCACTTTTTTCGGATGGATAGTAAATCCTTCATCGGTGATAATTTTTTTAATGCGCCAAAGCAGTTGCTGTACTTTTTTTGTTTGTTCATTCCCGTTAGCGGAAAAACTAAGATCATCGGCATATCGTGTATATGAAAACGAAAGTTTATCTGCCATGCCTTTGAAACGGCGATCCATTTTGTAGCAGATAATATTGGTTATAGCAGGACTGGTAGGGGCGCCTTGCGGTAATGCTCTTTTACCCGTTGCTATAAAATAGGTTTTTCCGTCGAGCATGGCCTCTTCACGATCGGGTTCTGTACAGATCAAGGCAAGTATAGTGGCGATCTTTTCTGAGTAACCGAGTTTACAAAACAATCCTTTTACTCTTGCATAACTGATAGTTGGAAAAAAATCTTTCAGATCAATATTAACTACAACATCTTTTCCAATATGGTTTAATGCATTGGATAAGATCGATCGCTGTGTAACAAATCCATTTGCAGCTTCGTGTACCGGGATCTTATTTAAAATGTTTTCAAGCACCCAATATTGCAAGGCTTTCAATTTTGGCATTGGTGCTGAGATGATCCTTCTGCCACCGCTTTTTTTAGGGACTGAGAATCTTACATAATGTGAAGTGGTTGCGATCTTCCGGTGAAAGCTTAGAAATTTCAATTGGCCGATCGTTAAACCAGTAGCTTTTGCAAGATCTAATGCAGAATCAAAAACAGGCAAACCTTTTGACTGAAGTAAAACATGATTGCCCTCATCATTATTCAATCCACCGGATACTTCATTGCCAAGAAAGACAATATCTTTTTCTTTCTTCTCTGACCAGGCTGCCGCTTTTTGTAATCTTTCCTGTTCTTTCTTTTCTTTAGTTGCTTTTCTTTTTTCTTTTGCGGCTGCCATCCGCTTTTGCCGCATATCTTTCAATGCCTGTTCCTTATTGCTATAGCGTTGTTTTTCCTGTAATAATGTGTGCAACTCTCTTTGCAATTCACCTTCCTTCTTTATCATTTCTTCAGGAAGTGAAGGAGTGCTGGAAGTTCTGTTCCAAAACCCAAGACGTTTCATCTCTTCTAAAATAAATTCGTCGCGGGATGTTTCTCTTATCCTGTCGTATATCTGTTGTCTTGTTCTTTGGCTATCCATTAATCAGGGATGATTTTATTTGTGCTGAATAGAATTGTTGTAGCACAAGAGTGCGACTCTTCGCTTCGCTCTGGGTAAACTGCGACGCAATTGCTCAATGTTGAATAGATCCTTGAACGGAGCGTCGCAACGGGTGATGATAGTAGTAGTGCAGTTAAGTTCATAAAATAAAAAACAAATTGAAAACAATTCATAACAAGAGGGTAGTTGAAACCTTCGTGCTTGCCCGGGACTATATTAATCAACTCCAGGCCATGCGGTACCAGTGTACTATTCAGGCACATGGGGCCGGTACTGTTAATAGTACACTGGTACCGCATGGCCATAGTAAAGATTACATGTAGTGAAGCATATGCGATCACTTTTCCCGAATGACGATACATCATTCTTTCCTTTCGGAAGCAAGGTGCAATCTTACCCTCTTGTTAAAGAACTGTACAGAGTTTGAAAATAATTATTCGTCATTTATCAGCAAAATAATCTGATAAAATTATGATGGCTTGCTGCTGTTGTACGACAGCCGCATTGCGATCATATGTTCACATGGTCCTTTATGTAATTTATTCTCTATATAAAAACTGCAATCGCAATTGCCGGTCTTTATTCTTTCATCTTCATCGATCAATAATTCAGGATTATACGTTCGCTTACCTGCTTTTAATGCGCCAGACAATTTTAATCCTGCACCTGCAATCTGTTCCGCTTTTATTTTTGGTGTTACAGTTTTCAAAAGTTCTGTTGCCAGCTGTTCTCTTTCGTTTGCAAAGCGAAGCTTATCCATTGGCAATGGTTCTCTTGAAAGTTCTCTCAGCCTGTACACTTTTTTATTAATATCAAACATGACCCTACCAGCTTGCGTATATGCACTCAATGCGCCACTTACTTCGGCAGTGCTGAGTTGTAATTGTTCTGCCAGTTGTGCTGCATCTGCAAACCAAACTTTTTTCAATCCGGAAAAAACTTTTTGTTTGATATTATCTTCAACGGTTGCTCTTGGTGCCATCAGGTCAAAGTTGCCGGCCCTTGACCAATCATTCGCCGTCCAGCCAGAAAGACCTAAAGTAAAATTCATATCACCAAGATCAGCAACATAAAATGAAGGCATTCCTGTACCTAATAAGTGCACAGTAAATTTATTGGCAACAGCTATCAACCTTTCAAGTATCAATAAACGGCGGCGCCCCCAAATTTTTATTTCCTGTTTATGACTTCCAGTATAAACTGAACGGCTGCAAATAATTTCTTTGCCCCATGGCTCAAATATTACTTTAACAGGTTGTCCCGGCTCTAATACATATTTAATATATCGTGGCCCTTTCTTTTCTTTAAAACGACGAAGCCACAAACAAAAATTATAAACATCCATCGGATGAAGATCAAATGAAGTTGCAGGCAATGTCATTGCCGAGCCAACCTGCAAAAATCCCCGCACCCAGCTTTCAGGCAAATCGATCTTTACCTCTTTAAATAATTCTTCCTGTGTTGTTTTTATTTCAAAACCACTCGGGTCAACTTTAAAATCTGTGTCCTTATAATCTCTTATTTTCTGAAACTCACTATACAGATCGGCTGAGTAATCAATATTAGTTGTGCCGCATTTAAAATCATTAACCTCTTTGAATACATTATAGTTTGCTCCCAGCTTTCCATAAGTTGATTCATCCTGGCTGAAACATTCAAAAAATAGTTCGTCTGGATGAATAGTAATAACAGGATCAAGAACTATCCAGGTATCACGATCTTTACGATATAAGTAATTAAAATATTTACTTCTTGCGCTGAAATACGGCGCCATTATTTTAGACTTCTTCGCCTGCAGCTCCGTTATTTCATTTCGTATCGCATCTATACGTTTATTCGCAGTGGCTGCATCATAGTTGTTCATATATTCTGCCAGCCATAATGCTTCCTGCTGTGTGGCCCATTCTTTATAAGCTGTTTTATCTTTTGGCTTGAACCGCAGATCTGACACTACAACATCATGCAAAGCAGATATGGCTTCACGAAAAGCGATTTTCTTATTCAGCTTACCAATAAAGAAAGTGCTTTCACGTAAAGTATCCGGTGCAAAAGACAAACCGGTTATGTGAGCATTGCTCGTAACTGTTGTGCTGCCACCATACCGATAATTAAATAACATGATCTGAAAGTTATTTTTACTTTTTTTACCCAGCTGCATTACTGCTATCATCTTCTCTTGCGACGCTCCTTTCATCTTCCTGTTATATACTCAACAACAGGAATTGGGCTAATATGTTCTTTCTTCTACTGGCTTGATCAACATTGGTAATTCCAGCCTGTACAATCTTCCCAGTTCATACATGATCCCGATACACTTTGCTTTATCATCAATAGAGACTGTTGCAGAAATATTGCTGATGATCTTGCTGATAAGCCTTGCTGCTTCTTCAGATTGTTTTCCTTCCTTCAATAAAAACTGGAACACCCTGTTCTTTGCCACTCTTGCTTTATTCACTCTTGAAA
>Ga0075418_10005217_pt1 | contig 14711 bp, 9 predicted proteins | sample SoiMetdeltSBSDD2_FD_81776 | JGI IMG/M metagenome (GOLD analysis project Ga0075418, IMG submission 81776) | Bulk soil microbial communities from a Populus tree surrounding site in Tennessee, USA - Soil MetaG P. deltoides SBSDD2 | ecosystem: Environmental > Terrestrial > Soil > Tree plantation...
CGGAGCTCCGCATGATGACGTCGTCCTCGGCCTCCACGCGCTGCACGAGGTGCTGGTCCTCCGAGAAATTGACGAGCAGGCGGCCCGACTGGAGTTGGTCGGGGCCCTGCGTGACCGTCACCCCGCCCGCGAACCGGGCGGTCTGCTGCTCCCGCTCCAGGACCGCGCTGCCGCTCCGGATCTCCATCGGCTTGTTGTCCGGGTCGTGCAGGAGCATGACCACGTCCGCGGGCAGCTCGATCCGGCCCTCTTCGGACATGTAGGTCAGGCCGGTGGACGTTCCAGACAGGTCCTTCCGGCTGAACTCGGCCTTCGACTCCGTCCGGGCGACCCCCTTGTCGCCCCGGTAGGCGAGGGTGTCCGTCTTCAGCTCGAAGCCGTCGCCCGTCTTCACCACAACGTTGCCGCGGAACGAGGCCTTCTGCTGGTGCGGGTTGTAGTAGCACTCGTCGGAGGTGATGGTGCTCGTGCCGGGCTGGCCCTTGGCCATGTACGCGAAGGACACGTTCACGCCCTGCAGCCGGATGTCCCCCTCCTCCTCGCCCACCCACTTGAGGGCGCTCAGGACGAACGACTCCTTGTCGCCCTTGAAGCTGCGGTAGACGATGTTCTCGGTGCGGGCCGCGGTCGGGGGCGCGCTGGGCGCGGGCGTGGGGCTGGCCGGCGGGCGCCCCCCCGGGCGGTGCCGGAGCGTCCAGACCACCGAGCCGCCGACGAGGAGGACGACGGCCAACAGGCCGCCGCGCACGACCCGGACGCCCCGGGCGGTCACGACGGCCTTGGGGCGGAGACGATGCCCGCGGTGTCGCGGGCGATGAGCAACTCCTCGTTGGTGGGCACGACGAAGACCCGGGCCCGCGCCCCGGCCGCGCCGATGTCGGCGTCCTGGCCCCGGGCCGCCCGGTTGCGCTCGGCGTCCAGCTCCAGGCCGAGCGCGGCCAGGCCGGCGAGCGTCCGCTCCCGGACCACGGGCGCGTTCTCCCCGATGCCGCCCGCGAAGGCCAGCCCGTCGACGCCGCCCAGCGCGCCCACGTAGGCGGCGACGTACTTCTTGAGCCGGTAGCAGAAGACGTCCACCGCCAGCTTCGCCCGCTCGTCGCCCGCCGCCTCCGCGTCGAGAAGGGAGCGCATGTCGTTGCTCACGCCCGAGACGCCGATGAGGCCGCTGTGCTTGTTGAGCAGCGCGTTGACCTCCCAGGGGCCCAGCTCCTCCTTGCGCATCACGTGCATGATGATCGCGGGGTCCAGGTCGCCGCTGCGCGTCCCCATGACCAGCCCCTCGAGGGGCGTGAACCCCATCGACGTGTCGATGGAACGCCCGCCGCGAATGGCGGCCACCGAGCAGCCGTTGCCGAGGTGGCAGGTGATGAGGCGCAGGCCGGGATCCGCGGGGTCCTTGTCCATGAGCAGGGCGAGCCGCTGCGAGACGAACCGGTGCGAGGTGCCGTGAAAGCCGTACCGGCGTATGCCGTGCCGCTGATAGAGGACGTAGGGCAGCCCGTAGAGATAGGCGGACGGCTCCATCGTCTGGTGGAAGGAGGTGTCGAAGACCGCCACCTGGGGCACGTCGCCCAGGACGTCGCGCACCGCCCGGTAGCCCTTCACGTTGGGCGGGTTGTGCAGCGGCGCCATGTCGAAGCAGTCCTCGATGCCGCGCACGACGTCGTCGGTGATCAGGACCGACGTCTTGAACCGCTCCCCGCCGTGCACCACGCGGTGGCCCACGGCCTCGATCTCGCGCCGGTCCTTCAGTGCCCCGGTGTCCGGCCGGACGAGCAGATCCAGGACCCGCTCCACGGCGATCTTGTGCTCGAGGACCTCCCCGCTCTCCTTCACCGCCGGCTTGCCCGCCGTCTCGCACTTCAGGATCGCGTCCCCGCCGATGTTCTCGACGAGCCCCTTCGCCAGCAGCCGGTCTTCCGTGTCCTGGCCCGCGCCGGCGGAGATCTCCACCAGCTGGAACTTGACCGATGAGCTGCCGCAGTTGAGGACGAGGACCTTCACCGACCCATTTTAGCCTGCGGGTATCCCACGCCGGGAAGCGTTGGCGGGTCTTGCGCTTCCCGGCGAAAACCGGTCGTGTCTCGCCGATCCGCCGGTCTTCAAAACCGATCAGCCGGCCGTTTCAGGCCGATCCGCCGGTCCTCAACTCCTCTTGACCGTCGTCCCCTGCATCTTCTCGACGGCGTCGAGGTAGCGGAGGGCCTGTCTCTCCCGCTCGGTCAGGTCGCTGCCGGCGCTGGCTTTCGTGCGGGCCGTGCGCGCCGTTTCCAGGATGTCCCGTGTCAGCCTGGCCCGCTCGGCCGCTCCCTGCTTTTCGAGTATGCGACGCGTGATGCCCGCGTACGCCTCGATGTCCGCGTCGGTCAGCTGTGGAAACTGCTTCCGCAGCCGCTCGGGATCGACGGGTAGGTGGTTTGTCATGGCCAGCGCAACTACGCCTTCCGCATCTGCCCGTGCTCGTCGTACTCGAAGAATCCCTTGCCCGACTTCACGCCCAGGCGGCCGGCGCGGATCATCTTGCGCAGGAGGGGGCAGGGACGGTACTTCACGTCGCCCAGCTCGGTGAACAGGTGCTGCATCCAGCGCATGACCTCGTCGAGGCCCATCTGGTCGGCCAGGGCCAGCGGGCCCACGGGCAGGCCGTAGCCGAGCTTCATCGACGTGTCGACCGCCTCCGCCGTCGCTACGCCCTCCATGACCACGTACATGGCCTCGTTCAGGAAGGGCAGGATCACGCGCGTGGTGATGTAGCCCGGGTACTCGAATACCTCGACCCCCGTCTTGCCGATGAGGCGGACGAACTCGAGGACCGACTGGAACGTCGCGTCGGAGGTGGCCAGGCCGCGCACCACCTCGACCAGCGGCACTCGGGGGACGGGCTGGAGGAAGTGCAGGCCGATGACGCGGTCCGGCCGCTGCGTGCGGGCCCCGATCTCCGTCACCGAGAGGGCCGACGTGTTGGTGGCCAGGATGTCCTCGGGCGGGCAGGCCCGGTCCAGCTCCTGGAAGATCGACGCCTTCAGCTCCAGGTCCTCGGAGACGGCCTCGATCACGATCTGGGCCGCCTCCAGCGCGGAGAGCTCGGCCACCGTCTTGATGCGCGAGAGCACGGCCTTCTTCTCGGACTGGGTGCGGCTCCAGCGCGCGATGTCGCGGTCCAGGCATTCCGCGATCTCGGCCAGCCCCCGCTGGGCCGCCTCCGGCGAGCGCTCGCGCACGAGGACGTCGAGGCCCGCGGCGGCGCAGGTGATGGCGATGCCCTGCCCCATGGTACCGGCGCCCACGATGCCGACGGCGCGGACGTTCAAGGGCGGGGGCCTGGGGCCGGCGGCACCTCGTTGAACTCGCGGCCGAGCCGGCCCATCTCCCGGAACTTGCGATAACGCGCGTCCACCAGCTCCGCTGCGGGCAGCGCCGACAGCTCGCGGAGCTGGGCGTCGAGGACCGCATCCAGGGAACGGAACAGCGCGTCGGGGTCGGTGTGGCCGCCGCCGGGCGGCTCGGGGACGATCTCGTCCACGATGCCGAAGGCCTTGAGGTCGGTGGCGGTGATCTTCATGGCCACGGCGGCCTCCGCGGCCCGGCCGGCGTCGCGCCACAGGATGGACGCGCAGCCTTCCGGCGAGATCACGGAGTAGATGGCGTGCTCGAGCATGTTGACCCGGTCGCCCACCGCGATGGCCAGTGCCCCGCCGCTGCCGCCCTCGCCGGTCACGTTGACGATGATGGGGACGGGCAGCGGGGCCATGCGCATCAGGTTGTGGGCGATGGCCTCGGCCTGCCCCCGCTCCTCGGCGTCCAGGCCCGGATACGCGCCGGGCGTATCCACGAACGTCACGATGGGGCGGGAGAACTTGGCCGCCAGCTCCATCATCCGGATGGCCTTGCGGTAGCCCTCGGGCTTGGGCATGCCGAAGTTGCGGTAGATCTTCTGCTTCGTGTCGCGGCCCTTCTGGTGGCCGATGACCGCCACCGGCCGGTCCTTGTAGAGGGCGAGGCCGGTGACGAGCGCGGGATCGTCGCCGTAGCGGCGGTCCCCGTGGATCTCCGTGAACTCGGTGAAGAGGGCCTGGACGAAGTCGAGCGTGTAGGGCCGGTTGGGGTGGCGGGCCACGAGCGTCTTCTGCCACGGGGAGAGGCCGGCGTAGACGCTGCGCCGCTCGCGGTCGAGCTCCTGCCGCAGCCTGGCGGCCTCCGCCGCGCTGGCGGCGTCGGTCTTGCGGGCGAGCTCGTCGATCCTTTTCTGAAGGTCGACCAGCGGCGCTTCGAAGTCGGGCTCAGCCGCCATCGCCGTTCCTGCGCGCCAGGACCAGGGACCCGGGGCCGAGCAGGGCCTCCACCTCGTCGCGGAAGGCCGCGTCGGGCCTCACCCTGAAGTACGTGCTGGGCGCGACCGCCACCGCGAAGGACCCCTCCTCCACCAGCTCAAGCGTGACCGGGCACTCCCCGCGGTGCGAGCCGAGTATATCCCGCAGCCTCTCCCCCTTCGCCCGGTCCCAGGTGGGGACCGGTACCCGGATGGTGACGAAGCGGGCCTCGGCCAGCTTGGCCTGGTCCAGCGGCAGGACCTCGGAGACCAGTATCCGGGCCTTGCCCTCGTCCAGGACCTCGGCCTTGCCCTTGACGAGCACGACCTCGTCGTCCGCCAGCCGCTCGCCCACCTTCTTGAAGGTCTCCGGGAAGACCAGGGCCTCGACGCCTCCCTCCAGGTCTTCCAGCACGAACGAGGCCATGCGCTCGCCCTTGCGGGTCTTGATGGGGCGCAGGCCGGTGATGATCCCGCCCACGCTCACCTCGCGGCCGTCCGCCTGCTCCGCGAGGCGCCCGGTGGTGGCCGTGGCCCACTTCTCGAGCTCGCTGCGGAAGCGCTCCAGGGGATGCCCGGTGATGAAGAAGCCGAGCGACTCCTTCTCGTAGGCCAGCCGCTCGCCCTCCCCCCACTCGGGCACGTCCCGGATCCGCTCCGCGGGCGCCGGGTGCGGGCCCTCGTCCGGGCCGCCGAACAGGCTGGACTGCCCCTGCTCGCGGTCGCGCTGGCCCTTGACCCCGGACTCCATGGCCCGCTCGAGGGCCGCGAACAGCGCGGCGCGCCGCGTGTCGAGGGAGTCGAAGGAGCCGCTCTTGATGAAGCTCTCCACCACCCGCCGGTTGACGGCCCGCAGGTCCACGCGCTCGCAGAAGTCGAAGAGGGATCGGAAGGGGCCGTCCTTGCGCGCACGGAGGATGGCCTCGACCGCGCCCTCACCCACGTTTTTGATGGCGGCCAGCCCGAACCTGATGTCGTATTGAGCAAGGGGGTGCTGCGCCGCACCCCCTTGAACCCCCGCTCGCTCCGCGGGAGTGAATCCCGCTCCGCTCGCGGCTCCTACCACTGTGAAGTAGATGTCCGACTGGTTGACGTCCGGCGGCAGCACGCGGATGCCCATCTCGCGGCACTCGCCGATGTAGACGACCATCTTGTCGGTGTTGGCGCGCTCCGAGGTCAGGAGCGCGGCCATGAAGTAGGCCGGATAGTTGGCCTTGAAGTAGGCGGTCTGGTAGGCCAGCCACGCGTAGGCCGCGGAGTGCGACTTGTTGAAGCCGTAGCCCGCGAACTGCTCCATGTGGTCCCAGATCTTCTTGGCCTTCTTCTCGGGCACCCCGCGCGCCACGCAGCCCTTCAGGAACTTGTCCATCTGGGTGGCCATGACGTCGGCCTTCTTCTTGCCCATGGCCTTGCGCAGGATGTCGGCCTCGCCCAGCGTGAAGCCGGCCAGGGCGGAGGCGATCTTCATCACCTGCTCCTGGTAGACCATGACCCCGTAGGTGGTGGAGAGGATGGGCTCCAGCATCGGGTGCTCGTAGCTCACCTTGGTCTGTCCGTGCCGTCGGCGGATGACGTCGTCGATCATCTGCATGGGGCCGGGACGGTACAGGGCGTTCAGCGCGGTCAGGTGCTCGAGCTGGTCGGGCTTGAAGCGGCGCAGGATGTCGCGCATGCCGTCGGACTCGAACTGGAACAGGCCCGAGGTCTTGCCCGCCGTGAAGAGCTCGTAGGTGCGCGCGTCGTCGAGCGGGATCTTGTCGGGCTCGATGCGCGCGCCCGTCTGGGCGGCGATCATCTTCACGCAGTCGTCGATGAGCGTGAGCGTGCGCAGGCCCAGGAAGTCCATCTTCAAGAGCCCGATCCGCTCCACGCCGTGCATGTCGTACTGGGTGGTGAGGTCGGCGGTGTTGCCCTTGAACGAGGCCAGGGGCACGAAGTCCGTGAGCGGGGCCGGGGAGATGACGACGCCCGCGGCGTGGGTGGAGGCGTGGCGCGTGGTGCCCTCCAGGCGCCGCGAGATGTCGATCAGCTCCTTGACCCGCGAGTCCTTCTGGTAGGCGTCCTTCAACGCGGGCGACTCTTCGAGCGCCTTGTCCAGCGTCATCTTCAGGTCGAACGGGATCATCTTGGCGATCTTGTCCACCTCGGCGTACGCCATGTCCAGGACGCGCCCGACGTCGCGCACCACCGCCTTGGCCTTCATGGTCCCGAAGGTGATGATCTGGGCCACGTTCTCGCGGCCGTACTTCTTCGTGACGTACTCGATGACCTCGCCGCGGCGGTTCTCGCAGAAGTCGATGTCGATGTCGGGCGGGCTGATGCGCTCCTCGTTCAGGAAGCGCTCGAAGATCAGGTCGTGCTCGATCGGATCGATGTCCGTGATACGGAGCGAGTAGGCCACCAGGCTGCCCGCCGCGGACCCGCGGCCGGGGCCCACGGGCACGCCCCGCTCGCGGGCGAAGCGGATGAAGTCCCAGACGATGAGGAAGTACCCGGCGAAGCCGACGCGCTGGATGACCGCGATCTCGTTGTCCAGGCGCTGCTCGTACTCCGCGAGGGCGTGCCGGAGCCGGCCCGCCCCGGCCAGCGGCTCCAGGGCCTTCCTCCGGTCCGCGAACCCGTCGCGCGTGACCTTCTCGAAGTAGCTCTGCGTCGTGAAGCCGGGCGGCACCGCGAACGCGGGTAGCGAGGACGCGCCCTTGAGCTGGAAGGAGCACATCTCGCCGATCCTCACGGTGTTGGCGAGCGCGTCCTTCTGGTCGGGGAAGACGGCGGCCATCTGCTCGGGGCTCTTGAGGTAGAACTCCTCGGTGTCGAAGCGCAGCCGGTCGTCCTCGTGGACCTTCTTGCCCAGGCCGATGCAGAGCAGGACGTCGTGGGCCTGGTGGTCCTCCTTCCGGAGGTAGTGGGCGTCGTTGGTGACCACCAGCGGCAGGCCCGTCTTGCCGTGCAGGCGGATGAGGCCCTGGTTCACCCGGCGCTGGTCCTCGATCCCGTGGTCCATCAGCTCCAGGTAGAAGCGGTCCGGGCCGAAGAGCTCGGCGAACTGTCCGGCCGTGCGCTGCGCCTCGGCCTCGAACCCGGAGCGGACCTGGGTGGCGATCTCGCCGGCCAGGCAGCCCGACAGGCCGATGAGCCCCTTGCTGTGCGCGGCCAGCGCGTCCTTGTCGATGCGCGGGCGGTGGTAGAAGCCCTCGGTGTAGCCGAGCGAGACGAGCTTCACGAGGTTGTGGTAGCCCGCCTCGTCCGAGGCGAGCAGCGTCATGTGGTTGTAGGCCTCCTGGATGCCGCCACCCGTCTTGTCGTGGCGGCTGCCCGGCGCCACGTAGACCTCGCAGCCGAGGATGGGCTTGATCCCCCGCGCGGTGGCCGCGTCGTGGAAGGCCACCGCCCCGAACATGTTGCCGTGGTCGGTGACGGCCATGGCCTTCATGCCCATGCTCGCGGCCTGCTCCACCAGCTCGTCGATGTGGCAGGCCCCGTCCAGCAGGCTGTACTCGGTATGGAGATGGAGGTGGACGAACTCGGTCATTCCCACTCGATCGTCGACGGGGGCTTGCTCGAGACGTCGTAGACCACGCGGTTGATGCCGCGGACCTCGTTCACGATGCGGCTGGAGATGCGGGCCAGCACGTCGTGGGGCAGGCGGGCCCAGTCGGCCGTCATCCCGTCGGCGGAGTCCACGGCCCGGATGGCGAGGGCGTACTGATAGGTCCGGTCGTCGCCCATCACGCCCACCGACCGCACCGGCAGCAAGACGGCGAAGGACTGCCAGAGCGAGCGGTAGAGGCCGGCGGCCTTGATCTCGCGGACCACGATGTCGTCGGCCTCCCGCAGCAGGTCCAGGCGCTTGCGGTCCAGCGGCCCGAGGCAGCGGACGGCGAGGCCCGGCCCCGGGAACGGCTGCCGGTGGACGAACTCCTCGTCGAGCCCCAGCCTCAGGCCCACGGCCCGCACCTCGTCCTTGAACAGCTCGCGCAGCGGCTCCACCAGCTTGAGCTTCATCGACTTCGGCAGCCCGCCGACGTTGTGGTGGCTCTTGATGACGGCCGACGGCCCGCGGACGGAAGTGGACTCGATCACGTCCGGGTAGAGCGTTCCCTGCGCCAGGAAGTCGGCCTTGACCTTCTGGGCCGCCGCCTGGAAGACCTCGATGAACTCCTTGCCGATGATCTTCCGCTTCCGCTCCGGGTCGGTCACGCCCTTGAGCCGGGACAGGAACCGCCGCGAGGCGTCGGCGAAGACCACCTTGAGGTGGAGCTTGTCCGCGAAGCGCTGGCGCACCTGCGCCGCCTCGTCCTTGCGCAGCAGGCCGTTGTCCACGAAGACGCAGGTGAGCTGGTCCCCCACCGCCGCGTGGACCAGCAAGGCGGCCACCGCCGAGTCCACGCCGCCCGAGAGCGCGCAGATCACCCGCCCCTCGCCCACCTGGGCCTTGATCTTGGCCACCGTCTCCTCGATGAAGGAGGCCGCGTTCCAGTCCCGCTTGCAGCCGCAGAGGTCGAGGAAGTTGGCCAGGACCTTGCGGCCCTCGGCCGTGTGGTTGACCTCGGGATGGAACTGGATCGCGAAGAGGCCGCGGCGGGCGTCCTCGATGGCCGCGATGGGCGTGTTGCGGGTACCGCCGGTGACGGTGAACCCGCGGGGCGGGCGCAGGATGGAGTCCCCGTGGCTCATCCACACGTTGGTGGGCGAGCCCACGCCGTCCAACAGGCGCGAGCCGTCCTTCCGCTCGAACTCCGCGTGGCCGAACTCGCGGCTGCCCGCGCCCTTCACCTCGCCGCCCAGCAGGTGGCCCATGAGCTGCATGCCGTAGCAGATCCCGAGCACGGGCACCCCAAGGCCGAACAGCTTGGGGTCGCAGGTGGGCGCGCCCTTCGCGTAGACGCTGTCCGGCCCGCCCGACAGCACGATGCCGCGCGGCCGCCGCACGCGCAGGGAGGCCACCGGCGTGCCCGCGGGCAGGATCTCGGAGTACACCTGCAGCTCCCGCAGCCGGCGCGCGATGAGCTGGGTGTACTGGGACCCGAAGTCGAGGATGACGACGCGGTCGTGGGTCATGTATTGGAAAAACGGATTATAACCTCCGCTCCCTGCGCACCGAGGTCAAAAGCGTGAGCCGCGAGCGGAGCGGGATTCACTCCCGCGGAGCGCGCGGGGGGTCTGGGGGGTGCGACGCAGCACCCCCCAGCTTAAAGAGGTCCCGATGGTATATTCGCCTCCCCTTGAGACGCATCCTCAGCGCCGCGACCGTCACTCTGGCCGCGGCCTGCGGTGGCCGGCCCGTCCTCCCGCCTGATGTCTTCCCCGTGGAGACGGCCTGGACCGCGAGCCTGGGCGAGGCCATCGAGGGCCCGCTCGCCACCGACGGGTCGCGCCTGTTCGTGGCCACGCGCGACGGCGTGGTGCGCGGCCTCGACCTCGCCACGGGTTCGACCGTCTGGGAGGTTCCCGACCGCACCGGAGTCGTCGGCGCGGGCCCGGGCCTCGTCGCGCTCCGCGCGCCGGACGGCATCGTCTGGGGAATGGAGCCCGAAACTGGCCGCGCGCGCTGGAAGGCGGAGACCGGCGTCATCGGCGCGATCCCGCCCGTCGTGTCCGCCGAGGCCGTGCTCGTAGCCGGGGAGGGCTTGACGTGGCTCGACCCGGCCACCGGCGCCGCCCGCTGGTCGGTCCCCGCGCCGCCGGCCACGAGGGGCGTGCCCCTGGCCTGGGGCGCGCACGTCCTGGCGGGCGAGGCGGATGGCCCGCTCCGATCCCGCGACGCGGCCACCGGCGCCCTCGCGTGGGCCTTCCCCGCCGAGGGAGTGGTCGCCGCGCCGGTCGTGGACGACCGCGACCGGGTCCTGGTGGGGACCACCGACCGGCGCTTCGTCGCGCTGCGCGCGAGGGACGGCAAGCAGGAGTGGCGCTGGAAGGTCGGCGCGGACGTCCAGGCCCCGGCCGTCGTGCTCGACGACAAGGTGCTGTTCGCCACGCACGAGAACGTGCTCTACGCGCTGAGGCGCGGGAGCGGCAAGATGGCGTGGCGCGCGGGGCTGCCCTCGCGGCCGCTCGGCGGGCCGCTGCTCGTGGGCACGGCGGTCGTCGTGGCGTGTTTCGAAAACGACGTCCTGGGCTTCGACGGCCGCACGGGCCGCAGGCTCGGGGCCCTGCGGACCTCCGCGGAGATCCGGACACCGCCGGTGCTGGTGAACCGGCGCCTCTACATCGGCCTTCGGGACCACACGGTGGTGGCGCTGCAAATGGCCGCCGCGCCCCAGCTCTCGGCCTCCCCCGAGGCCGAAGCCTCCCCCATCTGGTCGCCGTCCCCACCCCCGCCCTCGCCTGCCCCTGGCGTCCCTTGACGTCGTGGGCCGGTACGGGCCGGTGCTATAGTCCACCGCGCATACCCCTCCAGCATGGACGTCCACGGTTGAACCGTCCTCTTTCGCGAGGAGGCGTGATGGTGAAGTGGCTCCCCGCGGCCGGTGCCGCGATTCTGGCCCTGGCCGCCGCGGACCCGGCCCGGGCGCAACTCTCCCCGACGCCAACGGCGGAAACCGACGGTGTGGCGGAGGACAGCCAGCCCGCCTCCCCCCCACCTCCTCCGCCGCTGGACAGGAACCCCCGCCGGCAGATCTTCGAGTCCGAGGACGGGACGCTGTTCCTGCTCAACCGGGTCCAGTTCCGCTGGACGCAGCAATGGCCCGACGATACCGTCCTGCTGGCGGGCACCGAGAACCCCGGGGACGGCAAGGGCGAATTTCGGATCCGCCGCGCCAAGACGGAGCTGACGGGCTGGTTCTTCCGGCCCGAGCTGACCTTCGAGCTGCAGTTGAGCTGGGCGGGCCCGGAGGCGGGAGCGAGCACCCAGACGCCGCTCGAGGACTTCTACCTCACCTGGGACATCTCGAAGACGCAGACCTTCATGGTGACCCTGGGGCAGTTCAAGGTCCCGCTGGGCCGGCAGGAGATGACGTCGTCCGGGTACCTGCAGTTCGCCGACCGGGACATCCTCTCCCTCGAGTTCACGCGCGGGCGGGACATCGGCTTGCAGCTCGAGGGCCGGCTCGCCGGCGGCAAGCTCGCCTACCAGGCGGGTCTCTTCAACGGAAACCCGGCCAGCCGGCTCGGCAACGACAACTCGAAGTATCAGTACAACGCGCGAGTGACCTTCGAGCCGAACGGGCGTGTCCGCTACTCCGAAGGCGACTTCGAGTCCAGGGACAAGCCGCTGTTCGCGGTGGGGGCCCAGTTCGAGCACAACGACCAGCGCGGCTCCAGCATCACCATCAACGATTTGAAGACCGTGATCTGGGGCGGGGACGCGGTGTTCAAGTACAAGGGCCTGTCCCTGTTCGCCGAGGTGTTCTTCCGCGAGCGGCAGCCCCAGGAGGGACCTTCCTTCCGGTCCGACGGCTGGCACGCCCAGGCGGGCTATTTCCTGAAGCGTGACGTCCTCGAGGTCGCGGCGCGCTACGCGCGCTTCGATCCCGACGCGGAGCCCGACGACGATCAGAAGGAGATCGGCGGCGCGGTCAACTACTACATCGCCAAACACACGCTGAAGGTCCAGGCCGACTTCCGCCAGATCGAGAACGGAGCCCGCGACACGAAGAACCACGAGCTCCGGATCCAGACGCAGGTGATGTTCTAGACGAGGGGGTTTGGACATGAAGGGCAAGTGCCTGGCCACCGTCCTGGCCCTGCTGGGGCCGGTCACGGGATGTGGCGCCCCTCCCACGTCCGGGCCGGGATCGGCGAAGGTCAGCCCCGACGTGTACGCCGCCCTGGGCGGCGCAGCTCGGGTGGCGGTGCTCGTGGTGCTGCGGGAGGGCGACGGAACGGCCGGCAGCCAGAGCACCGCGCGGACCGACGCCATCAGCGACGTCCAGGGCAGCGTCCTGTCCGAGCTGAGCCCCGCCGATTTCCAGCTCACGCACCGCTGGCGCAACATCGGCGGCCTGGCGGGCGAGGCCTCCCTCTCCGCGCTGCGCACGCTCGAGGCCCATCCCCAGGTGGAGCTGGTCGGGCTGCCGGGGAAGAAGTATGCGACCTCTGCGGAGAGCGTTCCCCTGATGCTGGGCAACGAGGCGCACGCGCTGGGCTTCACCGGGAAGGGTGTGCCCGTGGCGGTGCTCGACACCGGCATCGACAACACCCACCCTGACCTCTTCGACGCCATCGCGGCCGAGGCCTGCTTCTGCACGGGCTGCGCGTGCCCCAACGGCACCTCCTCCCAGACGGGGCCGGGCAGCGCCCACGACGACAACGGTCACGGCACCAACGTGTCGGGGATCATCAACAGCCCGGGCCGGGTGTCTCCCGTGGGGGTCGCCCCCGACACAGCGATCGTGGCCATCAAGGTTCTGGGGCCCAACGGGGGAGGTGACCAGGGCATCCTGTCCGGGCTGGACTTCGTTCTGGCGAATCCCTCGATCAAGGTCGTCAACATGAGCCTGGGCGGGGGCCGCTTCACCACCGTTTGCGACTCCGCCGACGCCGCCAACGCGCTCTACGGCCGCGCCCTGGCCGACCTCCGCGGACGGGGGACGGTGACCTTCGTGGCCTCGGGCAACAACGGCTTCACCGACGCCGTCACGACCCCGGCCTGCATCAACGCCGCCGTGGCCGTGGGGGCCGTCTACGACAGCAACGTGGGCGGCATCCGCTGGGTGGTGTGCCCGGACGGCACCACCGCGGCCGATCAGGTCACGTGCTTCTCGAACAGCAGCCCCCTGGTGGAGCTGCTCGCTCCCGGTGCCCTCATCACCTCCGCCGGCGTGGGCGGGGGGACGTCCACGGAAGGCGGGACCTCCCAGGCGACGCCGCACGCATCGGGCGCGGCCGCGGTCCTGCTCGAGGCGAACCCCGGCTTGAGCGCCGACGCGATCGTAGCCACCCTGAAGGAAACAGGGGTCCCCGTCCGGGACTCCAAGAACGGCCTCACCCTGCCCCGCATCAACCTCAAGGCGGCGCTGGACCGCGTGCGCTAGCCGCTGCTCGACGGCGGGGCGCCACCCCGGCCATGGGACTCCCGAAGGCGGCCGTATCGCTGCTCGGCATCCAGCCCGGAGAGGAACGCTCCGCCTCGCTGATGCTCGCCCATTCGTTCGCCATGGGCGTGGGCACCACGTTCTTCGAGACCGCCGCCAGCGCACTCTTCCTCGCGCATTTCGGCGCGCCGCTGCTCCCGTACGTGTACATCGCAGCGGCGGTGCTCAACACCCTGACCGGCCTCCTCTACACGGGCGTGCAGCACCGGGTGCCTTTCCGTACCCTCATGGTGGCGACGCTGCTCCTGCTCCTTTGCGCCACCGGTGCCTTCCGCGTGGGGTTGCTCGTGGGCTCGGCCGGGGCGCTCGTCTTCCTCCTCCTCGTCTTCTACCGGATCGTGTCCGCGCTCACCGACCTCGAGTACTGGGCGGTGGCCACCCGCCTCTACGACGTTCGGCAGGCCAAGCGCCTGTTCGGGGTGATCGGCTCGGGCGAGGTCGTGGCGCGCATCGCCGGATCCTTCTCCGTGCCCCTGCTGGTGGGGCGGATCGGTGTCGCGAACCTGTTGCTGATCTCGGCGGCGGGCCTCGCCGCGTGCCTCCTCCTGGTCGTGACCGTCCTGCGATCGCAGCCTGGCAACGCGGCGCGGGCGCCGCGGCGGATGGGCGCGCCGCGGCCGGCGGGCGGCGTGGCCGCGATGCTGAGCCTCGTGCAAGGGCCCTACCTGCGGCTGCTGCTGGCCATCACCTTCTTCGCGATCCTCTCGAAGTACCTCGTGGATTACGCGTTCCTGGCGCAGATGAAGGGCCGGTACGGCGGCGAGCGTGAGCTGGCCTCCTTCTTCGGCCTTTTCTCGGGGGCCACGCAGCTCCTGAGCCTCGCGACCCGCCTTCTCGTATCGGGGCCCCTCCTGGCCCGCCACGGCATCCGCGTCGGCCTGCTGGTGCTGCCGCTGGCTCACGCGTTCTGCACGGGACTCCTGGTCCTGGCGGCCGCCCGCGGGGGCGCGGGAGCCGCGGCCGTCTTCTGGCTCGTGATGATGAACCAGGCGATCTACAAGACCCTCAAGCACCCCATCGACAACCCCTCCTTCAAGGTCATGTACCAGCCGCTGCGGCCCGAGCAGCGGCTGGCCGCGCAGATCGTGGTGGAGACCATCATCACGCCCCTCACCACGGGCCTGGCCGGCGGCATGATGCTGCTGTTCACCGTGGTGATGTCTCCCGACCCGGTGCTCTTCTCCTGCGCCATGCTGGCCGTCTTCGCGGGGTGGTTCTTCGTGGCCGTTCGAGGCGGGCACGCGTACTCCCACGCGCTCAGCGAGGCGCTTCGCAGCCGGATCGTGGACGAGGAGCTGGACCTCGACGACGAGCGGACGATCGCGGTGGTGAAGGAGTCGCTCCGCAGCACGCGCGCGGCCGAG
>Ga0075418_10005219_pt1 | contig 14709 bp, 12 predicted proteins | sample SoiMetdeltSBSDD2_FD_81776 | JGI IMG/M metagenome (GOLD analysis project Ga0075418, IMG submission 81776) | Bulk soil microbial communities from a Populus tree surrounding site in Tennessee, USA - Soil MetaG P. deltoides SBSDD2 | ecosystem: Environmental > Terrestrial > Soil > Tree plantation...
AGAACATCTCGAAGACATGCGGCAGCACTGCGGCCTCGAGCCCGACGCCCCGATCCTCGACGCGGACGATCGCCTCGTTCCCCTGGCACGCAGCGCTCAACCGGATCTCGCCGCCCGCGTTCATGAACTTCGCGGCATTGTTGACGAGATTCGAGAACACCTGCGCGAGCCGGACCGGGTCGGCGTCCACGTAGACCGGGTCGATTGGTTTGTCGACGATCAGGAGGTGCGTGTGCGCATCGATGACGGGACGGCTCGTCTCGATAGCGCTGTCGATCACGGTACCGAGATCGATCCACTCCCGGCGCAGCTCGAGCCTGTTGCGCGAGATGCGCGACACGTCCAGCAGGTCATCGAGAAGCCGGCTCATGTGGTCCACCTGCCGGTGGATGACCTCCGCCCCCCATCGCATCTGGGCATCGGGCGAGCCCTTGAGCAGCAGCAGTCGTGCTGCGTTCCGAATGGGAGCGAGCGGATTGCGCAGCTCGTGCGCAAGTGTGGCGAGGAACTCGTCCTTGCGCCGGTCCGCTTCGCGCAGCGCGTTCTCGGCCTGCTTGCGCCGGGTGATGTCGTGAAAATAGACGGCCACGCCGCCGTCGGCGCCCGGGTGGATGCGGTTCGCGAAATGCTGTCCGGTAAGCGGGTTGGAGCTTTCGACCTCGAAGGTCACCCGCTCCGCAACGCAGCGGCGGAACTCGCGCTCGATCGCGCTGCCGATGAGCTCGGGAAAGACGTCCCACAGCACCCCGCCCAGCAACTCGGCGCGTGGCCGGCCGAGGAGGCGCTCCGCTTCCGGGTTCACGTAGGTGAACCGCCAGTCGCGATCCAGGGTCATCAGGCCATCGGAGATGCTCTCGAGCGTCCCGGTGAGACGTCGCTCGCTCGCGCGGAGATCGCTGTCGAGCCGGTCGCGTTCGGTCTCGCGCGAGCGGATTGCGCGGAGGCTCCAGAACATCAGCGCCGCGAGCAGCGCCGTCTCGACCACACTGCGCGTGGCGGCGCCAAAGGCGGTGTCGTAGAAACCCATCTGCTCGCCTCTCAGGCGCAGCCAGCCGATGAGGAGAGGTACCAGCAGGACGAAGGGGAGCAGACGTCGCGCGAGCACGCCGGCGCTGCTGTCCGCCCGGAGCGTCAGGAAGGGCTCGTGATCGGGAGCCGCCGCGACCACGCCGATCGCGAGCGCGGCGAGCATGCTCGCCGTCTGCACCGCGATGCCGGTCAGCCTCGGCAATGTGTACATCGCTTCGGCCCCGTACGCATAGCCCGTGAGGGAGAGCAAGGCGATGCCGAATGTGACGATCCCGAGACCGACCGCGACCCTCCGCTCACGCCAGCCGCGGCTGAGAAGCACGAGCGCCGCGCCGATCAGCAGCAGGCTCGTCGCCGCCGGCGGCCCCATGCGTCCTGGCGCGGCCGTCGCGGGCGCACCTGGCGCCTCATCGAAGAGCAGCGTGTCGATACCAAGGGTCCAGCCCGTCAGGTGTTCCAGCAAAGTCAGCCCCCCCAAGGCCGCCACGAACAGTCCGAGACCACGGCCGAGGCGGCGCGCATCAGGACGGGTGACGGTCACGAGCAGTCCCGCCCCCGCGACCGCGATCGCGATCGCGGTATTCGCCTTCATCGCGATCCCGCTGCCGTTCCAGTCGGTAAGTCGTTGAATTCCGAACGCCCAGCCCGAGAACGAGACGATTCCGCCGATGAGCGCGTATGCGCCGGCGACGAGAGGCACGAAGCGCGGGAACGACGTTGCTGGGAGCATGACGAGGCTTTACGAGACCGGAGTCCCGCCCGTCAATCAGCCGGGAGCGCGATGTGCGTAAGCGAACCGGGACGGTGCCAGCGTCGAGTTTCTTTACGACTTTGGCCCCCGGTGGCTCAGCCGGCGGGGTTCCGCGTGCCTAAGCTACTCAATCTATTGTGTTGGCACGCGACTTGCTCCTTATTACATATCGTGGGTTGCCATAACAACGGTCAGCCCACGCCGACATGCCAAGGAGGCGAATGATGACTTTACATCTCAAGCTGGGCTTTGTAGTAGCAACGCTGCTCGTCGGAGCGGGCGTTGCCCAAGCCGTACCGATCGATCTGACCCTGACGGCTGCGGCGCCGAAGACGCTCGGCCCGCAGAGCGAGAGCGCGCCGTGCATCATCGCCGGTACGAACTGCAAGAACCCTGATAACTTCGGTTTCACGGACTTCAAGCAGGGCGGGAACATCTCGGCGTTCGATGAGGACAGCCCCACCTACACGATCGATCAGTTTCCATTCCTGAACTTCAACGTCGCGATCGACGTCAACACGAACGTCAACGCCAGCGAGACGCTGCAGGCGTTCAGCGTGTTCGTCGATGCGGATGGTGACGGAGCCGGCGGGTTCGAGGAGATCTACGCCTTTACTGGTCCGGCGCTGATCGGTGACGCGTCGAGTGCCGGCAACGGCTTCGGCGACTGGCTGCTGGGGCCTGTCGACCTGTCGTCGTACGCAGACGATGCGCTCGTGTTCTTCACTGCGGTGTGGGACGGTGCCGTGGCCGGCGCCGAGTCCTTCTTCCTGGTCGACGTCAACGCACCGCCGCCTCCGATCGCGGAGCCGGGCTCGTTGATGCTGATGGGGATCGGCCTTCTCGCGATTGGCCTCTTGCGACGCCGGAAGACTCCGGACCGCCGCTGATCGCCTGACGCCTCCTGGCTGACCGCAAGGCTCCTGCATGGCTCCGCGAGTGTGACGCGGCGCCGTGCGGGTGCCAGTTCGGTAATCTCCTCACGCCTTCCCCTCCTCAGCCGGCGACTGCTCCGTGTTCATCAGCGCGCGGAGCTGCTCCGGATCGACCGGCTTCGTGAAGTGGTGGTTGAACCCGGCGGCCAGCGCCCGCGCCTTGTCGGCGTCGTGGCCCCACCCGGTCACTGCGATCAGGGTGACTGCTCGCCCGAGCGTGCCGCGACGCACGTAGCGGGCGACTTCGTAGCCATCGACCTCCGGCATCCCGATATCGAGCAGCACCAGTTCCGGGTGGGTGGTGTCGAACGCCGCGATCGCGGCGCGACCATCGTGCACGACGGTGACCTGGTGACCATCGAGCTCGAGCAGGAGAGCAAGCGTCTCGGCCGCGTCGCGGTTGTCGTCCGCGATGAGCACGCGCCGGGATGCCAGCGGTGTGCCGGCGGCGTGCTCGCGGCGCTGCTGCGGCACACCTGCGCGCGTCGACAGCGGCAGCGTGACGACGAACTCGCTCCCGCGGCCGATCCCGGTGCTGTGAGCCTCGATGCTGCCCCCGTGCAGCTCCACCAGGCCCCGCGCCAGCGAGAGGCCGATTCCGAGGCCACCGTCCGAGCGGTCCTGCGCGGTCTTCACCTGTGAAAACATGTCGAACACCGCCGATAGCGCCTCGGTCGGGATTCCGATGCCGGTGTCGAGCACGCTGATGACGACGCGGTCCTCGTGGCGGCGTCCCGAGATCCGGATGTAGCCCCGCGGGTTGGTGTACTTCGCGGCATTCGTCAGCAGGTTGGCGAGCACCTGGGCGAGTCGCAGCGGGTCCGCGGCAAGATGCACGGGCTCCGGCGGAAGATCGATCGACAGCTCGTGTTCCTTCGCGTCGATCGTGGGACGCGCCGTCTCGACCGCGGCGTCGATGATGGCGCGCAACTCGGTGAGCTCGGTTCGCAGCTCGAGCGTCCCGCGCGTGATGCGCGAAATATCGAGCAGGTCGTCCAGCAAACGCGACATGTGCTCCACCTGACGGGAGATGACGTCGTGGCTCCAGCGTTTCTGCGCCTCGCTCGCGGTTGGCGCCTTCGCAATGCTCGCCGCCTGGCGGATCGGCGCCAGCGGGTTACGCAGCTCGTGGGCGAGCGTCGCGAGGAACTCGTCCTTCCGACGGTCGATCTCGCGCAATGTTGCCTCCGCCTGCTCGCGCGTGCGGATCTCGCTCTGGGCGGCCTCGTAGAGGTCCGCGTTGTCGAAGGCGATCGCGGCCTGCGCGGCGATTCCCTTGACCAGCCGCTCCGCCCGCTCCGTGAATGCATTTGTCGCCGGGTGTCCGAAAAACAGGCCACCGAGCACCCTGCCCGTGCGCGAGATGACTGGCACCGCCAGGTAGCTCCGTACCGGCAGGTGCCCGGGTGGCATGCCGTGATGGGGCTCCAACCGACCGAATGCCGGATCCCTGGTGATGTCGGCGCTGCGGATGACGCGCTCGGTCGTGAACGTCGCCGCGAAGACCGGCGTGTTGAGCGGAAGACCCAGGTGCTCGAAGGCCTCACGCGGCGCGCCGGACAGCGCAGCGAGCTGGTACGCCTCGCCCTCCGCGTTCGCGAGGTTGCGGAAGAAGGCGCCGAACTTGCCGCCGCTCAGTCGCGTCGCCGCGTCGGTCACGGTCTGGACCAGAGATTCCAGGTCGAGCTGGGAGGCGATCGACGCGCCGACCGCGTGCAGCGTCTCCAGGACTTCGGTCTGGTCCTGCAGCTCCATCTCGGTCAGTTTCTGGCGGGTGATGTCGCGCGCGATCTTGGAGGCGCCGATGATCGTTCCCCGTGCATCCCTGATCGGCGATACGGTGAGCGAGATGTGCACGCGCGTTCCGTCGCGGCGAATCCGCACGGTCTCGTAGTGATCGATGCGCTCGCCGCGCTTGAGCCGCTGCAGGATCGAGGGCTCCTCGTCCAGGAAATCGGGCGGTATCAGGATCGTGACGGGCTTGCCGATCGCTTCCTGCGGGGTATAACCGAAGATGCGCTCTGCGCCGGTATTCCAGCTGGTGATGATGCCGTCCAGCGTCTTGGTGATGATCGCGTCGTCGGACGACTCGACGACGGCGGCGAGGTGCTCGCGCGCCGCGATCGCCTGCGGGGGCCCCGGGGACTGCTCCCGCATCAGCTTGCTGCGGGCCCCTGCGGCTCCAGCACGACGACGGGGATCTCACGCCCCTTCGCGGCCCGCTGATAGTCGTCGTAAGGCGGATAGATCTTCTGCAGCTGCGCCCAGAGTCGCGCCCGCTCTTCGCCTGACGCAGTGCGCGCCTTCGCCGTGTAGCCGGCGGTGCTCACCTGGATGTGACAGGTCGGGTCGGCGAGGAGGTTCTTGTACCAGTCCGGATGCTCAGGCGCCCCGCCCTTCGAGCCGATTACCACGTAGGCAGAGCCGTACGGCGCGTAGATAAGGGGTATCGAGATCTCGCGGCCGGTCTTTCGTCCCTTGGTGGTGAGCAACAGCGTGGGAATCAGGCCCTTGCCGCCGCCGATCGACGAATCCCAGAGGTGCGCCTTCGCAGGGTCGGTCTTGTAGAGCTTGATGTGATCGGTGATCCAGCTTGGCAATGCCATGGTCGACCTCGGTTGTCGATGTGCCGCCCTCAGGTTGAGGGACTTTGTCACATCCGGCGCGGCGAGACAAAAGGCCCGTTGCGGGCCTGCGGGCGACGGCTTCGCGGACCCCCCGTGCGCCGTCGTGTCAGATTTTTCCGGCACAAGTAGCGGGTTCGATGGGTGTTTTCGCCCTAGACAAAGGGTCACTCTCGTTCTTCCGCAAGCGGCGCCGCGTAACGGAGCAACGAACATGGACGACGACACCTCTGTCACGTTGGTGATCGACTACGAAGGCTGCGGTCCGCTGCAGTTCGAGTTGCCTCCCGACACGACCGATGCGGAGATCAACTACCTCCAGACACTGGTCGCCCGCGACGATTTCGGGTCGATCGAACTCCTCGACCCGGTCACGCTCGAGGTCGTGTTCAGCCTGCGACCCGTGTTGCTGCACTAGCCGCGAGGACCTGGCGGGCCGCACGCATCCCGCTCTGCAGCGCGCCGCCGACGGTCGCCGCCTCCCCGTCCGTATCGCAGGCCTCGCCCGCGAAATAGAGCGTGCCGTCCAGGGGTCTCGCGAGCGCGCGACGGGCTCCAGCGCCCCCGGCCAGCAGGTAACTGTAGGCGCCGCAGGCATACGGATCACGCTGCCAATCGTGCCAGCGCACGTATTCGAGCATCGCGGAGAAGCGCAGCCGACCGAACACGGCGCGCAGGCTGTCGTGGATGCTGACGAGGATTTCGCCGTCGCTGCGACCGGCGAGGCGTGCGGCTCTCGGGCCGGCACACCACGCGACCAGTAGCGACGTCCGCAGCGGCAACGTGGTCCAGAACGTGGGGAACTGTGCCTTCGGCGCGAAGAAAAAGGCGGCCTTTCTATAGCGATGTCCGTGCAGCTCGGCCCAGAAGGGCCGCGCGAAGCGCATCACCACCTTGATCACCGGTCCGGTGGCCAGGTGCGCGAACGTCTTGCGCTTGGCGTCCAGCTCGGGCGTGAAGCAGATCGAGTTCGACGCGGTAGCCGGCAGCTGCAGCACACCCAGCGGCACCGTGATGATCGCGCGCGCCGCCCGGAGGCGCACGCTTTCACCATGCCGCAACGCCTCGACGGCGATGCCCGACTTCCCCCAGGCAACCCTACGGACGGCGGTGCCGAAGTGAAGCGCGGCCCGCTCCGTCGGCAAGCCCAACCGGATCGACTGCAGCAGGTTGTCGTATCCGGCTGCCGGGCGAAACGTCGGACCGTCCACGGCCGCCGGGCCGCTCCACTCCTCGAGCACCTCGCGCGCACTGATCCTCGCGGGATCGGCAGCGTCAAACCCCTCTACGATCATGCAGGCAAGCTCGCGCACCGCGGGCGACACCGCTCGACGGTGCCGATCCAGAAAGTCCGCGAACGGCAGATCCCGTTCCGGCGGCGACATTTGCCTGAACGCACCTTTCAGCGCGCACAGCCGCGCATCGGCGCGAACGAGCCGCGTGCCGCGCGTGGTCCACCGCTCGCGCGATGCATCGATCGCGACGTCTTTGGCGGCCTCGAGCCTGCCGAGGATGGCCTGCGATTCGCCGTGGATGAATTCGGCGCCGAGCTCGATCGGGAGCGGCGCGAAAGTCTTCGTATCCGTGAAGATCCGTCCACCCGCCCGCTCGCGCGCCTCCACGAGCATGACGTGGCGGCCATGCGCGGTGAGCTCGGCTGCGGCGGCAAGACCCGCCGCGCCGGCGCCGATGATCAAGATGTCGGTGTCCTCGATTCTGCTCATGCATGAAGATTAGCATTCGCTACCTCGAGGTCCGCCAGCTTCGGCCGCTAGACCGCGGGAGCGCATAATCGGCTCGTGGCTCATCGCGGCTTCATCACTCAAACCAGTTACCGAGTCGTCACTGACGCCGATGGGTGCCGCCGACCGGTAGTGCACGTGTATGGCCGTCTCGAGGACGGCGCGTCTTTTCTGATCCGGGACGACCGGGCGCGACCGCACTTCTACCTACGCGCGGCCGACCTCGAGCGCGCTCGTGCTGTCGGTGCGCCCGAGGGTACGCCCAGCGACAAGCGCAGCTTCGACGGCGCCCCGGTGCGACGGGTCGAGGTCGACGTACCCGGCGACGTGCCGCCGTTGCGCGATCGGCTGCATGCGGCCGGCGTCGAGACCTTCGAGGCTGACGTCCGCTTCGCCGTGCGATACCTCATCGAGTGCGGCATCAAGGCGGGCTGCGCGATCGAAGGCGAAGCGGGCGCGGCGGAGGCGGTCGACTGGGTATTCGACAACCCGGCGCTGCATCCGGCCGAAGTCGCCATCGAGCCGCGCGTGCTCTCGTTCGATATCGAGACCGACCTCAAGGGACGGCTGCTCGCGATCTCGATCTACGGTCCCGGTCTGGATGAGGTCCTGATCGTCGACGAGGGGGCCCGCTCGATGCCTGAAAAGGCGACGCGGTGCGAGAACGAGTTCGCCGCGCTAACGGCGTTCTGTGACCGGGTCAGGGCCGCCGATCCGGATGTCATCACCGGCTGGAATATCGTCGATTTCGACCTGGCGGCGCTCGCGCGGATCGCGGCGCGCGTGCGACACCCATTCGACCTGGGACGCGACGCCGGCCCGATCCGCCTGCGCCGGCCGGAGGGGTACTTCGGCAGCGGCCAGGCCTCGATTCCCGGACGTGTCGTGCTCGACGGAATAGATCTGCTCCGCGGCGCCTTCGTTCGCATGGACGACTACTCGCTCGATGCCGTCGCGCGGCGGGTGCTGGGTGAAGGCAAGGCGGTAAAGGGAGACGTGCGCGATCGCATCGACGAGATCCTGCACAACTACCAGCACGACCTGCCGGCCTTCGCTCTCTATGCGCGGACCGATGCACGCCTCGCGCACGACATCGTCAGCAGGCTCAACCTGGTACCGCTGGCGTTCGCGCGCAGCCGCCTGACCGGGATGGCGCCGGACCGCGTCGCGGCGAGCATCGCTTCCTTCGATTTCCTGTACCTGAGCGAGCTCGAGCCGCTCGGCATCGTCGCGCCGAGCGTGCGCGGCGACGACTCGCGCGTGTACGCGGCGCAGCAGGGCGGGCACGTGCTCGAGCCCGTCGCCGGTCTGCATCGCAACGTCTGGGTGTTCGACTTCCGGAGCCTGTACCCGAGCGTCATCCGCACTTTCAATATCGATCCGCTGTCCTACGTTGCGAACCCGGAGCCCGGCGCGGACCTGATCGAGACGCCTGGGGGTGCGTTCCGCCGCGAGCCCGCCATCCTGCCCCGGATGCTCGACGAGCTCTTTCCGCGCCGCGAGGCCGCGCGAAAGGCCGGCGACGAGGTCGCCTCGCACGCCATCAAGATCCTGATGAACTCCTTCTACGGCGTGCTCGGCACACCCGCGTGCCGGTTCTACAATCCGGCGCTCGCGAACTCGATCACCGGGATGGGACGCGAGATCCTGCTGTGGTCGAAGCGATGGTTCGAGACGGCAGGTTTCAAGGTCCTGTACGGCGACACGGACAGCCTCTTCGTGCAGACGCCGACCGCCGACCCCGAGCCAGCCGCCCAGCAGGCTCGAGAGCTCGCCGCGACGCTCACCGCGGACCTCGCGCAGCACGTGGCCACGCGCTGGCGCGTGCCGAGCCGACTCGAGCTCAAGTTCGAAAAGCTGTATCTCAAGCTCTTCCTGCCACACGCGCGACACAGCACGCGCGGCGCCAGCAAGCGGTATGCGGGGCTCCGGCACGGCGACGGGACTGACAGCGTGGAGTTCATCGGCATGGAGGTCGTGCGACGCGACTGGACTGCGCTTGCCAGGGAAGTCCAGCGCGAGCTGTACCGGCGCCTCTTCACCGACGAGTCGGTCGATGACTACCTGGCGGAGGTCGTGAAGCGCCTGCGCGGCGGTGAGCTCGACGATGCGCTGGTGTACCGCAAGAACCTGCGCAAGGATGCCGATGAGTACACCGCCACGACGCCGCCGCACGTCGCCGCGGCGCGCAAGTCCACCCAGGCGTCGGGGAGGCTGATCGCCTACGTCATGACCATCGCCGGCCCGGAGCCGCTCGACGAAGTGCGAAACCCGCTCGACCGCGAGCACTATGTGATGAAGCAGGTCCGGCCGGTGGCCGAGCCGGTCCTCGCGACGCTTGGGCTCGATTTCGAGCGGGTGATCGGCGATGTGCGGCAGCTCGATCTGCTGGGTGAGCCGTGATCGTTCACCTCATCGACGGAACCTACGAGCTGTTCCGTCACTTTTACGGGCTGCGCCGCTTCAACAAGGGCAAGGACACACCCTACGGCGCCGTGATCGGCGTGCTGAACGGCGTTCTGGAGATGGTCGAGGAAGGAGCGACGCACCTGGGCGTCGCGACCGATCACGTCATCGAGTCCTTCCGTAACCAGCTCTGGTCCGGTTACAAGACAGGGGACGGCATCGACCCTGCCCTGCTCGCCCAGTTTCACCCGCTGGAGGAGGCGCTGGCTGCCATGGGCGTCGCCGTGTGGCCAATGATCGAGCTCGAGGCGGACGACGCGCTCGCCTCCGCCGCCCATCTCGCCGCGGCCGATGAGCGCGTGCAGAAGGTCTGCATCTGGACACCGGACAAGGACCTGTCGCAGTGCGTGCGCGGCGACCGCGTCGTGCAGATCGACCGCAGGTCGCAGAAGATCCGCAACGCCGAGGGTGTGCGCGAGAAGTTCTCCGTCGAACCGGCACTGATACCCGACTATCTCGCGCTCGCAGGCGACAGCGCGGACGGCTACCCCGGGTTGCCGGGGATCGGCCCCGCGACCGCCGCGCGGCTGATAGGGCGTCACGGCCGCATCGAAGACTTTCCGCCCGAGGTGCTGGGAGACAAGCGCGAACTCGCGCTCCTGTTCAAGAAACTCGCGACCCTCAAGACCGATGCGCCGCTCTTCAGCGACGTCGATCAGCTCAGGTGGCGCGGCTCGACCGACGCCTTTGCCACCTTTGCGACGAAGCTGGGAAGCGAGCGGCTGCTCGCCCGCTCAGCCAAGGCCGCTACGAGCGTGTAACCGAGTACGCATGACCAGGTCGTAGCGCCGCGGCTCGCGGCGCGTCAGGCGAAAGTGAAGCCGACGACACGGACGCGCGGCTCGATGCGCGCGTCCGTCTCCTTATATATATGAGTGCGTCGAGGAATCTTACATAACCCACTGTTGCCGATGGGCGTCCGCAGGTGGGCGAGCGCGCAAAGAGCCGACCGGCGTGCACAATCGCATCGCCGGCCGACATGCGATACATGGCTTCGGTTACTTGGCTTTCTCCAGGCGTAGCGCGAGGGCCTCGGTGTAGGTCACCACGACCACGTCGCCCGGCTTCACCGTCTTCAGCCGCTCCTGGACCTTCGGATCCTTCACCTCGACCGTGCGCTTGTGGCCGTCGGCGGCCGTCAGCGTGACGGTGTTTGCCTTGACGTCGACCGCCTCGACCTTGAGCGACGCCGTGACCTCGCGACCGGCCTTGGCCTTGCCGCCACTCGGCGGCTCGGAGATCACCGTTCCCGTCACGCCGGGCGTGGCTTCGCCCGGCTTCGCGATGCGCGCCGCAATCGATTCGGTGTACGTGGCGACGACCACGTCGCCGATCTTGAGGCTGTCGAAACCCGTGACCTCAGGAGCGACCTCAACGACGAACTCGTCCGTCTCGCCCTTGAGCGTCACCATGCGTGTTGCGCGGTCGATGGCCGTGACGGTCGCGCGTTTCTCGATGGTGTCGCTGGCCGACACACCTTTCCCGGTTGCGGCCTGATCGGCAACGCCAACGATCGGCAGAGCGAGTGCCGTCACCAGGCAGGCAAGCAGTACCGACCTCATGTCCCCAAAACTGCGCATAGCGGATCTCCTGTTCGCGAATCGCGACGGCGAAGACTAGTCCGAAAGACACGACGGCGAAATTGGAACTTTTCCGAGGCTTCGTGGGCATTCGCATCGCACATGCGTCCCGGGCACCCGCGTGGGTCTTGGAATCAATGGCTTACGCGATACTTCTCCATCGAATCGAGCGCCATCGAGCGGCGGGGGTGTCGCGACGCACGGCGGTCCCCACATCGAGGCGCGGGCGCTACGATAGACGCGAGCGACGGCAGAACCGCAAAGGAGCGCAGACATGATCGCCCACACGACGCTGGCCGTGAGCAACTACAAGCGGTCGAAGGAGTTCTATATCAAGGCGCTCACGCCGCTCGGGTACGACAACAACATGGAGTATGGCGAGGCGGCCGGTTTCAACGACGGTAAGAACACGGATTTCTGGATCACGAAGAAGGACAACGTCGACCCGACGCACGTGGCCTTCGAGGTGAAGAGCCGCGAAGAGGTCGTGGCCTTTCATCGCGCGGCGCTCGCGGCCGGCGGGACGGACAACGGCGGCCCAGGTTATCGGACCGAATATTGGCCCGGCTACTACGCGTCGTTCGTGCACGACCCGGACGGCAACAACATCGAAGCCGTGTGGTACGACTACAGCAAGGTCGAGCCGGGCAAGTAGCGGATCGCTGCGGTCAGTACTCCGCGACCTGGTCGTCCGGGTAGGCGTACAGCCATCGCTCGCCCGGCTCCGCCGAGGCGATGACGGGATGCCCCGTGGACCGCGCATGCTTGGTCGCGTGCTGATTGGGTGAGCTGTCGCAGCACAGAGTGATGCCGCATTCCTGGCAGGTGCGCAGATGCACCCAGCCATCGCCGAGCTCGACGCACGTGACACAGACGCGCCGCTCTGGAGACTTGATTTCCGTGATGGCGCCCAGGTGATCACAAGCTTGATCGGACATGGCGGTTCTCCATTACTCCGCGAGCAAGCGGTGTACGAACGACACGGCGATCGATCCCTCGCCCACCGCGGAGGCCACGCGCTTGACGTTGCCCGCGCGCACGTCGCCGACCGCGAACACGCCGGGCAGGCTGGTCTCGAGCAGATAGGGTGATCGGGCCAGCGGCCACCGCGCGCGCCCGAGCTCGTCCTGCGAAAGGTCGGCGCCGGTCTTCACGAAGTTCTTCTCGTCCAGCGCGAGGCAGCCGTTGAGCCATTGCGTCGCGGGAACCGCGCCGGCGAGGATGAAGACGTGACGGATGCTGCGCGCCTCGGTCTCCCCGCTCCGGTTGTCGCGCCAGCGGATCCGCTCGAGATGCGACTTCCCTTCGAGCTCGATGAGCTCGGTGTGGGCGTGCAGATCGACCGCCGGGTGTTCCTCGATCCGCCGGATGAGATACCGGGACATGGTCTGCGCGAGACCGGCCGAGCGCACCAGCACGTGCACGCGCCGGGCGGTCTGCGCGAGAAACACCGCGGCCTGGCCCGCGGAGTTGCCGCCACCGATGACGATCACCTCGTCGTTTGCGCAGAGCTGCGCCTCCATGAAGGTCGCGGCGTAATAGACGCCGACACCCTCGAAGCGCGACAGGTTCGGAAGATCGGGCCTGCGGTATTCGGCACCGCTCGCGATGACCACGGTGCGGGCCCGCAGCCGCGCGCCCTCCCCGATCGCCACCGAGTACGGCCGGCATTCGCAGCCCAGCGCCGTCGCGGCCTTGGCGATCAGCACGCTGGCGCCGAATTTCTGCGCCTGCGCAAACGCGCGACCCGCAAGCGCCTGACCCGAGATGCCGGTTGGGAAGCCGAGATAGTTCTCGATCTTGGAGCTGGACCCCGCTTGTCCGCCGGGGGCGTCCTCCTCGACGATCACGACGTCGAGGCCCTCCGAGGCGGCATAGACGGCCGCCGCGAGTCCGGCGGGTCCTGCGCCGACGACCACCAGGTCGTGAACGCGCGTGGTGTCGAGTGTCGCGTTGAACCCCAGACACGTCGCGATTTCTTCGTTGCTTGGGTTGCGCAGCACGACCTCGCCGCGGCAGACGACGACCGGGACGTCCGCGGTCGTGACGTGGAACCGGTCGAGCAGCGATTGCACGTCGGCGTCCTGATCGAGATCGACGTACGTGTACGGGTGGACGTTGCGGGTCAGGAACTCCTTCACACGCAGCGTGCCGGCGCAATGGCTCGAGCCGATCACGATCACGTCACCGAGCCCCTGCGTGATCAGCTCGACCCGCCGCAGGATGAATGCGCGCATCAGGATCTCGCTGATCTGCGAGTCGGTCTGGATCACGCCGAGCAGGCTCTCGCGATCGAGCTCGCTGACCTCGCCGGCCTGTCTCACCCGCGCGCGGAGGAGCGAGCGGCGACCGGACAGCATGTTCACCTCGCCGGTGAACTGTCCGGGCCCGTGCAGCGCGACTAGCTCCTCCGTGCCGCTCGACCCGCGGAGGATTTCAACCTGGCCCGAGACGACGACGAAGAAGGATGGGGCCGGATCGCCGGCCTCGAACAGAACTTCGCCTTCCTGCACTTGTCGCCGCCGGCCGTGCGCCGCGATGCGCACGAGTTGCGCGGGCGTAAACGTCGGGAACATCCGCTCGGCTTGCGATTTCCCAGTCAGCGGAATTGGCGGGTCGGCCGTCATGGCAGCGGTGGTTACAGGTGGGCGCGCCCACGAGCCGACAGGAGGCATAGCTCCTCGCCGGGCCGGAGGCCATGCGCGGAGGCGTCACCATACCGCAAGCGCGCCGGATGCGGGCGGGGTGCCCGTTGCCCACAGCTGGTACCCCATAAACAAAGACCCGGCGGCGCAGTCGCCTGCGCGGCCGGGTCCGGCTGATCTTGCGATCAGGTTACTTGGGCGGCGGCGGCTTCTTGATGTCGGCTATCGTCTTGAACGGTATGGTTTGCGCACCGCCGGGGACGGCATCGCCGTTGGTCGATGCGGACAGCAGCTTCGCCTGCATGTTGCCCGTGGGCGAGTCTCCGTTGCACGCGAGCCGCACGTCCTGTCGCAGTACTACGGTCTCGCCGGCTTCCAGGTCGGTTACAGTCACCGTCCTCAAGAATTTCGTAGGCTTGACGAATACCGTGCCGTTCGTGGCCTCCGGACCTGCGGTTGCGGTGCTTCCACCGTCATCGGACGTTCCGCTGTCAATGGCGCTGCCGTTGATCGCGGCTGACGTACCATTGATGTTGTCCACCAGTGCAACCCCCTGCTGACCGGTGGCGTGCGCAGTGAACTCGTACAGCATCACTAGGGTCTGCGCGCCAACCGCACCACCGTCGACGGTGATCTGCGTCAGGAACGTCACGGTGTCCTCGCAGGCGAAATCGCCGCCTTCGAGCGATTCGACGACGTCCTCGTTGATCGTCCGATCGTTGTAGGAGCCGCCACCCGTTGCATGATCGTAAGACGACGGCTCGGCGGCCGTGAAATCCATCGAGAAATCGCCGCCGTCCGCCATGGCGCCCTGCGCCACGAGCAGCGACCCGGCGATCGCTAATGCGAGCACTGACCGTTTCATTCTGACCTCCAATGGTTCCCAAAAACGCATCTAGGTGCGTTTCCAAATGTGTCCAAGAGTCTTTCCGGCCGA
>Ga0075418_10005221_pt1 | contig 14707 bp, 14 predicted proteins | sample SoiMetdeltSBSDD2_FD_81776 | JGI IMG/M metagenome (GOLD analysis project Ga0075418, IMG submission 81776) | Bulk soil microbial communities from a Populus tree surrounding site in Tennessee, USA - Soil MetaG P. deltoides SBSDD2 | ecosystem: Environmental > Terrestrial > Soil > Tree plantation...
AGGCGGAGGCGGCGCGCATCTTCCCGCTCTACGAACAGGTCATGGATCGCGCGCCGTTCCAGCTCGAGCGGCTGAACCTGGCGTTCTTCCAGCACCTCGCGGCCGACTTCCCCGACCGCACGAGCGCTCTGCTCGTCGAGCGCGACGGCGCGCTGCTCGCCGCCGCGATCCTGCTCCACGCCTCCGGTGCGCTCACGTTCCTGCTCGCGGGGATCGACTACGCCCGGAACCGCCAGAGCCACGCCTATCTCACGCTCGTCGCCGAGATCGTCGCCGAGGCGATCCGTAGCGGGGCGACGCGGCTCGATTTGGGACAGACGACCTACGATCTGAAGGGGCGCCTCGGCGCCGGGACGAGCCCGCGCTGGCTCTACATCAAGTGCTCCGGGCGGACAGCGCACCTCGCGCTCCGGGCGGCGTCCGGGGCGCTGTTCCCGAGGGTTTCCCCCCCGCCGCGGCGGGTCTTCAAGGACGCTGGCGTTCGCTGATCGAGGTGCGTGGCGGGTCCATGGGGAAACGGCTCCGCAACTGGACCGGCGATCTGCGTTGGCGGCCCGCCCGCATCGATCGTCCCGCCACCCACGAAGAGCTGGTCACCGCCGTGCGCAGCACGGACCTGCCGATTCGAGCGCTCGGCGCTGGTCACTCGTTTGCACCGCTCGGCGCGACCGATCACCAGGCGATCCGGATGGACCGCCTGAGCGGCCTCGAGAGCGTGAACCGCGAGCAGGAGGAGGCGACCGTCCTGGCCGGCACCCGGCTCAGGGACCTGGGCCCGCGACTCGCGGAGCATGGCCTTGCCCTCGAGAACCAGGGGGACATCGATGTCCAGACGATCGCCGGCGCGCTGAGCACGGCGACCCACGGCACGGGCGCGCGGCTCGGCGGCATGGCCAGCCAGGTCGTGGGGCTGACGCTGGTCACGGCGACCGGGGACACGCTGGTCCTGACGCGCGATCGGGACGGTCCGCGGTTCCTGGCGGCCGCGGTATCGCTCGGGTGCCTGGGCCTGATATCGCGAGTGCGCCTCAAGGTGCGACCCGCCTACTGGCTGCGCGACCGCCGGAGGACGCTCCCGCTCGAGGAATGCCTGGCGCAGATCGAGGCCAGGGGCGCCGCCCATCGCCACTTCGAGTTCTTCTGGTTCCCCTACTCGGACGTGGCGCTCACCAAGACGCTCGACATCGTGGAGGGGGTTCGTGGGCGGCCGCGCGCCTGGCTCACCGACATGCTCGTGGACAACCTGGGCTTCTGGCTCTCCTGCCAGGCCTGCCGCGCGCTACCGGGATGGACGCGCGCGCTCAACCGTCTGTGCGCGCGCGCCGTGGGTGACTCGGAGCACGTCGGTCCCGCGCATCGCGTCTTCCCCACGCCGCGCCACGTCCGGTTCCACGAGATCGAGTACGCGGTGCCGGCCGCGCGCGGCCCCGACTGTCTGCGCGAGATCCGCGCGTTCATCGAGGATCGCCGGCTGCCGGTGAGCTTCCCGATCGAGTACCGGCTGGTGGCCGCGGATGAGCCGCTCCTCTCGCCGTTCCACGGGCGCGACAGCGCGACCATCTCGGTGACCCAGTTCCATCCGGTCGCGTACGGCGAGCTGTTCGACGGCGTCGAGGCCGTCTTCCGGAATCACGCCGGCCGCCCGCATTGGGGCAAGTGGCACCAGGCGCGGCCGTCCTACCTGCGGCGCCTCTACCCGCACTGGGACGACTTCCTGCGGATCCGCGCGGAGGTCGACCCGGCCGGCCGGTTTCTCAATCCTCACCTGCGCGCCGTGCTGCTGGATGAGACGGGGTGAATGCGGACGCTCAGGTCCCGTATTCCGTCTGGGGAGCGGCCTCGTCCAGCGGATCGGAAGCGACGATCGCCCCGGCCCGGCCGACCTGAAAGCGTGACTCGCCCCAGCGCACGCTGCGGCCGCAGTGCCCTCCCACGTAGAGGGCCAGAGCGAGGAGATCCGCCACTGGAAGCAGGAGGACGTCGCGAGCGCCGCATCCCGTCCGTCGCGCGTTGAGCAGCACGCTGCCCGTGCGCGCGAGCGCCCAGAGGGCGAGCACGCCGGCGGCTCCGCCGCTCCATCCGCCCAGCATCAAGAGCCCCGCGGCCGGCGCGCCGCCGTGGGCCACGATCGTCCCCGCATAGCCAGATGGACGCAGAGCCCGCATCGTCCGGGCCCAGCGCAGGTGGCGCCGCCACAGGGCGGGCCATCCTGGCGCGCCGATGTGATGGTCGAGCAGGAGCGGCGCGAGCACGACGCGGTGCCCGGCCCGAAGCGCGCCGTCGGCGAGCGACCAGTCGTCCGCCAGCATCTCGAGCAGCGGCTCCAGCCCGCCGATCGCGTCGAGCACCGAGCGCCGGATGGCCACCGTGGCGCCCAGGGCGAAGCGCACGCCCTCGAAGCCGGCGGCCAGGGCCACGGAGGGGAGGAACGCCGTGTTGGTGATCACGGCATCGACGCGTGCGGCCGCCGTCGCGCCCCCCACCGACCGGTACGGGCAGGTGACGAGGCCCACGCGGGGATCGTCGAACGGGGTCAGCACGGCTTCGAGATAGCCCTCGGGCACGCCGATGTCCCCGTCGGTGAAGATGACGATCTCCCCGCGGGCCTCGGGCAGCATCCGGATCAGGGCCGCGATCTTGCGGTTGGATCCGGCCAGGCGGCCCGCCGTCACGAGGGTCAGGGTGCCGGCGGCGGTCCGTTCGAGCACCCGGCCGGCGGCCGCGAGCTCCTCGCCACGTCCCGGCCCGATTCCGGCGACCACGGGGGCACCGGCCGCGCAGAGTCGCGCCAGGTTCTCCTCCAGGCCGGGAGTCTCCGCTCCGAGCGGCACCAGTATCGTCGCCGAGGGGAGAGGGCCGGCCTGTGTCCGGGAGGTCCGGGGCGCCTTGGACAGGAGCCTGCGCAACGCGATCTGGGCGGTCAGCTGATAGGCGATGGCGGCGGCGAGCCACACGGCGAGAGGGATCTCGGCGAGCACCTTGAGTGTCATCGACCGGCCCCCGTCTCCTCTTCGGGTGGACCGGGCCGCGCCGCGGCTCCCGGCGTGCGCTGGCGCCCCTCCAGGACGACCAGCATGATCCCGGCGACGATGAGCGCCGTTCCCACCCAGCGGTGCCAGGAGACCTGCTCTCCGAGAAAAACCCGCGCGAAGATGGCTGCGAAGAGGAACGACAGCGCCGTGATCGGCATCGCATACGAGAGGTCGGCCCAGGAGAGCGCCGTGAGGTACAGGAAGAAGAACCCCGCTGCGAAGATCACGCCGACGAGGACGTGGGGGTTGCGCGGCACCACCAGGAGCAGGTCGATCCACCGGGACGGCTTCGACCAGTCCATCTCCCCGAAGGACCGCATGCCATAGCTGAACAAGGTCTCCGCCACGGCTCCCGACAGGGCGGCGAACACCAGGACCACAAAAGTCCTCACGACGTCGCTCCCATGCCGGCGCTCGCGTACGAGACCAGGGCGATCCCCAGCCGCGCCACCTGCTGGCGGACGCGGGGGGAGGTGACCGCCGCCAGCTCGCGGCGTCCTTCCTCGGTGTCGAGGTCGGGGTGGACAAAGATCTCGTTCAGCCCGGGCCGCAGCCGCGGCAGGAGATCGAGCAGGTACGATTCCTCGATCCGTCCGGTGCGGGAGAGGCCGTGGACGCGGGTGGAAGCGTCCAGCCCGTGGCGGGCCGCCGTCCTCCCGTTGAGCGATCCGAGCACCCCGAAGAGGGCCCACTCCGCGAGCCGGCCTTCGCGCGGGTCGCCCCGGGGTATCCGGATCCACCCGACCCCGCGGCGAGAGGCCTCGCGGCAGACGATCGGGAAGACGAGCGGATGGATGTGCATGTGGTGGTGTCCGTCCACGTGGGTGAGGGCGATGCCGGCGCGCCCGGCGCGATCGAACTGCGCGGCGATCTCGTCCTGCATGATCGGCAGGAGACGCCGGCGCTCACGCCACAGCCTCACGCCGGCGCGCGTCGGGTTCGGCTCGAGGCCGCCGTCGCCGCCGGCGAAACCCCGGAAGTGATCCGGTGGCAGGACGGCGAAACCGTCGCACACGGTGACGTGGAGCCCCACCCCCAGGCGTCGATGCTCGCGGGCCAGCCGCGCCGCCTCCTCGAACTCCTGGCCGCCGGCCATCAGGCTGGCGGCCGTGACGATCCCATCCTTCAGGGCGGAGACGGTGGCGCGGTTCACGCCCGACGTCCGTCCGAAGTCATCCGCGACCACGACGAGCCGCGTCGCGCCATCACGCATGGGGGGCCCCGAAACGGCCGGGACTCTACCACGGGCCGGCGCCGGGCGTCCCGGTGTGACATCCTTGGGCCGTGCGCCAGGCTCGACCCAGGACGCGACGCCGTCTCCTCGTCGGGGTGGCGGCCGCCGCCGTCGCCTTGTGCCTCGGCGTGCTCGCGGTCCGGCCGCTTCTCGAGGGCGTCATCCGCGCGCGCCTCGAGGCGGAGGCGGCACGGCGCGGCCTCGCGGCCCGGATCGAGCGTGTGCGCCTCGGTCTCTGGCCCCCGCTCCGGCTGAGAGGCGTCACTGTCGAGGTCGCGGACGGCTGGCGGCTGAGCGCCGGCAGGATCGAGGTCTGGTGGCCCGGCCACACGCGGCTCGCGGTGGATCGGGCCGTTCTCGTGGGCCCGGCGGGGCTGACGATCGCGACGGGGCCCACGACCTGGGACGTCGTCGACCTCGCTCGCGACCAGTTACGCGCCGCGCTGGCACGGCCCCGGTCAGGCCTGGTGCTGAGCCGGACCGTCGGTCCGGCCGGGAGCCTCTGGACGATCGAGGCGACGGACCTGCCGCTGGGCCGTCTCCTCGAGGTAAGACGGCTCGACCGACCCCTGCTGGACAGCGGGACGATCCGCGGATCGCTGAGGCTGGCGACGTCGGCCGAGGCGGTTCGCTTCGACCTCGACGTCGACTCGCGCTCCGCTCGGCTGCCGGCGCTCGCAGAGGATCGATCCGGGGGCCGCCCGCTGGGCGACCCGACGGAGGTGACCGTCCAGGTCGCGGGCTCCTGGAAACGGGCGGAGGGCGTCCTGGACGTCCCTCGCTGGAGCGCCGCGATCAACGGGGCCGCGCTCTCGGGCTCGCTCCACCTGGACGATCTTCACGCCGATCCGGGCGTCGACCTGGCGCTCGACGTGGAGCGGGTGGACTTCGCCCGACTGTTGCGCACCTCGGGCCTCGAGGCTCCGGAGGCCCTCGATGCCTCGACCACCGGCGAGGGCGGGGGCGATCTGGGATCGGCGTCCCTCACGGCCCGCGCGCGGGGCCGCATCTCGGACCCGCGCTCCTTCGTCGTGACGCAGAAGCTCGACTTCACGCCGCCGCAGCGTCTCCCGCCGGCCATCGGCAGGCTCCGGGGGGACTTCAGGCACGAGGTCGGCACGGGCCCCGGCGCCGGCCGCGTCATCGACGTCTCGCCCGCCTCGCCGGACTTCATCGCGCTCCCCGACGTGCCGCCGCTCTTCCTGCGCGCGCTCCTGCTCGGAGAGGACGCCGGTTTCTACAGCCATCCCGGCATCGACCTCAGGGAGGTGCCGGCGGCGCTCCTCACCGATTGGGCCCGCGGCGGCGCCGCGCGCGGCGCATCGACCATCACGCAGCAGCTCGCCAAGAACCTGTTCCTGTCGCACGAGAAGCGTCTCGGGCGGAAGCTTCAGGAGCTGTCTCTAACGCTCCTGCTCGAGTCGGCGCTCGGCAAGCCGCGCATCCTTGAGATCTACCTGAACGTCATCGAGTGGGGGCCGGACCTGTTCGGCCTCAGGCCCGCCGCCCGCGCCTATTTCGGTCGGGCCCCCCAGGAGTTGACGCCGGCCCAGGTCGCGTTCCTGGTCTCGCTCATCCCCGGGCCGCTGAAGTACCAGAGCTCGTTCGCCCGCGGCACGCCGGGGCCGGGCCTCCGGCAGCTCGTGGACGCCCTGCTCGCGAAGCTGCGCTCCGTGGACGCCCTCACCGAGGACGAGTACCGGCAGGCCCTGGAGGAGGAGATCGTCGTCCGCGGCCGTGAGGCGCGCGCCCTTCCGGGCGGGTGACGCGCCGCTGGATCAGTGCCCGCCGCACACGTCGGCGCAGGTCACGACAGCGGCGCCGCGCGCGCACAGGACGTCCGCCGAGCAACCGGCGCTCTTGCACAACTGGCCGGAGCACTTCGGCAGCTTGTCGGCCTCCTGGCCCGTGCCCGCCAAGGTCGCCGCCGCCACCAGCAGCATCAACGCCGCCATTCCGATCGCTATCTTCTTCATGGGCTCCTCCCGTTTGCGAGCTTCCTTACGCAATTGTAACAGCGCCTCGGACTGCGGGCGCGCGTTGCCGCGGCCACGCGCGGAACCTAGGTTGTGTCCGTCGGAGGAGGGGTGCCATGTCGCGAATTCCGGTCCGATCGATCGTCGTCCTGTCGCTGGTCGTTCTCTCCGGCTGCGCGAGCCATCCGCCGGCGCGCCGTGTCTGGGTCGGGCCCCGCGTGGACCTGAAGCCCTACGAGACCATCGGCATGGTTCAGTTCACGTCGACGTCCAAAGGAGAGCTCGCGGCGATGGCGACCCGGCGCTTCGTCGAGGCCGCTCGCCGCGATCAGGACATGCTGCGCATGGTCGACATCGGCACGCAGCAGGAAGCCCTGGCGTCCGCGGGCCGGGATCTCTGGAGCCCGGAGAGCTGCCGTGCCGTCGGGCGCAAGCACGGCGTGCGGACGATGTTCCGCGGCACGTTGACCCTGTCCAGCGTCCGCCCAAACGTGCAGCTCTCGGGCCTCCTGCGCTCCGGCCAGGTTTCGGCGAATGTCGATGCCACGCTCGAGGTGGAGATGATCGAGGTGGAGACGGGCGCATCGATCTGGAGCCGATCGGGCCGCGCCACGCGCACTCTCGGCCAGGTCAGCGTCTTCGGTGGCAAGGACTACGCCTTCGACGCCGCGGACCCGGACGCCGCCTACGGCGATCTCGTCGACGATCTCGTGTTCCAGGTGGCCAGGGACCTCCAGGGAAGCTGGCAGACGCAGTAGGCTCCGTCGGGCGATTCCGGCGTGAGGGACCCCGCCGCCGACCGCCACGGGTCCTCTGTAGGGCAGTTTCCGACAATCCTCCCCCCCCCGCATCAGGACATGGGATTCCCGATGCTCCGGGCTCGTCAGCCGGCCTATAGCACCCTCTCCGGCAGGCCCGGCCGCCCGAAACTCCGTCGTCTCCCCTTGACAGATGATACAGGTGTATCATATAAAATGATTCATCTGCATGAACACGCGAAGACCGAGGCCCGCCGAGCCGAGATGGTTGCTGCTGATGCATCAGATCCCGCCGAAGCCCGATTACTTCCGCGTGAAGGTCTGGCGCCGGCTCCAGAGGCTCGGCGCCGTGGCGCTCAAGAACTCGGTGTACGTCCTGCCGCGGGGGGATCAGGCCGCGGAGGACTTCCAGTGGGTGCTGCGGGAGATCACCGCGGGCGGCGGCGACGCCGCCGTGTGCGAGGCGCGGTTCATCGAAGGGCTGTCCGACGCGCAGGTCACGGGCCTTTTCCATCAGGCCCGTGATGCCGACTACAGCCCCATCGCCGAGGAGGCCCGCCGTCTTGCGGAAGAGCTGCCGCAGGGCGGACCTCCGTCGGGGGAGCGACGCGCGCGCGCCGAGGCGGATCTCCTGCGGCTGAAGAAGCGACTGGCCGAGGTCGTGGCGATCGATCACCTCGCCGCACCCGGCCGGCGCGACGCCGAGCGGCGGATCGCGGCCCTCGACGCGCGTCTGCACGCGTCCCCGGCCGGCAGCGGGCGGCCTGCGCGCCGCCCCGCGCGACGTCAGGAGCCGGTCCCCGCCCGCCACGGCCGTTACAAGGACCGCATCTGGGTCACGCGCAAGGGCGTCCACGTCGATCGGATGGCGAGCGCCTGGCTGATCCACCGGTTCGTCGACCCGGGGTCTCGCTTCAAGTTCGTGGCGCCGGATGGCTACCGTCCCGCAGCACGGGAGGTCCGCTTCGACATGTTCGAGGCGGAGTTCACGCACGAAGGGCACAAGTGCACCTTCGAGGTGCTCCTGGATCGGCTCGGGCTCAAGGATGCCGCCCTGCGGCCGATCGCCGAGATCGTGCACGACATCGACCTCAAGGACGCCTGCTTCGGCCGGGAGGAGTCGGCCGGGATCGGCCGGCTGATCGCCGGCATCGCGATGGCCCACCGGGACGACGAGCGGCGGGTGGAGCGGGGCTCCGCCGTGTTCGACGACCTGTATGAGTACTTCCGGCGGAAGATCTCGTGACGGCGACGGCCGAGCGCCTGGCCACCGGCGCGACGTCGTGCGCGCCCGCCGCGGCGCCGCGCCAGGTGACGTTCGCGGCCGCGTTCCGGTTCTGGCTGAAGCTCGGCTTCATCTCCTTCGGCGGGCCGGCGGGCCAGATCGCCATCATGCACCGCGAGTTGGTGGAGCGCCGGCGCTGGATCGGCGAGCAGCGGTTCCTCCACGCGCTGAACTACTGCATGCTGCTGCCCGGTCCCGAGGCGCAACAGCTCGCCATCTACATTGGATGGCTCCTGCACCGCGTGCCGGGAGGCCTCGTGGCGGGCGCGCTGTTCGTGCTGCCGTCCGTCGCCATCCTCCTGGTCCTCTCGTTCGTCTACGCCGCCTTCGGCCACATGCCTCTGGTGGCGGCCCTGTTCGCCGGCGTGAAGCCTGTGGTCGTGGCGATCGTGGTCGAGGCGGTGATGCGGATCGGCCGGAGGGCCCTGCGACGCGGCTGGCACATCGCGATCGCGGCCGCCGCCTTCGTGGCGATCTACCTCCTGCACGTCTCCTTCCCCCTGATCGTGCTGGGGGCCGCGGCGGCAGGACTCGCCCTGGGGCGCCCGCGGCGGGTTCGGCCCGATGCACCAGGGACCGTCGGGGAGCTCGCGACGCCCGGTGCCGTCGTCGCGCCGGCCGCCGCCTCCGAGCCGTTCGTGATCGGCGACGAGGCGCCGTCGCCGCCGCACGCGCTGCCGTCGCGCGGCCGCGCCTTCCGCACGCTCGCCGCGGGTGTGATCCTGTGGCTGGCGCCGTTCGCGCTCCTGGCCGCGGCGCGCGGGCGGCAGGACCTGCTCGCGCAGGAGTATCTCTTCTTCACGCGGGCGGCCCTGGTCACCTTCGGCGGGGCCTATTCGGTGCTGGCCTACGTGACGCAGGCGGCGGTGGAGTCGTACGGCTGGATCACGCACGCCCAGGCCATCGACGGCCTGGCGCTGGCGGAGAGCACGCCGGGTCCGCTGATCATGGTGCTGCAGTTCATCGGCTTCATGGCCGGCTGGAATCATCCGGGGGCGGGCCCGCAGGCGACGGAGGCGGTGCTGAGCGCGTTCGTGACGACGTGGACCACCTTCCTCCCCTGCTTCGTCTTCATCTTCCTCGGCGCTCCCTGGATCGAGGTGCTGCGCGGGCATCAGGGTCTGGCGGGCGCGCTGTCGGGGGTCACCGCCGCGGTCGTCGGCATCATCCTGAACCTCGCCCTGGTGTTCGGTGCGGCGGTCATCGTCCCCCGAGGCCTCGCCGGCGGCGTCGCGTGGTTTCCCGCGGCGGTTGCCGCCTTGGCCTTCGCGATCCTGCATCGCTTCGGCCCCAACGTGCTCTGGGCGGTGCTCGCCGGCGCTCTGGCGGGACTGGCCCGCGCCCTGCTTTTCGGATGAGGTGGCTCGATGACACCGATGAAACGACTGCTCCTGATCAGCAACTCGACGCTCCATGGCAGCGGCTACCTCGACCATGCCGAGGCTGAGATCCGCTCCTTCCTCCACCAGGGAGGCGCCGGGGCGCGCGTCCTGTTCTTCCCGTACGCGCTGAAGGACCGTGACGGCTATGCGGCGCGGGCGCGCGCCCGGCTCGCCGCCATGGGCTCGGCGCTCGAGTCGATGCACGAGCACGATGGTGCCTCGGGGGCGGCCGGGTCCGCGGCGGAGGCGCTCGACCGCGCCGACGTCCTCTTCGTGGGCGGCGGCAACACCTTCCGGCTCCTCGACTGTCTGCATCGCCTGGGGCTCGTGGCAGCGATCCGCCGCAGGGTGGAGCAGGGGAAGCCCTACATCGGATCGAGCGCCGGCGCCATCGTCGCCTGCCCGACGCTGAAGACCACCAAGGACATGCCGGTCGTCCAGCCGCCCTGCTTCGACGCGCTGGACCTGGTGCCGTTCCAGATCAGCCCACACTACCTCGATCCGGACCCGGCCTCGACGCACATGGGGGAGACGCAGGAGGAGCGCATCCTCCAGTACATCGAGGAGAACGAGGCCGTCGTCGTGGGGCTGCGAGAAGGATCGATGCTGCGCGTCGAGGGCCCGAGCGTGCGGCTCGCCGGCCGGATGGCCGCCCGCATCTTCGAGAAGGGCCTGGCGCCCGTCGAGGCGCCGCCCGGAGCGAACCTTGACCGCCTCCTGCACTGACGCGCGCCCGCAGGGCACCCTGCTCCTGTCGCGCGCCGACGTGACGGCGCACCTGGATCTGGATGCCTGCATCGAGGCTGTGGAGGAGGCGTTCCGGCTGCACGCGGAGGGCCGGACCCTGGCGCCGGGCGTTCTCGGCGTGCCCGCGGACGAGGGCGGGTTCCACATCAAGGCCGCCGGGCTCAGGCTCTCCCGCACCTGGTTCGCGGCCAAGTGCAACGGGAACTTCCCTCGCAACGAGGCCCGCTTCGGGATGCCGTCCATCCAGGGCCTCATCCTCCTGTGCGACGGGGAGAACGGATATCCGCTCGCCGTGATCGATTCGATCGCCATCACCCACTTGCGCACGGCCGCCGCCACTGCGGTGGCGGCGCGCCGGCTGGCGCGCGCCGACTCGAAGGTCGTGACGATCGCGGGGTGCGGCCACCAGGGGCGCGCGCAAGTGCGCGCCCTGTCCCGCGTGCTCCGGCTGGAGCAGGTCTTCGCCTTCGACATCGACGCCGATCGGGCGCGCCGGTTCGCCCGGGAGGCCGCGGAGGAGTCGGGCCTGGATGTCCGCGCAACGGTGGATCTCCCCGCGGCAGTCGCCAAGAGTGATGTCTGCGTCACCTGCACGCCGTCGCGCCGCGCCTTCTTGACGACGGATCACCTGCCGGCCGGAATGTTCCTCGCGGCCGTGGGGGCGGACGACCGTGACAAGCAGGAGCTCGATCCGCGGATCCTGGCGGAGAACCGCGTGGTCGTGGACGTCCTGGAGCAGTGCGCGGAGATCGGCGAGCTGCATCACGCGCTGGCGGCGGGGCTCATGACGACCGGTGGAGTCCACGCCGACCTGGCCGACCTCGTGGCCGGCCGCAAGCCGGGACGCCGCCTGGCGGAGGAGATCTTCGTCTTCGACAGCACCGGCACCGCCCTGCAGGACGTCGCCGCCGCCGTGGCCCTCTACCAGCGGGCGGTCGAGGCCGGCGCCGGCCGGCGGATCGACCTCCTCGGCTGAACTGTCGTCAGGGACAGGCGGCGGCGCATGGCCATCGCAGGTGGTTCGCCGCGAACTGTGGTGCGAGAATGAAGGGTGACCCGTTCGGCCCCTTCTCTATGGCCGGGGCACGAAGTCCAGGAAGCCCGGCCCTACGCGCATCCCCATCGTGATGCTCTCTGGAAGCGTCTGCACGATCAGGAACGAGATCACCCCGTGCATGGCGCCGAGGACGAACAGGTTCGGCGTGCGCCGGTACAGCCAGCAGGAGAGCATCCCGGCGCCGAAGGTCGCGAGGGTCAGGAACGGGTTCGGAAGGTGGAACAGGGAGAAGACGGCCCCCGCCGCCCACAGTGGCATACCGCTGTGGCTCGGCAAAAGCTCGCTGAATCGGCGGTAGTAGATGCAGAGCAGGCCGTATTGCTGGAGGAAGCCCCAGATCATGCCGTCCCGCAGGCTGCTGGGCCAGATTCTGAGAGGCGGAAAGTTGACACTCCCGAGCAGGATGCCGGCGGCCAGTAGGACCAGGCCGATCGTCGTCGTCGCCAGGACGGCGTCGCGGACGGCGCTTTTCAGGTTGTCGACCTGGAGGCCGATGTCGGTCAGCCGTTCCCGGGCCCGCTGATGGGCTGCCAGGCCGATGGCGGCGTAGGTCAGGAGACAGAGGGGGAACGCTCCCCGGAAGGTGCCTCCCCACACCCAGATGTAGGACGTGAGGAGCACCGAAATCGCCATGAGCTCGACCAGAGGCCGGACCAACGCCGCACGTTGCATCAGCCCCAAGATGCGCCCATCTTGGCTTTAAGGCAACTCGAAGGTTCACGAAATCGTCGTTGCCAGGAGGACCATGGAACCCCAGGCACCCCGGTACTCGCTCTCGCGCGCACCGGCCGAGATCCACTACCTGTTGATCCTGACGCTCGTGCTGAGTCTGGCGGGGCTTCTGGTCCTGGCCTCGATCCCCGTCAGCCTGTTCGACAAGGCGTCGACGCTGGTCAGTTTCGGCCTGCTGCTCCTGCCGTACCTCCTGTTCACCTCGCAGCACTTCCTGGCGTGGCTCCGGGAACGCACCGCGAAGAGCCGGTTCGCCTTTCCGCTGATGCTGCTCGCCGCGTACGTCCTCTACGGGCTGGGCCCCGGCCAGCTGCGGCTGCCGGAGTCGCTCCTGATCCCGGCCTATCTCGCGTTCCCGATCCTGTTCGCCTCCCTGGCCGCGAAGCAGGGGGAGGCGCCGAACCGCTTCGACCTGCTCGCCCTGCTCTTCCTGTATCTCCCGATCGAGCTGGCCGCGCTGGCCCGCGCCTGGCGGCCGGCCGAAGCCGGCATCCCGTCGCCGACCCACCCCTTCAGCCAGCTCCTGGGAATGAACCTCGCCCTGTTCTGCTTCCTGGCGATCCGCCCGCTGGCGGGGATCGGGTTCACCTTCCGCCTGGGAAGACGGGACGTCGCGCAGGCGTTGATCGGGTTCGCCTGGTTCTTCCCCCTCGCCCTGGTGCTCGGAACGGCCACCGGCTTCGTGGGCTTCCATCCGCACCTCCCCGACCTGGCCCTCATCGTTCCGGTCACCCTCGGCGTCGGTTTCATGGTGGCCCTGCCGGAGGAGATCCTCTTCCGGGGGTTGCTGCAGAACATGATGCAGCGCGCGGTCTCGACCGCCCATGGGCGCTTCCTGATGCTCTTCCTCGCGTCGGTCGTGTTCGGCTGCACCCACCTGAACAACCATCCGCGCTTCGACGTGCGGTACGTGGGTCTCGCCACGATCGCCGGCCTCGCCTACGGCACCGTCTACAATCGCACCGGCAAGGTGACCGCTGCTGCCATCACGCATGCCCTCGTCGACGTCGTCTGGAGGCTCTGCTTCTGAGGTGAAACGACCGGCGTCCGCCTTCCCCGGGGCGCTCGTCGCTCCGGCTCTCGTCTTCCTCCTCCTGCTCCTGCCGGCCTGCGCCGCGGGCGGACCGCCGCGTCCGATCGTCCGTGACGACGCCACGCCGCTCGATCAGTATGTCGCCGCCGCCGATCCCGCCTACGCGTGGGAGCCGGTCCGCGATCTGCAGGGCGAAGGCTGCGTGGCGCACGTGCTGAAGATGACCTCCCAGACCTGGCTCACGCCGGCTGACGTCGACCGCACGGTCTGGTGGCACTGGCTGACGATCGTCGAGCCCGAGACCATCAGGAGCGACGTCGCCCTGCTCTACATCCACAGCGGCAACAACGACGACGGACCGCCCGAACAGATCCGTCCCATCTACGCGCAGATCGCGGCCGCGACCGGGACCGTCGTGGCCGAGCTGCGGATGGTGCCGAACCAGCCGCTGCAGTTCGCGGGAGACGCTTCGGGCCCGCGCCGGGAGGACCGGCTGATCGCCTATGCCTGGAATCAGTTCCTGCGCGGTGGGGACCCCGCCTGGCTGCCCCGCCTGCCGATGACCAAGAGCGCCGTGCGCGCCATGGACACCATCACCGCCGTCTTCGAGAAGCGCGACGCCGAGGTGCGGCGCGGCGCAGCCGCCGGCGGGGGAAGCCCGCACATCGGCCGGTTCGTCGTCGTCGGCGCTTCGAAACGCGGCTGGACGACCTGGACGACCGCCGCCGTCGACAGGCGGGTCGTGGGGATCGTGCCGATCGTAATCGACCTCCTCAACCTGGAGGAGTCCTTCCGGCACCATTTCGAGGCCTACGGCTTCTGGGCGCCGGCGATCCAGTCGTACGTCGAGATGGGCGTCCCCGACTGGTTCGGCAAGCCGCAGATGCGGCGGCTGCGGGAGATCGTCGATCCCTACCAGTACCGCTCGCGCCTGACCATGCCCAAGCTCGTGATCAACGCCGCCGGCGATCAGTTCTTCGTTCCGGATTCGTCCCAGTTCTACTTCGCCGATCTCGTCGGAGAGAAGCACATCCGGTACGTCCCCAACGCGGATCACTCGATGCGCCAGACGGACGTGGACGAGAGCGTGCTGGCCTTCTACAGGTCGATAGTGGCCGGATCCCGGCGCCCCGAGTTCACCTGGAGCTTCGAGCGCGACGGATCGATCCGCGTCCGCACCGGCGGCTCCCCGGCTCCGTCCGGCGCCCGCCTGTGGCAGGCTAGCAATCCGAAGGCGCGCGATTTCCGCCTCGAGACGCTCGGACCTGCCTGGACCGCCACCGACCTCGAGCCACAACCCGGCGGCGAGTACGTCGCGAAGGTGGCGGCACCCGCCGCCGGCTGGTCCGCTTTCTTCGTCGAGCTGACCTTCCTTCTGGACGGCCCGCCGCCGCTCAGGCTGACGACCGAGGTCCGGATCCTCCCCGACACCCTCCCGTTCGCCGGTCAGATGCGCTGAACCTCGGCCGCG
>Ga0075418_10005226_pt1 | contig 14698 bp, 11 predicted proteins | sample SoiMetdeltSBSDD2_FD_81776 | JGI IMG/M metagenome (GOLD analysis project Ga0075418, IMG submission 81776) | Bulk soil microbial communities from a Populus tree surrounding site in Tennessee, USA - Soil MetaG P. deltoides SBSDD2 | ecosystem: Environmental > Terrestrial > Soil > Tree plantation...
GCGAAGCGCATCGAGGAATCGGAGCGCAACTACCAGCAGTCCATCGCGCTCCGGACCGGGGTTGTTCAGCAGCATCCCGACAACCAGGCGTGGCGGCTGCAACTCGTGCAAGGGTACGTGAATCTGGGCGCTCTGTACGCGCGGCAGCGGCGACTCGAGCAGGCGATCGTGGAGCTCGAGAAAGCGGCGCCGCTCGCGCAGGCGTTGGTAGCCGCCGCGCCGTCGGAACCGCAGTATCACAACGCGCTGGCGGCGGTGTACGGCAACATCGGCGGCATCGAGATGTTGCTCGAGAAGTACGCCGAGAGCGCCGCCGCGTATGCGAAGTCACTGCCCTCCCGCGAGCGGCTCGTGACCAATCACCCGAACGTCCTCGAGTACCGCCTGCTCCTCGGCAGCACGTACACCAACCTCGGCGAGCTCGAGGTCCGCCAACACCGTCCGGCCGCCGCTCTACCCTGGCTCGCGCGCGGCATCGACACGCTCGAGTGGGTGCTCGAGCGTGCTCCGAAGCATGCAACCGGGCGGTCCTACCAGAGCTACACGCTCGCCTACCAGGCGCGCGCGTTTGATACTCTCAAACGCTACGGGGAAGCGGCGACGGCCTGGCAGCGGGCGATTGCGTTCGACGACCACAATGATCCGGAACTGCGTGCCGGCCTGGAAGGGTCGCGCAAGCACTCGGCCCATTACCCGTAATCTGAATCGCGAACGAGCCAGCCGATCACGCCGATTGCCGTACCGGCCGCAGCTTCATCCGGGCAAGACACTCATTGAAGCGCGGATCCGCCCGCAGGCTGTCCCACTGCGGGGCAACGGCGAGATGGACCAACCCGGGGTCGCGTACGTCGAGGGCGCGCTGGAGAGATTCGAAGGCCTTGTCGAGATCTCCCATCTCGGCGTAGTTCACAGCTTCCAATCCCTGGATAGTATTGCCAACCGCATTGAATGGCGCAGCCGGACGCACTTTCTGGCACTGGCGGCGCAAACGATGTGACGGGTCCTCGTCGAGTCCGCCCGCAATCGCCGCCGGCAGAAGCGTGGCGGCGGCGTAGTGAGACCTGCCGAAGCCTGAAGAGCGCGATGTGATCGCCCTGAGCGATGCCCTGAGCGGATTGGCGGCGTTCGACGCGCGGATGAGTCAGGTCGTGGAATTGAGGCACTTCGGCGGGCTCAGCGTCGAAGAGACGGCCGATGTGTTGAACGTGTCGCCCGAGACCGTGATGCGCGACTGGAAGACGGCGAAGGCCTGGCTCCTTCGGGAGCTCAGGCATCCGAACCCCAGCTGATTACTTGATAATGACTGGCGGCCTCCTCGACAGACGCGCCGTCCCCGCCACGAAATTCTCATACTCCTCATCGTCGAGCAGGGCTTTCATCTCTGCGAACAGACCGCTGCTGGTCGCCTCGTTGACATTACGGGGCAGCTTGTGGCGGCTCACGATGGCAAGCGCGGGTTCGTGCTTCGCCGCCGAAAGCTTCAGATCGTTGACGACGCCCGGCAGGCCATCGGATGGCTCGGAGCGGAAGGAGAAGCTGACGCGCTCGGACGATGCCGCCGTCACAAGGGAGCGAATCTCCCCGGAATCGAGAGCGGCGTCGGCATTCCGGTCGCCGCGCGCGACGAGTGCCTGCATGCGTTCTGGCAGCTCGTCGCGCGATATCCGATGGTCCCCGTTGGCATCGAAAGACTCGAGCCGTTCGATGACGGCGTCCGGAGAACTCATCGGACCCGCAAATCCCCCTGACCGGACCTCTCTAATGAGGAACGCCTTACGGGGGCCCCCTTCGACACGCTCAGGGGTGCCCCGAGCGCGAGGCGAGGGGCCGGGCGCCTGAGCGGCGGCAGCGGCCACCCCGATCAGCATGGCTCCGGTCGTCAGCAGCGTGCGCGTAAGAGTTGTCACGGCGCCCTCGCTATTCCATGAATGGATTCGAGAACCTGGGATCGGTCAGGAGTGTGCGATCCGTCAGCGTCTTCAGGAAGGCAATCAGCGCCGCCTTCTCTGATGCCGTGAAGTTCAACGGCCCCACGGGAATCATGTAGCCCAGGTTCGGATCCAGAATCGGATTGTCACTGTAGTGATCGATCAGCGCGTCCAGCGTCGCGAAGCGTCCGTCGTGACCGTACGGGGCGGTGACCTCGACGTTGCGAAGCGAGGGTGACTTGAACGATCCCAGGTCCGCGGGTCGGAGCGTCGCGTCGCCGACGCCACCGTCTGCAGCCGGATCCGTGCCTCGCAATCCCGTGTTGCCAGGAGTCGGGACGAAGAAGTGCTCGTTCCCGTCTTTCATGTGGCAGGTGCCGCAGTTGCGCATGAAGAGCGCCTTGCCGCGGTTCTCCTGCCTTGTGAAGTTCTCGAAGTCGTCCTGCGCCGACTGCGCGCGGGCCCGCCCCTCGTCGTATCGGGACTGGTACGACACGATGGACCGCACGAACTGCGCCAGCGCCTTCCCGATTCGCTCGCCTGTAATCTGGCGATCGCCGAAGGCGCGCGCAAAGAGGACGGGATACATCGCATCGCGGGCGAGAGTGCCGGCGAGCCCGTTCAGGTCCTGTCCCATCTCGATCCGGCTTTGGATCGGCAGCAGCACCATCTCCTCCAGGTTGCCGGCCCGTTCGTCCCAGAAGAATCTCGCACGCTCGTAATAGCGGACGTTGACCAGCGGCATCGCCCGGCGATCCGTGCGCGCGCCGTGAAACCCTCTGCTGAAGGGCTTCGGGTCGGCAAACGCGTGCGCCTGCACGTGGCACGACGCGCACGATGTGGTGTTATTGGCCGACAGGCGCCTGTCGTAGAAGAGCACCCGGCCCAGCGTGGCGCCATGGTCGCTCAGCGGATTGTCGGGAGGCGTGTTGTCGTGGTTCCGTCCCGGTTGCGTGAAATGCGCGGGCAGCTCGACGTTCGCGTAGCGATAGGGGGTGGCGGGGAGGTTGAGGGTGTTGTTTCCGGCCGCCGGCCGCGACGGCGACAACGCGGCTGCGGTCAAGACGAACACCAGGACCAGGAGGGGGCCAAAGAGAAACCGAATCGTCATTCCGGCCTCCAGGGTGTCGTGCCGGAGAGTTAGACACCGAAAATGTCGACTTGGTCTGCCTCCTCTCGAACCCGGTTGATCTGATGCTGGACACGTCGTCCACTCGGGCTGCACAATCCGGGCATCCTGACTCCGCGCCACACACGCCGGTCCTGACGCATGTCAGCTCTCGGCTACCTTCGGCGGACCCCGTCCGCGGGATTACTGCTGATGCAGTTGCTCGGCATCCTGCTGTACCCGTGGATGGAGACATCACCCCGCGGGCGCGCAGTGTTCGCCGCCTTTGGACTGCTCATACTCGGCGTCGCCCTGCGGGTCGTACGGCGATCGCCATGGCTTACCTGGCTGGCGCTCGTGCTCGCGGTTGCGATCGTCGCGCTGACCGTGGTCAATGCCATCGCGCCGCATCCGGCGTTGCCGACCGCGGTCGCGGTCGTAGGGTGCGTCTTCTACTTCTATGCGACCGGCAGTCTGATCGCCTACATGCTCCAGGATTGGGTTGCCACCACCGACGAGCTGTTCGCGGCTGGCGCCACCTTCACCCTGCTGGCGTGGGCGTTCGCCTATGCCTACGCCGCGTGTGAGACGATGCTCCCGGGAAGCTTCAGTGCGCCGATCAATCCGGCGGGGCGGCGCACCTGGATGGAGCTGCTCTTCCTCAGCTTCGCCGTGCTCTCGGGCGTGGGCCTGAGCGACATCCTGCCCGTGACGGCGATGGCGCGCGCGCTCGTCATGCTGGAGTCGTTCGCTGGCGTGATGTACATCGCACTCGTCGTCTCGCGACTGATTGCCCTCACCGTGCTCCGACGCGATCAGGCGTAGCGCCTCGACGGTTGGCGGCAGATCATACGGCGATCCGGCGAAAGGCGCGCCTGCTCTCTCCGCGCCTCACACCGCAACCGCCGGGGCGGCTTCGACGGCCGTAGTGCGCCGCATCGGCTGACGTTTCCAATACGTCAGCGACCGCCAGCACCACTCCAGCGGCCCGAAACGGTAATAGAGGAGCCAGATTGGGCTGAACAGCAGGTTCACCGCCCACACGCCAACCACGACGTAATAGAGCTGGTAGCGCTGAAGCGTGCCGTACAGCTCGAACCCGTAGCCGGTGAACACGATCGCCGTGATGATCGACGTGAGGATGTAGTTGCTGAACGCCATCTGTCCGACCGCGGCCAGGGCCGACATCAAGGGCCGCAGCGCGCCGGCCTTGATGATCATCATGAGGACGCCGAGGTGGCCCAGCGCGACCGCCAGGCGGCCGAGATCGTAGGTCGACGCCGTGAACTCGTGCATGACCGGATCGAAGTTGCTCTTGATCATCAGCCACGCCGTGTAGCTGTTGACCGGCACGCCAATACCGTAGCCGATCAGCACGAACAGCGTGTACACCTTGTAAGACTTCTCGCCCGACAGGACCCCCAGCTTCATCAGTCCCATCCCGATCAGCATCATCGACCACATGTCCCAGAAGAACGGGTGGTAGTACGGGAACGAGTGGAAGATGCCCACGACCTTCGCCCGTGCCTTGATGACGCTCCATACGCTGCCGCGCCACTTCTCGGCATCCTTCGCGAGCTCGGCCTCGGTCGGCTTTGCGAACTTGCGCCACTCGTCGTACGCCTTTTTCTCGTCCTGCTCATCGTCGGTCAAGGTCTCGCCTGCCGCCGCGGCCTGCACGGCAGCCTGTCCCTTGACGATCATCTCGCGCTGCTCGAAGCCGTGCCCGATGTAGGCCAGCCCGGTCAGCACCACCACGATGCCGCCGACGATGAGCAGCCGTTTCGCGCGGATGTTGCGGAACGGATAGAGGGCCAGCGCGCTGAGCGCGTAGGGATAGAGGATGTCGCCCGCCCACAACAGGTAGGCATGGAGAATGCCGAACAGCAACAGCCACAGGATGCGGCGGTAGTAGATGTCGGCGGCGTCCAGGCGGTCCGTCATCCTTCCCATCAGCAGGATGATGCTGGCACCGAAGACGAGCGAGAAGAGACATCGCATCTTGCCTTCGGCGAGCACGTGCATCACCGTCCACACCCACAGGTTGGCGCCGTCGGAGCCGCCGGTCACCGTCGGATCGTCGTACGACGCGCCGTACATCCCCATCGCGACGATGTTCATCAGCAGGATGCCGAGCAGCGCAACGCCCCGAAGCGCATCGATGGCGGTGATGCGGTCGGTCGGCGCAACGGGCCTCGGCTCGTATGCCGGTGTCCCGGCGAGCGCCGGCGCGGTGGATGGAAACATTGGGCTCTCCTCCTCGGTTACCGCCGCTTTCGTCACCGTGGACTGGCTGTCTGGATTGGGAAGGAGATTCTGCCACAACCACGGCTGAGCTGCACCCGAAGGGCACGGAAATCTCGTCTCAATCGTACTGACGGCGTCGACAAGGCGTTTTTGACAGGTCCGATCGCGCGCCCGGCAGCTCACGGCCTTCTTGGAATCTGGAGTGACGCCAGAAGGGGGAAGAACCATGCCCGCCACACTTCGCTTGGGCTCATTCGGCTCCGAAGTAAAGCAGCTTCAGCAATCTCTGAACCTGCTCCCGACTCAGTTGCAGCGGCTCGCCGCTGATGGCAGCTTCGGTCCCAAGACGCACGGTCGAGCCGTGGAATTTCAGAAGCAATCTGCTCTCGTCCCGGACGGCATCGTTGGCCCATTCACCTGGGCCAGACTGCTCGAACTGATCGCCCAGCTGGTGCCTCCTGGCACGCTGCCGCCGGGCCTGGACACGCCGCCAGAACCTGCTGACGGCAACGGCAGTCGCGCCGATGTCGTGAACTTCGCGAACGGGGACGCGATCGAGGGCGGCGTCGCCGCCAAAACCTCGGGCGGCAAAGACTCGACGAACGGTCGGACGTTCCGAATGGGCCACCACAAGCTGCTCAAATATTTCCGCCTGGCAGCGCCCAATGTTTTCAACGAGGACGCCATCCAATACCTGACGACACCGGGCCAGCTCGCCCCCTGCCCGCACTGGTGCGGCATATTCGCGCTCTGGGCGGTCAAGTCGGCGAACGTGCCGGTGGGTACCTGGAAAATCGGGTCAGGCATCAGCAGCGTGTCGGGCTTCAAGCAAATCAGCAAGTCGAACGCCCAGCCCGGCGACGTGGGTTACGTTCACCACCCGTTTCAGCATCACTTCATCATCAAGGAGGTTGGCGCCGGCGGGAGCCTGGTGACGGTTGAGGGCAACAGCGGAGCAGACAGCCGTCTCACCATCGGGACGAGCCGGACCCTCAACACCATCGACGCGGTGTACTCACCGTTTGCGCAATGAAGCGACGGAGGTTACGGAGATCACGGACTTCAACACGGAGCAACGGAGCCCACGGAGGTACACGGAGTTTGGATCGGTCGTCGATTGCGTGAGTGTGGCGCTGGGCGCGCGCTTTGCGCGCGCGAGGAAGGGAGTGTGATCCCCGCGGAACACAAGCGGGTTTTAGCTTTTTTGCCCGCTTGCGTTCCGCGGGGATCACACTCCCTTCCTCCAGCCGGCCGCAACGCGGCCGACTGCCAGCGCCGAGAGCGGTCGATGAACACCGACCTGCGAGCGTGTGCACCCTCCGTGTACCTCCGTGGGCTCCGTTGCTCCGTGTTGAGATCCGTGACCTCGATTGCCTCCTCTCCTCTCCTCGAAACTCCGATGTCTCCAAAGGCCGAGGCTAGAACAGCATCTTCAAACCGAACTGCAGGATGCGCGGATCCAGCGCGGAGGTGATGCGTCCGAACTGGGCCGACGCCACGTTGCTGTTTGGCAGGTTGAAGTTGACGTTGTTGAAGATGTTGAAGAACTCGGCCCGGAACTGCACGTCGACCCGCCCGCCGATACGCGTGCTCTTCAGCAGCGCGACGTCGGTGTTGAAGTACCTGGGACCGCGCAGCATGTTCTTGCCGGAGTTGCCAAACGTCCCGATCGCGTTCGCGACGAACTTCGAGGTGTCGAAATACTGCGCCACCATCTCTCCGTGAGGACGGTCGGATCCCAGATCCGGATCTCCGCCGAGGAAATCGGCGCGATCCCGGCCGATACCCGTGAACGAGTTGTCTCTCCCGCTGCTGACGGTGAACGGGAAGCCGCTCTGCCACGTCACCATCGAGTTCAGCATCCAGCCGTTGAGGATGGTGTTCACGACCCGGTTGCCCTGGATCTCCGGCAGCTGCCACACGTTCGAGAACTTGAAATTGTGCGGCACATCCTCGCGCGATAATCCCCAGTCGAAGTGGATGTCGTCGGGCGTCGTCCACCCGTAGTCATCCTGTTTCTTCGAGAACGTATAGCTGGCCAGCACCGACAGTCCGCGGGCGAACCGTTTCTCGACATTCAGCTGCATCGAATGGTACCGGCTCGTGTTGGTGGACTCGTACAATCCGATGCGGCTGTAATCCTGGTACGGACGCCTGGCCTGTGTGTTGGCGACCGTCGAGGCACCCGGTATGTAGATCGCGGGATTGATCTCACGGCTGTTCTCCGCGGCGCCGAAGAAGTAGCGGCCCTCGTTGCCGATGTACGCGACGCGGGCCACCCAGTCGGCGCCGAGCTGCCGTTCCAGCGAGAGGTTCCAGGACATGAGCAACGGCGTGCGGAAATCCTCGGCGAAGACGGCCCGCAGCTCGGTCGGGGTCACGAACGTCGCCTCCGCGCCAGGAACTCTCGGCCCATATTGATCAGGGAACGGGTCGCGCACGCCGACACTGCCAAACGGATCCTCGAACGACACGCCGCTGAACGAGAATCCCGGCGCGAACGGCGCGATGTTCGTAAACGGGTTGAACGCGCTCGCCTGGATCGGCGTGTAGAAGTGTCCGTACCCACCACGGAGGCTGGTCTTGCCGTCTTCCATCAGCCGGTAGGCGAAGCCGACTCTCGGGGCCACGTTCCAGATGTTCGCCTCCGACCCGCCGACCGGGCACCCCGGATCATGGTCCTTGCCGCCGTACAACATGCCGGCAGGCGCGTTCGGATACCGCTCCGATTTCGCGCCGGGCTCGAAACAGACCACGCGACCCTCGCGATCGTAGTAGGGGAAGTACGGATCCCAGCGCACCCCGAGGTTCAGCGTCAGCCGCTGATTGGCGCGCCAGTTGTCCTGGGCGAAGAAGCCCCACCGCGTGCCCTTGAGATCCTTGAACTCCCCGCCGCCCTGCACGAAGCTCGACGCACGACCGAGCATGAAGTCCGCCAGGCCGTCGCCCGACAGCTGCCCGCTGAATGTGAAATTTCCGTCCATGCGGAACGTGTTGGTGATGTGGTTCGACAGGCGCACGATTTCGCCGCCGAAGTGCATCTCGTGCGGTCCGAGCACGGCGGTCAGGTTCTCGCGGATGGTGAAGTCGCCGCGATCGAAGTCGCCGAGATGATTGGTGTTGATGCTGAATGCGCCGGTGACGCTCATGACCAGCTCCGGCGGCGCCGCGAGAGCCGAGGAGGCTGCCGAGGAGATGCGCACGCCCGCGTCGGGATAGCTGAACGGACCGCTCGACAGCGATCCGCCGCGCTGGCGGTTGAATCCGAACGTACTGTGCAACAACAGGGTCGGGCGGATCGAATAGGTGTGGTTGACCGAGACATTCTGCACGCGCACCGCGTTTCCGGCGCTGCTGGCCGCGAGGATGTTGTCCTCCGGGATGACTGCCGGACGATCGTAATCGGTGAAGAAGTAGCGGCCGCTGATCTGGTGCCGCTGGCGGTTGTACTCCACCTTGGCCATGAACTGGTTTTCAGTTTCGATCTGCTCGGTGCCGACGAAATTCAGCTCACGACCGGCGCGATTCGGCTGCGGGATCCAGTCCAGGAAGTATTTGGCCACCGGGCTGATCCGGGCTGCCGGTATCTGGTTGTTGGGGAACGGCTGGCGGGTGACCGGATCGACCAGCTGCGTCGACAGTGCGGAGAAGTCCCCGGCGCGCTCGGCGGCGGTCGGGACGAACGCCACCCGGCCTGCCGCTTCACTGCGGATCCGGGTTCCCTGGTAGGTCCCGAAGTAGAACATCCGGTCTCTCAGAATCGGACCACCGGCGCTGCCGCCGAACTGATTGCGCTTCAGCGTATCTTTCTGCGGCGCAAAGAAGTTGCGCGCGTTCAGCGCGCCATCCCGGAGAAATTCGAACGCGCTGCCGCGGATTTGATTGGTGCCCGAGCGAGTGACAATGTTCACGATGCCGCCCGCGGCGTTGCCGTACTCCGCCGTGAAGTTGCTCGCCTGGAGATTGAATTCCTGAACCGCGTCCGGGTTCGGAAAGGGCACGTTCACGTTCAGGTAAGTATCGTTGTGGCCGGCGCCATCCAGCTGGTAATTGACCTGGGCCATGCCCGCGCCGTTCACGCCAGCGGTCTGTTCGCCGGGATACACGCCGCCGTGCCCGCAGATGCGGCAGCCGTTGCGTCCGAGGTCGACGGTTCCTGCCGCGAGAAACACCAGCGATTGCGCCATCCGCCCGTTGAGAGGCAACTCGACCACGCGCTGTTGATCGACGAGCTGGCCGAGCGTGCCGTTCTGTGTCCCGACCAGCTCGGTATTCGCCTGGACGGTGACCTCTTCAGTGAGCTGTCCGACCTGCATGACGACCGTCAGATTCGCGGCCTGATCCACGGCGAGGGTGATACCAGTCTGGACGAACCTGGAAAAGCCCGGCCGCTCGACGCGCAGCTCGTAGCTGCCCACCGGCAGTCGAGGAAACAGGAACGCGCCGCGTTCATCAGTGGTGGCAGTCTGCGTGAATCCGGTGTCCACATTGCGCACGACGACCTGTGATTGCGGCAGCGCCCCGTTGTTCGAATCGACCACGCTGCCGCCAAAGCTGGCGGTCGTGAACTGTGCATACGCGGGTGACACACCGAGAAGGAGGAGCCCGAGACAGATCGAGAGGGAGGTCGAGGATCGCATGGTCACTCTCCTTGCGAGTTAACCGCGTCCGGAACTGGTGCGACGGGTGTCGCCGCGGCCTCGTTGCTAGGTCGCGGCCGCTATGCTAACGCAGCCTCGGTTCTCGATTGAACCCATTCGTGGCCACGGACGGGCTGATGGCTCAGTCAGAAAAGCCGGTCACCAGCGGTGTACTTCGCCACCTCGTCCGGATCGAGGCGGATGCCCAGCCCAGGTGAGTCTGGAATCGGCAGCATGCCATCCCCATCCAGACACCACCCTCCGACGGCGATCGCGTCGATGAACGGGGAACCGGCCAGGTATTCAACCAGGTCCGTCTGGTGAAATGCCGAGGCCAGCTGCAGATCCGCCGCGAGGCCGACGGCGGTGTTCCACCCGTGAGGAATGAACCGGATGCCATGTTCCTGGGCCATCCAGGCAATCCGGCGCGATTCGCTGAGCCCGCCGACTTTCGTGACATCCGGCTGCACGATATCGAACGCGCCGCCCTCGAGCCACGGTTGGAACGATTGCCGGCGAGTGAGCACCTCACCTCCGGCGATCGGCACCGGCGAACGGGAGCGCAGTCGGGCGTAATCGGTCATCGCATCGGGGACGACCGGTTCCTCGAACCAGTGGACGTCATATCCGGCCAGCATGTCGCCGGTTCGCACGGCCCATTTGTAGTCGCAGGGCCAGAAGGCATCGCTGGCGCCGGCATCCACCATCAGCAAGCTGTCGCGGCCGATCGCCTCCCGGGCGCTCCTGACGATCGCTTCGTCGAGTGCTGCATTGGTCCGGCCAAAGGGTCCCCAGCCGATCTTGAAGGCAGTGAATCCCTGCGCCTTCACGGCGAGGAGATGCTCCGCCAACGCCGCCGGCTCCTGCATCAACAGGGAGGCATAAGGGCGAACGCGCGAACGATAGCGTCCGCCAAGCAGCCGGCCGACGGGCTGGCCGGTTGCCTGCCCGAGCAGGTCCCACAGGGCGATATCAATTCCGCTGATCGTGTGGGTGATCGATCCACCGCGGCCCTGCCAGAACGTGTGTTGATGAAGTTTTTCGCTGACTCGCTCAGGCTCCAGCGCGGTCTCGCCGCGGTAGAGCGGTTCGAGCAGCTGCAAGGCTCCGCGCACCAGCGAATCGTTGGTGAATACGCTGCCGAGGCCGATCGGGCCTTCGTCGGTGTGCACCGCGATCAGCGTGTGAACGCAGTCAGCAGGCCGCAGCTCGGCGGTCCATCCTCCCGGCGGCGTGGCGCCGCGCAGCCCCGCGCTCCTGATCTCGGTGATTCTCATCGCCGGTTCATCTCGTTCCTTTCGAGCGGATGACGGTGATTCTAGTCTGCTCGTGATTCCGGCTCGCTCAACCCCTTTACCTCGAGCATTGGTCCGAATTCCGCCTTCACCAGCAGCCGGGACTCGCGAATCCCGCCACACTTGTCACTCCCATTGCATCCGTCGCCGGGGCAACATCTTTCTCAGGACGAGCGAACAGCCGAGGAGGAGAACGATGTGTCCCTCATGCATGGCGAACCTGGTCTTGATCGGCGCAGGCGTCACGTCGACGAGTGGTATCGCCGCGCTGGTCGTGAACCAGCTCCGCAGCAGCAATCACAAGAACAAGGAGAGAGAGAGATGAACACCCCCCGAATCGTCGGCCCAGAGCAGTGGGAGGCGGCGCGCCAGCAGCTGCTCCTCAAGGAGAAGGCGTTGACCCACGCCCGCGATGCGCTGGCCGCCGAGCGTCGCCGGATGCCGTGGTCGCCCGTCGACAGGAAGTACGAGTTCGACGGGCCCAGGGGCACGGTGAGCCTTGGTGATCTCTTCGAGGGGCGGCGTCAGCTGATCGTCTACCGCGCGTTCTTCGAGCCCGGGGTGTACGGCTGGCCCGACCATGCCTGCCGCGGCTGTTCAATGGTCGCCGACCAGGTTGCCCACGTCGCTCATCTGAACGCCCGCGATACCACCCTCGCGTTCGCGTCACGTGCGTCGCAACCCGACATCGAGCGGCTGAAGGCGCGAATGGACTGGAAGATGCCGTGGTACACAATCACGGACGGTTTCGACGCCGACTTCGGGGTGGACGAGTGGCACGGCACGAATGCATTCATCCGCGACGGCGAGAAGGTGTTCCGTACCTACTTCATCAACAATCGCGGCGACGAGCAGATGGGGGGCACCTGGAACTACCTCGACATCACCGCGCTCGGGCGCCAGGAGGAGTGGGAGGACTCGCCGGACGGCTACCCGCAGACGCCCCCTTACAAGTGGTGGAACTGGCACGACGAATACGGCAATACCGCATCGTCGCAATGGTCCGCCGTCGTCGATCGGGGTCTCGAGCTCCAACGTCACCCGGTCGAGGGTTAGACGAACCAGCCGGTTCGTTGAGAGGCGGTCGCGTCCCGCGACATCAGGGCGGGGTTCGGATCAACGGACCTGATCGAGAATGGAACAGTGACTAGGCTGCTCGTGGCGGCTGCGCTCCTGCTCTCCGGCCAACAGGCGGACCGCGGCACAATCGATCGCCGCGAGCTTGCAGCGTACCGCCTCACCACGGCCGACTTCGAGCAGTTCCGCGACGCCAGTGCGCGGATCGCAATCGTGATCGCGGACGATGCGTCCTTTCGCGGGCAGCCACTGTTCTCTGAAGAGATCACACAAAGTGGCGACGTGACCGAAGCGAGCGCGACGCTCGAAGCCCGCCTGCGCGGTCACACCGGCCTCTCCGAAGGGCTCGCGGCGGCGAGGATATCGGCCCGCGACTACACGAAACGCGCGCTCACGCTGATCGCCGCCCGCCTCGCCCTTGGTTTTCTCGATTCCGGGGTACTGAAAACGGTGCCACCCGGGGCCGCGGCGGACAACGTGGCGTTCGTGCGCGCGCACCGAACCGCGGTGGACGAGGTGCTGAAAGAACTCGCAATCGAAATCAGGTAGCGGTTCGCACATCGCCGCTATCAGCTTTCGGCTGTCGTCTGGCGCGAAACGTGCGTCCGCTGTCCTGGCATGACCGCTTCGAATCCGGAGTCCGGGATGCCCACCCGCGAACAGGAAAATGGCGGCTGGGCGTGGTCGGTCCTGCTGGCGCTCGTCGCCGGAATTGTCGGCTTCGTTACAAGCTCGTTTGCGGCGAACCGTGCCATCGAGTGGTACCAGGTGCCGGCATATGAAGGCACCGGCATCTTCGTCGTCGCTCCCTTCGCGTTTCTCGGCCTGTTGGTTGGCTGCCTCGCCGGCCTCATCGGAGGGCAGCTCTCACGCCGAACCAGACTGCCGCGTGCGACAGCGTTCCTCGGTTCTGTCGGGGGTGTCGCAGTGCTCGTTTGGGCCATTGCATTTGTGGCTTGGGTGCTCGCGGACATCCCTCCCGAGATTGAGCAGAGAAAGTTGTTCCTCGCAATCGAAGTGCGGACACCGGCCGGTTCTCCTGCGCCCGCCGGGTTACCTGGTGTCGGCTACGTGACGCTGGGGGCCACGCGTTTCGGCAGGATCCGCAGGCAGGTCACCGGTTACTTGTTCGTCGAAGACACCAAGAACGAAGACGGGCAATGGATCCTTCCGGGGGTGGTTCCGGTGTTCACCAGCCGCGGAGGGCGCACCATCGATGTGGGGATTGGCGACCTGCCGCCCGCTTCTTTTGCACTTCCCCTGCGCGCGCATCCGACCGGCGAGAGTCGCGGCTGGAGCCAGTGGCTGCCGCCGTCGGAGGGGGCGCGCTCCATGGGATTCACATTCCGGTACAAGGTCGTGCTCCAGGGCGAGCCGCTTCGCATGCAGTCGTTCGGCCGCTTCAGCGTCGAGACGATCGTCGATGAGTTCTATACTCCGCCAGGCTCGCAACGGTTCGTGCCAATCTCTCACTTCCGCGTCAGCTACGACGATCAACCGCTTTCCGGGTTCGAGCGCTCCGCATACGTCGCCGTCCTTGGCGCCCCAGTCGTCGCGCTCCTGGCGCAGGCAGATCGGGCCCCCGGACTGTGTCACCTACTGACGGAAAACGGCGCAGTCGCGGATGTCCGCGCGATCGGCGAGTGCCGCGCACCGCTAGTCGGCCACCCGCTGACCTCGGATTCCGCGCGCTTCACTGCGGCACGCGAACAGGGACTCGTGCTCGGCTGGGTCGACCAGCACACCCTCGGTGGCCCTGGACTGTTTCAGTTCGGTCACAACGTTCTCGATACGAGAACACTCACGTTCTCGCCATTCGAGGCGCCAAGGGGGTTCGCGCCGGAGAGCCCGCCGCCGCTTGGCCTGTCGCCTGACGAACGAAGCTTTGTCTGGTTTTCTCATGACGGCAGCATCGACCATCCGCGGCTCGGCGTCACCGACTGGAAAGCGAACCGTTCGTACGTCCTGCCCATCGATCGGGATCGCATGCGGTTCACAGGATTCGAATCGCTCGATCCCGCGTGGGTGTCTCATCATTTCGCCTGGCGACGGGACTCGCGCGGCGTCGACGTCCTCGAGCCGCGGGCCGTTTTCGTGCCGCTGCCGTACCGAGGCTGGCGTGGCCCTTGGCAGCCGGGCAAGCCGCGGGGCTACACCCTGCTACCCGCGGGCGAACCCCTGCGAAATGAAGTCGTCCGGATCCTGGTCGAAGAGCTGCACGGCACGCGTCTCAGCGACGATCACGACGGTACCCGGCGCGTGCGCGTCAACGGCAAGGTCCTGAACATCATCCTGGGATTGGAGACGGTGAGCGTCACGATGGACTTCGGCCGTGCCGATGCGGCGCTGCTCGATATGGTGGCGGTACATCTGGACGCTGCCATCGGTTCCGGGAAATACGAC
>Ga0075418_10005232_pt1 | contig 14689 bp, 14 predicted proteins | sample SoiMetdeltSBSDD2_FD_81776 | JGI IMG/M metagenome (GOLD analysis project Ga0075418, IMG submission 81776) | Bulk soil microbial communities from a Populus tree surrounding site in Tennessee, USA - Soil MetaG P. deltoides SBSDD2 | ecosystem: Environmental > Terrestrial > Soil > Tree plantation...
CGGTCAGGGCACGACGCACGGCGATGCGGGCTTCATCGCCCACCCGACGCCGGAGAGCTGCATGGTGTGCCACGACAAGAAGAACAGCCCCAAGTTCGATTACGCCAAGTACTGGAAAGAGATTGCCCACTAGGAAGAGCCCCACGGTTGCAGAAGGCGCGCCGCGGCGCTGCGAGGGGAACGGGAGCCACCGTTCCCCTCGGCGTTTGGTCCTCCTCGGCGCTCTCCCCGCTCTCCTTGCCGGCGGCCCGGCGCGAGCGCAGCTCGAAGTGCTGCTCCGCGGCGTGCCCCCGGCGGAGCCCAAGGCCGGCGCCTGCGGGCTCTACCGCTTCGAGGCCTCCGAACCCGACGGCGAGCGCCAGGTGGATTTCCATGTCTGCATCGAGTCGGTACAGCCCGGCGCCAGTGGCCGCGTGATGCTGCGGTTGTGGTCCGGCGACAGCTTGGAGACGCGGGTCGAGGTGAGTCGCGCGCTCTTTTCCGGCGGCGGCGGGGCCTTGCTCGAGCACGTGCGACGGGTGGTGCAGATCGAGCACGGCGAGAAGCGGGAGATGGACGCGGAGGAATGGCAGGAGCTCCCGGCGCTCTCGCCAGCACCGGAGCTGCCCGTGGTGGCCGATTCGACCTGGGGTCCGGTGCAGCACCAGGGCACCGGGCTCAGCTGCCGCGGGCATTACCGCGTCGAGGCCCGTGAGAGTAAGCAGCGCTTGGGCGAGACGGAAGTCGTGCAGGCGGAGCGCCGCACCCTCGAGGTCCTCACCGCGCCGCAGGCGCCGATTCTGGGTGTCGTCCGGGCCACGGCGGCGGTCTCGAGCGAGCGTCGTTTCTCCCAGCCGATTCCTGGCGTGCCGCAGCGCGGCCCCCGCCTCTCGCACTACCGCCTCGAACTCCTCGCCCTGGAGTCCCCCGGCCGCCGTTGATGCGAACGGCGCCGCGGTCGACGAGACCTCGCTTCCAGCAGGCGCGCGGCGACACTGTCTTTGACAGCTGCAAGCGCCTTCAATTAAAATGAATGCACTCGGATCTCAGCCCTCCTAGCCGTCGAGACGGTGCCATGGACCCTCACCTGAGGGCCTCCAAGCTGGACGAGGCCTTCGCTTTCATCAACCACAGCCCCCGCCCGACCCCGTCGTACCTGATCGGCCAGCGCATCCTGGATCTGCGGCTCCGGGACCGACGGGAGATGCGGCGACTCGTTCGGCGCCTGCTGTCGCAGGACAGTCGCTTCCAGGAGGTCCATGCGGGGCTCTGGGAAGCGCTGAACCACGACTACGGCAGCCAGAAGCTGGAAGAGGCGGAGTTCCGGGTCCTGGATCTCGAGGTCACCGGAAGCGATCCGCGCACCAACGGCATCATCGAGGTGGCCGTCTTCGGACTGCACGGTTCCAGGATCCGCCCGCTGCTCTCCACCCTTCTCGACCCGGGCGTGCCGATCCCGAGCAACATCCAGCGCCTCACCGGCATCGACGAGTCCATGGTGCGCGGCGCGCCGAGCTTCGCCGAGATCCTGCCGCAGCTGCTCCAGGCGCTGGAGGGCGGCGTGTTCGTGGCGCACAACGCCGCTTTCGATTACCACTTCCTGAAGACGTGCATCGAGCGCTTGACCGGCCAGCGTTTCACCGCGCCGCATCTTTGCACGGTGAAGCTGAGCCAGCGGTTGATCGAAGCGAAGAACAGCCGCAAGCTGCACCACCTGGCGCTGCAGCTGGGGATCCCGCTGCCGAACCGCCATCGCGCCCACGATGACGCCTACGCCACGGCGCGCATTCTCCTGCAGCTCGTCGAGTTGCTGCAGGCTCGCTCCATCACCACGGTGGGGCAGATGAAGCTCTTCGAATCCAGCCTCATCCCTGCCGAGGCCGCCCATGGCGGCAACGGCGCCCATCGACCCACTCAGGCCTGAGATCTGGAACCCCGGCGCACCCTGGCCTGGGCCGCGGCCGGGCCGCGGGAGGCGAGGCGCTGTCCCCGGCGGGCGCGGCGCGTCTGCTGGCGGCGCTTCCTCTCCGCCTCCCAGCGTTCGAACTCCGCGACGCTGGTGAAGTAGACCTGATCCCCGGGGCCGAGAGCGAACTCGCAGCTCGTGGGCTGGAGATCGCGGCAGATCTGCGGGCGGCGGTCGTAGATGCGACAGAGATTGTCGGCCCCGAGGTTCTCGCAGCGGGACATGAACTGGAGGAACCAGCTGCCCGCCTCCTCCACGAAAACGCGCACCCCCGGATGCATCAGATACCAGCGGATGTTGTCGAAGTCCTTCGCTGTCGTCGGCGCGTCGATCTCGGTGGAGACGTACTGGCAGCAGAGGGCGGTGCAGCGGGCGCAATTGGGGTGGACCACCACGCCGGGCGGTGGTGGAGCCGCGAGGACGGGCAGACGGATCAAAGGGAGCCTCCGTTCGGGACGGGAGCGGCGCTCAGAGCCCTGGGGCGTCGCTCTAGAGGATGTCGAAGCCGTCGTGCAGCGGCGCCGGGGCGAGTGGCTGCGCTTCCAGGGATTCCACCGCCGCCGCGGCCGGCCCGAGCCGCAACTTGCTCGCCAGGATCGCGAGCGCGGCGGCGCCGCCCACCGCGACGACCTCCACGCTCCCGTCCCTCCGGTTGCGCGCGTAGCCGCAGAGGCCGAGCTGGCGCGCATGACGGGCCACGAAGTAGCGAAAGCCGACGCCCTGGACGCGGCCGCGAACGACGAAGCGCAACGCACGCGACTCCACCGGACCTCCGGCGCGATTATCGGTCTCCCCGCGGGCCCGGTCAACGCGCACCCTCGGCGCGCCGCGCGCCACGCCGGCGGCGCACCGGTGGCCGAAGAAGCGCGCCTTTGTCGGCGCTGCTTTCAACGTGGCCCGCGTGCGGGTGAGCAGGCGTTGACGCCTCCCCGCATGTTCACTACGCTGCGGAGCAGACAAGGAGGAGCGGCCGGCACGGCCGCGCACACGATGGCACGACCGCTCCCGAGCGACTGGGAAGTCAAGGCCAACATCCTCGAGACCATCGGCAACACGCCCCTCGTCCGTCTGCACCGCGTGACCCAGGGTCTCGGTCCCACGATTCTCGCCAAGCTCGAATACTTCAATCCCGGTGGCAGCGTCAAAGACCGCATCGGCCTGCCGATGATCGAGGATTTCGAGCGCCGTGGCATGCTGCGCCCCGGCGGCACCGTGGTGGAGTGCACCTCCGGCAATACCGGAGTGGGGATCGCTCTGGCCTGCATCATCAAGGGCTACCGCTCCATCTTCACCATGCCCGACAAGATGAGCACGGAGAAGATCCGGCTGCTCAAGTCCTATGGGGCCCGGGTCATCGTCACGCCCACGGCGGTGCCACCGGAGTCGCCGCTCAGCTACTACAGCGTCGCGCGGCAAGAGGTGGCGCGGAGCGAGAACGCCGTGCATGCCAACCAGTACGACAACCAGGCGAACCCGGAGGCGCACTATCGCAGCACCGGACCGGAGATTTGGCGGCAGACCCGGGGTCGCATCGACATTTTCGTCGCCGGCATGGGCACCTGCGGCACCATCAGCGGCACCGGCCGTTACCTGAAGGAGCAGAACCCGAAGGTGCGGGTCGTGGGGGTCGACCCGCAGGGCTCGATCCTCAAGCAGTACATCGAGCAGGGCACGCGGGGCGATGCGGTGCCCTACAAGATCGAGGGCATTGGCGAAGACATCATTCCGGCGGCGCTGCACAAGCAGTACGTCGATGAGGTGGTTCGCGTCGACGATCGGCAGAGCTACGCCATGGCGCGGCGGCTGGCGCGACAGGAAGGTCTTCTGGTCGGCAGCTCGAGCGGTGCGGCCGTGGCCGGAGCGCTGGAGGTTGCCAAGCGCGTGCCGGACGATACCGTCATCGTCGTCCTCCTGCCCGACTCGGGGGAGCGCTACCTGAGCAAGGCGCACTCGGACGAGTGGCTGAAGGAGAATCGCTTGCTCGAGGGCTACAATCCCACCGCCGGCGAGCTGCTCGAGCGCCGTCCCGCGGGCGTTCCCGCCCTGGTGCAAGTCGAGGAATCCACGCCGGTGCGGGAGGCGATCGCGCTGGTGCGTCAGTTCGAGGTTTCCCAGCTGCCGGTGCTGCGACAGGCGCAGAACGTGGGGGTGCTGCAGGAGGCCAAGCTGCTGCGCCTCGCCTTCGAGGATCCCGGCGTTCTCGACCGGCCGGCAGCCGCGGTGATGGACCCGCCGCTCCCAGAGATCGGCGTGCACGAGACCACCGATCGCGTCAAAGAGTTCCTGGCGCACCGTGATGCCGCGGTGCTGGTGCGGGACGGCGACCACCTGGTGGGAATCCTCACGCGCTACGATCTGCTCGACACCCTTCTCTGAAGCCGGGGCACGAGGATCCCGGGAAGCGAGGAGACCACCCATGGGTTTCAGCACCGATGCGGTGCACGCCGGGCAGGATCCGGACCCGCGCACTGGCGCCGTGATTCCACCGCTGTATCAGACCTCCACGTATCAGCAGGAAGGCCTCGGCAAACCGCGCCTCGGTTACGAGTACGCCCGCACCCAGAACCCGACGCGCACCGCTCTCGAAACCAACATGGCCGCCCTCGAGGGCGGCCAGCATGCTTTCGCCTTCGCTTCCGGGCTGGCGGCGATCGGCACGCTGCTGCAACTTCTGCAGGCCGGTGACCACGTGGTGTGCACCGACAACGTCTACGGCGGCACCTATCGTCTGGCCGACAAGGTCTGGCGGCGCTTCGGCTTGCAGTTCTCCTTCGTGGACACCTCGAGACCCGAGGAGGTGGTACGGGTCTGCGGCGAGCGGACGCGCCTGCTCCTCGTGGAGACGCCGACCAACCCCATCCTCACCCTTTCGGACCTGACCGCGCTGTCGCGCCTGGCGCGGGAACGCCGCATGTGGCTCGCGGTGGACAACACCTTCATGACGCCGTTCTTCCAGCGGCCCCTGCAACGGGGTGCCGACATCGTCGTGCACAGCACCACGAAGTATCTGAACGGTCACAGCGACATGGTGGGCGGTGTGGTCGTCGTGAACGATTCGGCGCTGGCGGAGCGCCTGCGCTTCCTGCAGAACGCCGTCGGGGCGGTGCCCGGGCCCTTCGACTGCTGGCTCCTGCTCCGGGGCGTCAAGACGTTGGCATTGCGCATGATGCAGCACGATCGCAGCGCCCGCGAGCTGGCTCGGATCCTGGCCAGCCACCCCAAAGTGCGCAAGATCCATTACCCCGGCCTGGCGACGCACCCGCAGCACGAGCTGGCGTGCACGCAGGCCACGGGCTTCGGCGGCATGATCTCCATCGATGTCGGCGGGCGGGAACACGCGAAGCTCTTCATGGAGGGGTTGCGCTTGTTCCTCCTCGCCGAGAGCCTGGGCGGCGTGGAGAGTCTGGTGTGTCATCCTGCCAGCATGACGCATGCCTCGGTGCCCGAGGCGGAGCGCGAGCGGCTCGGTATCAGCGCCGGCCTGGTGCGTCTCTCCGTGGGGATCGAGGACGTGGAGGACTTGGTGCAGGACGTGGAGCAGGCGCTGGAGCGCGTGCCGGCGGTAGCGCATGTCTGAGCGCGTAGTCGGATGCACACGCTGTGTGCACAAGGGGCTACGAGTCTTGACCGACTCCACCCCTCCTGCTATGGTGCCGCACCAAGTGAGTTCATCGTTGTGGTGTCATTTTGGAGTGTGAAGTATCGAGTTGTTCCCTTCGTATCGGTGGTGATGTGGGGGTTTCATTTTCCGTCCTTGGAGGACAAAATGAAGCGGAATGGGGATACGTTGGTCCTGGAACAGGAAGAGCAATTCGTCAAGTTCACCAAACTGCTGGCTCGGGCTTGGCAGGAAGGACGGGTCGACGGAGCTTTCCGCTGCCCCGTCTGCGGCATGCGGTTCCGGCAGGAAAAAGACAGTCTGGATTGTTGCGCCCGGGTCCCGAGATACTCCTCGTGACCCTTTTTGCTTTTGAGAGGCTCTGATGCGAAGCGAGGAAACGGTTTCCTCGGTGCGCACGATTCGCCAGTACTGCTCGGTCTGCAAGGCCACCTTGGACATGAGCATCGTGGACACCGTCCAGGACCACGAGGTGACCTGGCTCAAGTGTCCGCGTTGCAACGGCATCCTCCCGCACATGCTGTCCAGCGAGGAGGAGGAGAAAGCGTCGTCGTCACCGCCGGCCGAGCCGGCGGCGACGGCGGCGGCGGCGCCGGCGCCTGCCGCAGGGTGCAGCGAGACCGAGAAGCAGGCGGCGCAGGACTACGACGCCGGCGCCGAATACCTGCTCGGGCAGGTCGTGTACCATCGTTCGCTCAACAAGTTCGGCCGGGTCGTGGAGAAGACCGTCCTGCCCGGGCAGCGCGCCGCCATCCGTATGCGCTTCGAGGACGGCGAGGAGATGACGCTGCGCGAGCAGGTCTAGTCGCACCTCTCCAGCGCCTCCTCGCGGGGGCCACGACGCTCCTCGTGGCAGCGAGCGCAGGCTCTGTCTCTGCTCTCGGTCTCTACCAGGAGCCGGCCCCCTGGTACGACCCGACCTTCGCCGACACCACTCTCGCTTTCGGCACCGGCGCGTCCGCCACCACGGGGACATCGCGTGCCGCGCTCTTCCACCTCGGATTGGCTCCGATCCAGCGCCGCTCCTTCCGCTTCGCTGTGACCTGGAGCTACGTATTCCTCCGGAGCACGGAGACACCGGCCTGGGGGGTCGGCGATCCCAAAGTGTTCGTGGAGGCACCGCTCCTTCGACGTGCCGCGGTGCGGTTGTCCCTTGAAGGCGCCGCGCGTCTGCCGGCGAGCAAGGCGTCGCTCTTTCCCTATGCCTTCGGCGGCCAGGAGCTGGAGCTGCTCGGTATACTCGCCGTGCCGGCGCTTGGATTGCACCTCGGCGGTGGCCGGGTCTTCACCGAGCCGCCGGGGGATTCCAGCCTCACGAGCGCCGACGTACCGCACGCCACGCACGCCTGGGTGCTGCTCACGGGCAAAGCCGCAGGGTGGACGGGTCAGCTGCGCGCCGACGCCCTCGTTTTCGAGCTCGAAGGACACGCCCGCTGGCTCTACGAGGCCCGAGTGTTGCGCGGTGACCCGCACCGCTTCGTGACCCGTGTCGCCGCCAAAGCCGAGGCGGGACCGGATCGCATCTTCGATGCTGCCGTCGAGATCGGCTTCGTCACCGCGCTCCGCTAGGCCGGTGGCGAGGATCGCCGCCGACCTGCCAGGCACGCGCGGGCCTCGCCGGGAAGTGTCAGGAGCGTGGCATGCTCCTTGCGCGCGCGGAACCCGAACCGCAACGCGGCAGGGGGAGGCGGCGCATGACGTTCGCCCATGAAGAGACACACGGCAACGCGCCCACGGTCCTGGTGGTGGACGACGACGAGTTGTCCCGCCACGTCGTGGCCTGCAGGTTGACGCGCTGGGGTTTCGCCCCCGTGGTCTTCTCGCGGGCAGAGGCAGTGCTGCAGCACCTGCGCCAGCACGACGCCTGCGCTCTCGTCTCCGATCTCGAGATGCCCGAGCAAGACGGCTTGTCGCTGGCGCGCGCGGTGCGCCAGCTGCGCCCGGGATTGCCGATCCTGCTGCTCACTGCCCGGCGCGAGCCGGGTCTCGTCGAACGCGCCCGGGAGGCCGGGGTCTCGGCGGTGGTGGCGAAGCAGGCCGGGGCCGACCGGGAGCTGCGCGCGGCGTTGCTCCGTGTCCTCGGGCCGGCCGGGGGCACGGACTTCGAGCTCGCCCACTCCTTGCGCACGCCACTCACCGCGCTCAAGAGCGCCATCGACATCCTCTGCAACACCGAGTTGCCGGAGGCCCAGGGGCGCTTCGCGCGCCTGGCCCAGCGCAACGTCGACCAGATGATCGTCCTCGTCGAACGCCTCCTCGAGACCGCCTCGGCCAGACCCTGACCGGAGAGGCTGGAATCCGACCGCCTGGAAGTCCGGAGCCGTCGCCCGCGGACGGCGCCGCCGCGGTGCTGCATTCCGCGCCACGGTGCGTCGCAACCTTCCGTACTCCACGGGAGGGAGCGCGACTTTCGAGTCTGCATGCGGTCTGGAAGCATGTTTGCCATGCCGTCCGGCGCGGGCGCGTGCTGTTCCAGGGCGCAGCGCTGGTGTCGGCATCTGGTCTGGAGATGCGGGGCACCGAGCGCGGGAGCCGATGTTCCGTGGCTGCGGGCGCGAAAGTCCGAATTGACTGGAAGTGTCCGAACTCGATAATGGCACCCTGATTGCGGGGGCATCTGGACGGACGCGAGGTCGGCGAACTTCCGACCGCCCAGGTGCCGCGGACGCTCCGGCAAGCTGCCTGAGCCCGTGGATGATGTGGAGGAGGAGGACGTGATGTTCGACGAGAAGGTGGCAGCAGACCAGGAGGTTCTGAGCGGGAAAGATCTGGAGCACGGCTGGACCGTCGAAGCTCCGCGACCCACTCAGACGAGCCCTACAGCGGTCCCGACTAAGCCGAAAAGCGACCCGGCGCCGCGCGTGATCCAAGTGGACACGGCGGAAGCGCACGAGTTGGTCCACGGCATCACCACCGCCGTCGGTCAGGTGGCGAACGCCGTGGCGCCGGCAGCGCCGGTGACCCTGGATCTGGCCGGACGGCCGCTGCACGTTCCTGCCACGGATTCCACCAATCCCAAAGTGACCCAGGCGAGCGCGCGCATGCAGGCGTGCCGCGAGGGGTACCGCAATCTTTCCCCCGAAGGTCTGGCCGAGGAGAACGCCGACATCAACCGGCGGCTGACGCAGAAGTACCGCACCGAGTGCGCCCTACCCACGAACGGCGGCACGGTGTCGAAGAGCTACTTCTACGATTCGAAGACCATCGAACGCCTCGAGCTCGACCTCAAGCAGGTGCTGCTGGAGAGCGACGTGCCGCGCTCGACGATCATCGAGGTCTGCCGCTTGCGCGATCCGGAGGATCAGCGGGCGCTCGTCTTCGACATCCTGGACAAGAACCTGAGTTGCCGCGAGACGCGCCAGATCGTGCAGCTCATCGTCAAGCTGCGCTCGCGGCCGGGCACGGCGGTGCAGGAACACCTGACGCCGAAGCTCGCCAACATGCTGCGGCAGCACGCGCCGTTCTTCCTGCGCATGGCGTAGGCACGCTCGACAGCGCGCCGTAAGGGCGCGGCGATTCCCTGACGGGCCGGGAGCCTTTCCCGGCCCGTCGTCTTGGTGCGGTTGTCCGCCGGCGAATGGTGTGCTACAACCCGAGGGTCCTTGGCCGCGCCGACGGGAGGTACCACTCTGAGCGAGACCACGCAGGAAGCGGGCGTCCTCATGGAGAAGCTGGTGTCGCTCTGCAAGCGGCGCGGCTTCATCTTCCAGTCCAGCGAGATCTACGGCGGTCTGAACAGCTGCTACGACTACGGACCCCTGGGGACGGAGCTCAAGAACAACATCAAGAACGCCTGGTGGCGGGCCATGATCTACCACCACGACAACATCGAGGGCGTGGATGCGTCGATCCTGATGCACCCGCGGGTGTGGGAGGCGTCGGGGCACGTGGCCGGCTTCACCGACCCGCTGGTGGACTGTCGGCGCTGCAAGCAGCGCTTCCGCGCCGACCAGGTGCAGGGCTCGACCTGTCCCGAGTGCGGCGGCCAGCTCACCGAGCCGCGCCAGTTCAACCTCATGTTCAAGACCTTCATGGGGCCGGTGGAGGAGCAGGCGGCGGTGGTGTACCTGCGTCCCGAGACGGCACAGGGCATCTTCGTCAACTTCCAGAACGTTCTCACCGTTTCGCGCCAGAAGGTGCCCTTCGGCATCGCCCAGATCGGCAAGGCCTTCCGCAACGAGATCACGCCGGGGAACTTCATCTTCCGCATGCGCGAGTTCGAGCAGATGGAGATGCAGTTCTTCGTGCACCCGAGCGAGGACGAGAAGTGGTTCGAACAGTGGCGCGAGACCCGCTTCCAGTGGCACCAGTCCATCGGCATCCGGCGGGAGAAGCTGCGCTGGCACCAGCACGGCCCGGACGAGCTGGCGCACTACGCCAAGGCGGCTTTCGACATCCAGTACGAGTTCCCCTTCGGCTGGCAGGAGATCGAGGGCGTGCACAACCGCACCGATTTCGACCTCAAGCGGCACCAGGAGTATGCGGGCAAGCGCTTGGAGTACTTCGACGAGGCGCGCAAGGAGAAGTACATCCCCTACGTCATCGAGACCTCCGTGGGCTGCGACCGGACGCTGCTCGTGACCCTGGTGGACGCCTACCGCGAGGAGGCGCTGGAGGGAGAGACGCGGGTCGTGTTGCGTCTCTCGCCGCATCTCGCGCCGATCAAGGCGGCGATCCTGCCCCTGGTGCGGAAGGACGGCATGCCGGAGTTCGGGCAGCGCATCGCCGCCGACCTCATGCGCACGCACCGGGTCTTCTACGACGAGACGGCGTCGGTGGGGAAGCGCTACCGGCGGCAGGACGAGATCGGCACGCCCTACTGCGTCACCGTGGACTCGCAGTCGCTGCAGGACCAGACGGTCACGGTGCGGGACCGCGACAGCATGCAGCAAGAGCGCATCGCGGCGACGCAGCTGCGGGCCTGGCTCGACGAGCGCGTGCTCTACGTGTGAGGCGTGCGGGGTGAGGGGCGCGGTGGGCGCAGGCGCGGTCGCGCCGGACGCTCCTCGCGCGCGCTCCTGCGCGCTCGTCGCTCGACACGAGCGCTGCTCGCGCCTCCTGCGCTCGCCACGCGCTCGTGACGCCGGCTCGACCGCCCTGCGCCCACCGCGCCCCCGAGCCCTCGCGATCATGCTCGACCGCCCCTTAGCCCACCGCGCGTGGTAAACTTCTCTATCCACCCTGCGGTGGAAAGCGCCCCCGATCGGCTCGAAGCACGCTTCGCCCAGCGTGCGGCGGTGGCAATTGGGTTCGATAGCCCATTGCGCCAGCTGCCGATGTCCACCGCATTGCCTTGCCTTCCGACCCGGAGGGCGAGAGGGACCCCAGCCCGGTGGTGTGCAGATCTCCTGAAGCACGTGTCGGCCTCGCTTTCCTCGTGGTGAGCGTGGTCTCGATCGGCGCTGCCCGGCTCCTCCGCTCCCTCACGCACAGCGAAGCAACCACGGTGGCGACGACCGCGAGCACCTCTTCGGGTGGGGTCACCCAGAAGTCAGAGCCACCGAGCTCGAGTCCGTCGGTGGGTCGGGCCGCGTCGGCACGCCGTGCTGGTCCCGGGGCAGCGTCGCGTGACCCTCAGGGCGTCGATCCGGTCGAGTCGGCGGCAGCGCCTGTGGGAGCGGAGGTGGCGGCGGCGGCGGGGAGCACGGTCGTGCAGCCGACGCCGAGCACGAGCGGTGCGACCGATGTACGCGCGCCTTCTCGTCTGCGGCAGAGTAGTGAGGTGCGCGTCACCGGACGGGTCGAAAGCGATGATGGCTCGGCAGTCGCCGGTGCCGTGATCGAAGTGCCGGAGCTGCGCCGAGGCACGACGAGCGACGCCCAAGGTCGCTACCAGATTCTCCTACCGCCCGGCGCCCATCGGCTACGAATCTACCGGCTCGACCACGCGGTGCTCGAGCGGCGCGTCGAAGTCCAGCAAGATGAAGCGTCGCTCGTCCTCGACTGGTCGCTGCAACGCCGCGACCTGCAGACCGAGACGGTGGTGGTGCGCGCCTCAAGGCGCGGGCAAGCGGAAGAAGCCGGTCATCACGTGATCCTGGCAGCCGACGTGGAGAAGCACATCGGTGCCTTCGAGGACGTCATGCGTGCCGTGCAGGCGCTGCCGGGCGTGGGCAGCGCCAGCGACTTCCATGGCGAATTCTTCGTGCGCGGCGCCGGGACACACGCCAACGCCATCTACCTCGATGGCATCCCGATCTTCTTCCCCTATCACATTCTCGGCTTCAACAGCATCTTCAACCCAGGGATCGTGGAGAGCGCCGAGTTCTATGCCGGCGGGGCTCCGGCCGCCTACGGCGGCGGCACCGGTGGTGTGCTCCTCGTTCGCAGCCGCGGCAGTCAACCGCAGGCGCATCGCGGCGAGGCGGGCTTGAGCTACATCTCCGCCCACCTGCGCGCCGCCGGCGGTGACGAGCGCCAGGGTTGGGCCCTCAGCCTGCGCCGCTCCTACCACGACCAGATCGTGCGCTGGGTGGACCCGGAGAACCCGAGCCAGATGCCGTCCTTCTACGACGCCATGGTGCGCGCACGCTGGAAGCCGTCGGACTCCCACCTCCTCGTCGGGGGCCTGCTCGTCGCCGGCGATGGGCTCTCCATTCCGAGCCCCGAGGCGAGCGCGCTGCGTCACGATCTCATCCGCGACGACAACACGCCGAGCGCGACTTCTTCGACCCGCGACCGGTTGGGTTTGCACAACAAGCTCGCCGTGGGTTCCCTCACCTGGCGGGCCCTCCTCGGCCCGAACGCCTGGCTCGAAACCGTGGCGGGCTACGTGCCGCAGCGGCTGGCGTTCTCACTCGAGGGAGAGAGCGAAGAGTCGGTGAGCATCGAGTCGCGCACGTTGTCCCTGCGCCAGGATCTCTCCTTGCAGCAGGGCGCGCACCAGCTGCGTTTCGGCTACGAGGGTACGCAGACGCGGACGGAGGGGCTGGTGTCGGCGTACGCCGCCTTCCTCGGCTTGCGGCAGACCAACTCGGCGCTCAACGTGGCGGACCAGAAGGAACGCTACCAGCTCGACCTCGGCGCGACGCGCCGCTACGGCGCGCTCTATGGCCAGGACGAATGGTCCCTCGCGGGCGGCAACGTGACGTTGGGAACGGGCTTGCGTTACGAGCACGATGGGTTGTCGAAACAGGACATGTGGTCGCCGCGGCTCTCGCTGCGCACCAAGGCCGAGTCGACGTGGAGCGTGAACGGAACCTGGGGCGTCGCGCATGCGCTCCGCAGCACGCCGCTCGAAGTGCAGCCGACGCGGGGCGGCGAACCGCTGCGCGCCGAGCGCGCCACGGAAGCGACGCTCGGTGTGGTCCGACAGGGGACGGAGGTCCGGGGCGGCGTCTCGGGATACGTGAAGCGCTTCGACCACCTGGTGTTCGAGGCGGAGCCGGCGTACTACGCCAACGGTGCCATGGGCCGCTCCCATGGCGTCGAGACCTGGCTGGAGTTCGCGCCGCGTCCGGCGCTGTCGCTGCGGGCGCAGTACACCTGGTCCAGCACCGAACAGCGCGATCCGCTCGCCTGGACGCGGCGCTGGACGGAGGATCCGGTGAGCGGTGCGCGCGTCTGGGGACCGGTGGCGGAGGAGACCTACTGGTACCGGCCCCTCCAGGACCAGCGGCATCGCTTCGCTTTGGAGCTGGGCCTCAAGCACCGCGCCTGGGAGTTCGGCGCCCACCTGCAGCTCGCCTCCGGGCTGCCGTACACGCCCGTCGTCGCGGTGGAAACCGCTGCCAACGGGACGGCCTACGGCATCGTCGGGCGCAAGGGCACCGCCTCGTTGCCGGCGTACCAGCGGCTCGATCTCAAGCTGCTCCGGCACTTCCACGGCAAGTCCGTGGACTGGCGCATCTTCGCCGAGGTCCTGAACGCCACCGCGGCGGAGAACGTCTACATGCAGCGCTGGAACCGCGCCTACACGCAGCAGTACTCCGTGACCATGCTGCCGCTGCTTCCCACCCTCGGCGTCGAAGCCAGCTTCTGACCGACCTGGAACGAAACTTCCAAACCACGCCGTAGGGACCGTGTACGGACGTTCTCGGGTTCCAGGGGACACGATGCGCAGCCGCTTCCTGCCTTTTTTCCTGACGCTCCTCCTGCCTTGGCCGCTCGCCGCGGCCAACCTCTATGGCTTGGCTCGGGGAGGCACGAGCTACGTGGCCGCCCGTGACGACGGCGCCGCCTATCGAAGCGGCGCCGGTGCCACCACGTGGACCGTGCAGGACACTGGCAGCAGCGGGGCGCTACGGGGCGTGGCCTTCCTCGCCGGCATCTTCGTCGCTGTCGGCGACGGCGGCCGCGTGGTGCGCAGCAGCGACGGTGGCCTCGGTTGGAGCGACGAAACCACACCGGTGAACGTGACGCTTCGCGACGCCACCTCCCACTCCACCTTCCTCGTTGCGGTAGGGAATGGGGGGACGACGCTGCGGCGATCCTCCACGACCGCGGTCTGGGACACGACGCTCTCGCCCGGACCGGCGGCGCTGCACGGCGTGGCCTCGAACGGCACGATTCTCGTCGCCGTCGGCGACCAGGGCACGGTGCTGCGCAGCACCGATCAGGGTCTGTCGTGGGCACGCCAAGCGCTCGCCGGCGCGCCAGCTCTCCGCGGTGTCTGCGCCAGCGGCGCCACCTTCATCGCGGTCGGCCTGGGAGGCGTGCTCCGCCGGAGCACCGATTCGGGCCTCAACTGGTCCCCGGTGACGAGCCCGAGCGGGGAAGATCTCTTCGACATCGCTACCGATCCCGGTGTCTTCGTCGCCGTCGGAGCGCAGGGAACGATCCTGCGTGCCACCGGGTCGGGTGCGAGCGGTAGCTGGTTCGAGGTGCCGACGCCGCGCGCGGTCACCTACCGCGGCGTCATTTTCGATGGCACGCAGTTCCTCGCCGTGGGCGATGCGGACGTCGTGGTGCGCAGCATCGACGGCAGCCTCTGGCAGCAGGTGGCGATCACCGCCGTGCACTGGAGCGACGTGAAGCAGCTCTTCCGAGGCAGCGCACGGTGAGCTCGGTTCTTCCCTAGACGACCACATTCGCCTCTTTCCCCCGAAGGCTGCTAGACTCGCCCCAATGGCGACGAAGCGCGTGCTCCTCGCCGGCGCGGGAGTCGCCGGCCGCATGGCCCTCGA
>Ga0075418_10005233_pt1 | contig 14688 bp, 12 predicted proteins | sample SoiMetdeltSBSDD2_FD_81776 | JGI IMG/M metagenome (GOLD analysis project Ga0075418, IMG submission 81776) | Bulk soil microbial communities from a Populus tree surrounding site in Tennessee, USA - Soil MetaG P. deltoides SBSDD2 | ecosystem: Environmental > Terrestrial > Soil > Tree plantation...
AAAGGTAAGTCCGAAAGCGAAGTAATGAAATTTTGTCAGGCGTTTATGACCGAGCTCGCAAGGCATATCGGTCACCGCCTTGATGTCCCTGCTGGAGATATCGGCGTTGGTGGAAGAGAGATCGGCTACTTGTTTGGTGCTTACAAAAAGATCCGAAATGAATTTACGGGAGTGCTTACAGGAAAAGGGATTGGGTGGGGTGGAAGTCTTATCCGTTCGGAGGCAACAGGATATGGCCTGGTCTACTTTGCGGAAAATATGCTGCAGGAAAAAAAAGATTCTATTAAGGGTAAGCGGTGCCTGGTTTCAGGATCTGGTAATGTAGCGCAATACTCGATCGAAAAGATAATTGACATGGGTGGGAAAGTCTTGAGCGCTTCCGATTCCAGTGGATTCATACACGACGAGGCTGGGTTTACCAAAGAAAAGCTTCAGTTTCTGATGGATCTAAAGAACAATCGGAGAGGACGGATTAAGGAGTATGCTGACAAATTCAGTGGAGTGGTCTACAAAGAAGCAGATGCTTCTGCTCAGTCAAACGACCTTTGGAATATCCCAGCTGATTGTGCATTTCCTTGCGCGACTCAAAATGAGATCAACGAGAAGGATGCTCAGAATCTTATAAAAAACAAATTGAAACTCCTCTGTGAGGGCGCGAACATGCCTACAACAATCGAGGGTATAAACGTGCTCATCGATAATGGAGTGATGTATGCCCCCGGAAAAGCATCTAATGCGGGTGGAGTGGCTACATCCGGGCTCGAGATGGCACAGAATTATACTGGCATGCATTGGACGGCTGAAAAAGTAGACACCACGTTAAGGGAGATCATGAAAAACATTCATCAGACGGTGCTGACAACTGCCAAAGAATACAACAAACCCGGAAACTATCTCATCGGTGCAAACATCGCAGGCTTCTTGAAGGTAGCGAAAGCGATGCAAGCGCAGGGTGTTATCTGACGATATCAATAACTAATAGCCTAAACCTGGCCCCCGTTCTGAAAAATGAACCGGGGCTTTTTTATTTTTAACCTTTAAAGATTCAATTCCGTAAGGAGAGAACCAGACTATTGAACTTTCATTATGGAATTAAGACTCCAGACTGGCTACCGACAAATCCTTGGAATGGCACTGCCCATTTCACTGGCAATGTTGGTTCCTCAGATCAATTTCATAACAAACAACATCTTTCTTGGCGGCCTCGGTGAAAAAGAACTTGCAAGCGCCGGCATTACTGGCGTATACTACCTGATCTTCGCTGTTATCGGCAATGGATTGAACAATGGCCTTCAGGCGTTAATTGCGAGACGTGCCGGACAAAACCTTCCGAAGGAAATTGGAAGACTATTTTATCACGGTGTTTGGATCGCTTTGGGCATCGCAGCCGTTGGGATCGTGCTAACCTATTTACTCGCTCCCCTGGTTTTACGCGCAACCATCCGAAATGAAGACATCGCCACTCAGTGCATAAACTTTCTTCTGATAAGGATTTGGGGATTGCCGCTGCTTTATCTGTATGTAATGCGAAACGCGCTGCTTGTCGGTACAAATCAAACCCGTCTCCTTGTATGGGGTACTCTCGCAGAAGCGCTAACTAACATCTTCCTTGACTATGCATTGATCTATGGCCACTTTGGAATGCCTAGGCTCGGATTCAATGGCGCTGCCTACGCATCGATAATTGCAGAAGGAACGGGATTGTTTGTGATCTATCTCGTGATCCATCTGAAGGGGTTAAACAAGTCGTTCGCCATATTTGAACGCGCGGACTTTGATGGATCAATCTCCCGCCTGATACTTGTTCAGTCATCACCTTTGATTCTACAGTATGCAATAAGTGTTGCAAGCTGGGAGTATTTCTACATTCTTGTGGAGCACCATGGTCCCCGGGCCCTTGCAATTTCGAATACAATGAGAAACATCTTCGGATTGTTCGGGGTTTTCTCATGGGCATTTGCTTCAACTACTAATACGATGGTGAGTAATATTATCGGTCAGGGACGTCAGGACGAAGTAATACCATTGATCAACAGGATTGCACGGATCAGTTTCTGTATTTCGGCATTTATCTTCGTGCAGCTGACCATCTGGCCAGAATTGTTTCTTTCATTCTACGGACAGGGAGCTGAATTTATAAATGATGGAATTCCGGTCGTGAGAGTTGTATCGATCGCACTGCTGATGATGTCCATATCCACGGTATGGCTAAATGCCGTCACCGGTACCGGTAACACAGTTGTTAATCTCACGATTGAGTTTATCACAATTGTCATTTACAGTGTATATGTATACCTGGTGTTGGAGCGTTGGAATTTACCAATCACCTGGGGCTGGGGCTCTGAATGGGTGTACTGGATTTCGATGTTTTCGATGGCTTTTCTTTATATGCGATCCGGGAAGTGGCGCAACAAGAAGATATGATTACCCTTATGTCCTTATTCCCATATCCCCTTATCCCCTTATCTCCTTATCTCCTCATTTACGTTCATAGAAATAAAGGTAAGACTTGTATCCTCTGGCGATTTCGCTGATCGTATAAAAACCGGACCCATCACGTGCCCACGTTAATGATTCACCCTGAGGCTCCGGTTCGTATGGAATTTCTTCCGGCCTGTCCTTTAATAATTCACTCCATGGTTTTCCTGTAGTATTATTCCAATAGTAGATATGCGAATAATTCTTCATTATCAGGCCGTGTCCATCCGGAGAAAGATCGGCGGCGACAATCTCCGTCGTCGGAAGGGCTGCAGTCTCGTGGACCTCTAACGTATCTTTTGTTGAATAGGGATATTTGATCTGATACACATGAACGGGAGACTCCCGTTTTGTTACGATGTAAACGTCTTTTGTTTGGGAGTCAATAAATAGAGCTTCCGAGTCTATCCGTCGTGAGTTTGGCAAACGAAAAGTGATGGTTTCAAAATCCCGGATTGTTTGCTTCTCTCCAGTCGGATCATTCAATGGTTCTTCGAAACGATAAATGTATTTCAACGGATACGCGCCATCATTGTCGCCGATTTCTCCAATGTAAACGTAACTTTTAGTCGAGTCGGGGCCCGATCCAACAGCAATATCTTCCCAATCCCTGTTTTCAATTCCCGCCAAAACAAAGGTCTGTCTGATATTACATTTTTCGTCTATTAAATAGACTTCTGCGTCGTTGCCTTTGTCATTATGCGCCCACAATAGTCCCGGGTTGCTAGCGCTACTTGCAAGGCCGGAAACCTCTCTTAGCTTCTTTTCCTTGAGCTCAGACAGTTTTTTTCCGGCGAAGAACGCGGAAGGACTGTTTTCTTTTGGAACGCACGAGGGCAAAAATGCGACGATCCAAAACAAAATGCTCGCAGGGGTGTTTTTCATGTTCACCCAATAAAACAATTTATTCCACCAAATAGAAACATTTTGTTTGTACGGGTAAATGTGGGTCTCAAATTCCCATTACACCGGCGCTTCGGTTGCGTCTATCCCAGTCAACGAGTACATTAGGTACATAAAGCACATGGCAAAATGAAGTCTAGATTTTTCATTGTTATCCTTTGTAGTTTGCTGGCAGGGCAATGTTCACAAAAAAGCGACTCACCCCGTTTCGTCATTTCTTTCACGCCAGAACTAAGTGAAAAGGCTCAGGACGGAAGACTATTACTTCTGCTGGCTAATAATGACAAAACAGAACCGCGATTTCAAATCACCGATGGTCTTTCCGCGCAATTGGTTTTTGGTATCGATGTCGATGGTATCAGACCGGGTCAAGAGATCACGATTGACGAAACTGCATTTGGATTTCCGAAACGAAGCTTAAGTGATATCCCTGCCGGTCAATACTTTGTTCAGGCGTTGCTCAACAGATACGAAACATTCAATCTGAAGACGGGCCAAGCAGTTAAGCTTCCTCCGGACCAAGGTGAAGGTCAGCATTGGGAGAGCAAACCGGGGAACTTTTATAGCAAGCCTATGAAAGTATCGATCGATCCTGCCAAAAGCACATCAACAACTATTGTAATGGATCAAAAGATTCCAACGATTGAAGAGCCTAAGGACACGAAATATGTGAAGCACATCAAAATTCAAAGTAAGATGCTTACCGAATTTTGGGGCCGGCCAATGTTTCTTGGCGCGCATGTATTGGTACCGGAAGGTTTTGATGAACATCCAGACTCCAAATATCCATTGATGATCTATCATGGACATTTTCCCGGTGACTTTGGTGGATTCAGCGAAACGCCGCCGGATCCGGCAATGGATACAACGGATTACACAGAGCGATTTGGAATTTATGGTTATAACAAATTTACTCGGGAGGAGGCCCACGCTTTTTATAAACAGTGGATAAGCAAAAACTTTCCGCGATTTCTTATTGTCGAGATTCAGCATGCAAATCCTTACTACGACGATTCATATGCCGTTAATTCCGCGAACCTCGGACCTTATGGCGACGCAATTATGAAGGAATTGCTGCCAGAGATTGAACGCAAGTTCAGGGGCATTGGAGAAGGATGGGCACGATTTACTTACGGCGGATCAACTGGAGGCTGGGAGGCCTTGGCTGTTCAAATGTTCTACCCAGATGATTTTAATGGTTGCTTTGCTGCATGTCCCGATCCAATCGACTTCAGGGCCTATTGCCTTGTGGACATCTACAAGGACAAAAATGCGTATTGGTACGACGCTCCTTTCAAGAAACTACCGAAACCGTCTCACAGAAACTACCTCGGACAAATCCAATCCACAATGGAAGAAAGCAATCATTACGAACTTGCTTTGGGGACTAAGTCGCGCTCGGGCCAGCAGTGGGATATTTGGGAGGCAGTGTATTCACCTCAGGGTGAGGATGGGTATCCAAAGAGGATCTTTGACAAGCTTACTGGCGAGATCGATTCAACCGTTGCATCTTATTGGAAAGAAAACTATGATCTCCGTTATATTCTGGAGCGTGATTGGGCGACGTTGGGTCCAAAACTAAAAGGTAAGATCCATATCTACTGTGGTGACATGGACAATTATTACCTGAACAACGCAGTATATCTGATGGAAGATTTTCTTAAGAAAACAAATAATCCCTTTTATCAGGGAGAAGTCGACTATGGTGATCGCGCCGAACATTGTTGGAATGGTGATCATGAAAATCCGAACTACGTTTCAAGGCTGAGGTACAACACAATGTATCTGCCTCGCATTCTAAAACGAATCCAGGAAACCGCCCCGGCGGGTGCAGACCTAAAAAGCTGGAAGTATTGAAAATGATCAGCTCACGATCTATTCTCAAACAAATAATCACATCGTCATTCCGAATAGCCCTGTGTAAAGGCTGACGACGATGGCCACAACTATGCCCGCGATTAAAAGTATTTTTCGCTTCATATGCCCAAGCATGGACTTCATTGCCTATTGGACACCAAAGTTAGCGCGATGGTTGGAAGGCGTAAGTATATCTTGACGACTTGTCGTATTATTGCAGTGAAGTGCCGTAGATACTTGTTAAGCCGTAATAACAGTCTGGTGTATACGCTACACTGACATTACACAAAGGCACTTTGGCCTGTTATTGCGCGGCCAACGATCAGTGTATTGATCTCTTTTGTCCCCTCATAGGAATAGATTGCCTCCGCATCGGCGACAAATCTTGCGATATCGTGCTCAATCAAAATACCGTTTCCACCAAATAGTTCGCGGGCGTGGCTTACTATATCTCGGGTACGGAGCGTGCAGAAAACCTTTGCGAGTGAGGCCTGTTCATCTGTCAGTTTGCCGTTATCCTGAAGTTGCGACAAGCGACAAACCATTGTTTGCATAGCCGTAAGGTTACTCAACATCATCACCAGTAGATCCTGAACCATTTGGAAACTGCTGATCGTTCTTCCGAATTGTTTGCGTTCATTCGTATATCTTAATGCGCTTTCATAAGCTCCTCTTGCACATCCTACGGCCTGCCAGGCAACTCCCGCGCGAGTCATCCTCAATACTTTTGCGGTATCCTTGAATGAACCTGCGTCCTGTAATCTATTGCTTTCAGGTACTTCACAATTCGTTAAAGTGATCAGCGCATTTTGAACGATACGCAAGGCCATCTTCCCTTTGATCTTTTCTGCCTTGAATCCTGGAGAATTCTTTTCCACAATAAAACCTTTTACGTTGCCATCGCCGAGATCGCGCGCCCATATAATAATGATGTCGGCGAACGTTGCATTTCCAATCCACTTCTTTTGTCCATTGATTATCCACTTGTCCCCCTCTCGTTTGCACGTACACGTTAATCCTCCTGCGACACCAGAACCGACTTCAGGCTCAGTGAGACCAAACGCACCAATCAGTTCCATTCTCTGCATAGGCGGCAACCATTTTTGCTTTTGTTCCTCCGACCCGCAATAGTAAATCGATCCCATCGCCAGTCCGCTTTGAACACCGAAAAAAGTGGAAACAGAACAATCCACACGCGCCATCTCCATTGCAAGAAATCCTTCCAACAATGAAGACTTGCCCGGGCATCCATATCCTTCGTATGTGAGACCGCAGATGTTAAGCTTTGCCAGTTGTGGAATGAGTTGATGCGGAAATTCATCCTTAAGCCAATAGCTATTCACAATCGGCTTTACCTCCTTCTGCATGAATTCCCTCACTTGTAATTGAATAGTTCTTTCTTCGGGTTTCAATACTTGATGGAGATCATAGAAATCGCCGTCGATTTCGGGAAACTCATGCTTGCGTTTCCCTCCTTCCATAAACTTCATAAGCTTTTGAAGATCTTCTTCTTTCATACTGCTCACGAGTCCGACCATTTTGTTTATGTCAACTTTCTGGGAAAGCTTGGCGATTTTATCCATGTCAATGCTTTGAACAAACTGCAAAGTGGATTTCAGTTTCTTGAAGATGGCCATGATGAAAGGTTTAAGGTTAAACTATTGGTGCCCCGTAAATTCTTATGCGATCTATTTCACGATCTTATCGAACGTATTTGTTGCAACGAAATGATAGTTTGGTCGCGCCTTCGCATAAATTTCAACAGCACGCTTCTTTCCGGCATCTGTCTTAAGAAGTTCCGTATACAAGGGAACAAGAAATTTTCGTCGTCCTGTGTGTATTAGGAAGTCCTCAAGTTTTGCGTAAGATGGAGAATATTCATTTCGGACAGCGCGAATTAGCCATTGTGTTGTGATCTCGGAGTTTCCCGACGCAGTAAAGTGACCAAAAGAATCGAGTGCTTTCATTTGAGACTGTGTCAACGTATCTGGCAAATTTATCAGGAAGTGAAGCCACTCATGAGTGCTCCAATCTTTTGAAGTTTTTTGATCGAATTGTTTACCGTCCTTCCAGTCCGACACCACCCTGTCCACCTTTTCAAACCGTTCCGATTTTGGAGCCGGACAATTGTCCGGTAGCCCTTCCGTGAATATCCATTCGTTGAATAAGGCGTCTTCCAAAGTGATATTAAACGTATTCTTATAAAATGTCTGTATTTCAGTTTTGAACGCATCCGTGTCCACAGCCTTGAATGCATTTGAAGAAAAGTGGTTCTTCACGAACGAATCGAATTTTTCCCTGCCATATTTCTCTTCGAATAGCCGGAGGAAATAGTAGCCTTTGTTGTAGGCGATGTCTGTAACACCCTCGTCGGGATCCCTTCCTTCCAGGGCAAGTTTTAGTTTTGTGTCTGCAGACATGTTTTCAGCTTTGAGCGATTGTACCGTTTCCCTCAGATCCTGCAAGGCCAGGACCGCAAGCATCTCTTCGTAGTCCCTGCCATAAAGCTTTTCCATGATGCGGTGTTCAAAGTATACCGTGAATCCTTCATTTAACCAGAAATCATTCCATGTTGCGTTGGTCACAAGATTGCCAGACCAGCTATGCGCCAGCTCGTGTGCTATGAGCGACGTTAGAGACCGGTCGCCCGCCAATATCGATGGCGTTGCAAAAGTGAGTCGCGGATTTTCCATCCCGCCGAAAGGAAAGCTTGGCGGCAACACAATAACATCGTACCTCTCCCAAAGGTAATCGCCGTATAGATCCTCCGCCCCCTGGATCATTTTTTCAAGGTCAGCAAATTCCCAAACTGCGGCATCAAGCAAAGGCTTTTCGGCGTATATCCCACTCCGGGTACTCACCGCTTTAAATTCGATATCTCCTACAGCAAGTGCCAAAAGATATGAGGGAATAGGCTGCTTCATCTCGAAATGATAAGTGCCGGTTTCGTTCTTGCTCTGAGGGTTTGAGGCGCTCATCAAAGCAAGCAGGTTTTTGGGGACAGTCACATCAGCTTCGTAAGTAAACCGGATACCAGGGGAATCCTGACAGGGAATCCAGCTTCGGGCAAGTATCGCTTGTGACTGTGTGAACAAAAATGGATTTTCTTTTCCTGAAGTTTGTTGACGCTCCAGCCACTGTACTGCCTCTGCCGTCTGCATCGTTTCGTATTTTATGCTTACCGATTTTGTTTTGCTGTCCAACGGTACTATTAACGCCTGACCTAAAAGCGAATCGGCCTTCTCAATTGAAAATTCTGTATGCTCTCCATCATCAAGAGAAACATTTTTTATGGACAGGCCTTTTGTGTCAAACACAATATCTTTCGCACCAGGAGCGAATTGAATGTCCCATTTTGCAGTTGCCTCTATTATCTTTCGGCTAAAGTCTACTTTCGCTACCCAATGCAAATGCGTAACCTTTGCTTTGCTGGGCTGTGAATATGAATGGGGGTCTGGTTGCATTTCTTCCGTCCTTTGGTCCTCTGGGGATTGACAACTAAGCAAGATCGTGAGGAAACTTAAAGTAAAGTATTTCATTGCGCATTTCAAGTTTTGAAGTTACCTCTTTCAAGGTAAAGAGGCTCCATTGAAATATTATGAAGGGATACTGTTAATTATTACCTTTGGTCCCCTTCTAAAAATATCTAAGCATATGAAAAAGACAAAAAACCTGCTAATAGCTTTTGCTATTGTCGCCACTGTATCTACTTTCCTTTCTTTTGTTGATAACGAGAGAAAATCCGAATCAAGTGCAAAACTTGATCAGATGGTTGCCGACTGGGAACGCGCCAAGACTTACACGAAAGCGTATCTCGACGCTTCCACCGACGAAGTTATCAACTTCAAACCAACCCCTGAGATGAGAACCTTCGGTCAGCAAATGTGCCATCTTGCTGAAGCAAATTATGGAATAGGATCTCAAGCTACCGGCAAGGCGGCTCCTATTACCTGGGGTGCACTCGAAAAGTCTGATCAGTACAATACAAAAGCGGCTCTTACAAAAGCCGTGATGGATAGTTATGATTTCGTAATAGCAGCTGCAAAAGAAATGAATGAACAAAAAATGACAGAAAAGATCAAAGTGTTCGACAAGTTTGAAATGAGCCGCGAAGTTGGACTTACCAAAACATTTGAGCATCAAACCCATCATCGCGGTCAGACGACGGTGTATTTGCGACTAAAGGGAATAACTCCGCCGAATGAAATGCTGTTCTAGGTATGCAGGTATAGGGTATATGGTATACGTTATAAGGCAGAATGTATAAGATTTGGGTCAAACTGATAAATACGCCCTTATACCATATACCCTTATACCATATACCTAACTATTTTGATTCCACTCGTATACTTTGTCCGAGATCTCGATCAATAGATTCGGATTCTTCTCCAACGCATTTCCAATTACGATCATATCTGCTCCTGATTCGAGGGCAGCAAACGCTTTTTGATTTGTGTTGATCCCTCCCCCAACTATGAGCGGCACATTGACCGACTTCCGGACTGTGGCGATCATCTTGGGGCTGATCTCTTTTTCCGCTCCGCTGCCTGCGTCCAGGTATATTGACTGAAGCCCCAACATTTCTCCCGCCATCGCAGTACAAGCTGCAAGAGAGTATTTGTCGTCTGGAATGGGCGTTGTGTTGCTGATGTATGCCACTGAAGTAGTGCGCCCAGAATTTATTAAAAGATATCCCGTTGGAATCACCTCGAGCTTGGTATTTCTGATGATTGGCGCAGCGACCACATGCTGACCGATAAGAAGTTCCGGGTTTCTTCCAGATATCAGCGAAAGAAACAACAATGCATCAGCAGTCGGTTCGATCTGCATTGAGTTTCCAGGAAACAAAATAACGGGGATGGTAACATTTTCTTTGATATGCTTCACCACATTCGCGAGGTTGGAAGTTGTGATAAGGCTACCGCCAACAAAAAAGAAGTCTATACAATTCTCACTTGCAAGATTAATAAGTTGAAGGAGTTTGGAGGCATCTTCAATTTTATCAGGATCCACAAGTACTGCAATGGATTTTTTCCCCTCACGGTGGCGATCGCGAAGAGTCTTAAGAACGCTCATTGTTTTTATCTTTCTTCTCAAACTGTGTGTCCAGGTATTGCATCAACTTTTCCTTAGCAATGCTTAGAAGGAAAACTGTGGCCTGGCTGGCTAACGCGGCTCCAATCTGCGACACAACAGAAGCCGAAGGTTCTTCGATGGTTTCCGTCTCTTCACCACCTTCCGTTGCTTTTACGATCTTGATCTTCGGGGTTGCAGCCTTCTTCTTTCTCTTTGGCGATGCTCCTGAAAACTGGCGCATAAGAAAATAGGCTGCCGCCAAAGTTCCCCCGATAATCAGGGCATTAGTAAGTACCTTTTCAGTGCGCTCAGAAATCATCCTCACCTCATCTTTCAGCTCCTGGCGATGACGTTCCGATTTTTTCAACAACTCCTCCTTTGGATCGCTTGACTCCTGCGTCTGCATACTATTTTTTCTTTTTATTCATCTTCTCCTGAAACCGGTTTTCCAATGTTTCGGTAATAGAATCCCTAAATACATAAACTAACAGTCCTAACAGCAGATAAACACCTGCAACGATAGCAAATCCCCCCGATGTACCTACCGACTCTGCAATCTTGTATGCTCCCGCCATACTGATCAGCAAGATAAATAGAGTAACAAGTGCCACAATAACGACGTAGACCAGAGCTTTCGCAATACCCTTGGAAACCTCCTCCTTCATGTCCATCTTCAACAACTCGATACGAGTCTCGACGTAGCCTGTAATGCTCTCGATCAGGTTATCCATCTTCAGAAATTTGAGTAGAGTGTCCTTCAGCACAAAAGTATAATCAGGTTATGCAATATAAGATAAGATTTGAGAATTCGGGATGATCAGCGAGCTTCAAAGCCGACCAATTTTTCGACTATCTCGGGTTCCCGGCCAGGCGTTACTACCTCGTGCTGAAGCAAGATTTTATATGGAGCGCTTAGATAATAGCGATGCATCGTTGAGTCACTGCGGTGGCTATAAGAAGTGTTGCAAACATAAACGGAGTCAAAAGTAGTTTGAGATATGGGCAAACTGCGGAAGATGTTTTCGATACAAGATTTGAACTTACCATTCTCGTCCTCTCCATCCCAACAAAATCCTGGCCTGTTGAACAAAAACATTTTCTTTCCCACAAACAATGTATTGTTCTTAATGGACACTGGAAAGATCAATGAAGGTTGTTCTCCGACCTGCGAATCTCCTCCTTCAAATTTAGTCCATTCACCCGTGTGCGTCCGGGTATTCATTCTAGCCACCATTCTATAGAGGGAAGTATTGCCCTTGGAGTCGATCTGCTGATAGGTCAGGTCTAACGTCTGTATGGAATCCTGGTTAAAATAAATAAGAGTGAAGGGCACAAAGAAAAAGACAGTTAGAATGTAGACAAAACCTGCAAGGCGGTACTTCAGCGTGAGTTTGCCCAGGCCGTTTGCGAGTTCGAGTGGTAGTTTCCTTAGTACTGGCACCGGAAAGAACAATAGTACGCCGATGAAGTTGAATAAAAAGTGGGCGATGGCGATGCTAACTGCGCTCGACGTATTTGAATTCAAAGCAGCGGCAATAAAAGCCGTGATCGTTGTCCCAATGTTAGCGCCCATGATAAATGGCGCCGCATCTTTTAATGTCGCGATCTTCTTTGCAACTATGGGCACCACTACGGATGTGGTAATGGTGCTAGAGCGTATAGCCGCCGTTGTAACCAATCCCCATCCAAATGACTTAAGCTGATTTTTGAAGAAGAATCGGCTGAATAATTCCGGCGATTTTGCGGCAAGCAGATCGGAAATCAATCTTCTGAAAATAAGGATAGAGCTGAACAGCAAGACAAGAGCAACTATCGCAAGCAAAAAGGGACTATTGATCTTCGTTAGAAGGAAATCTATTATCGGCGCAAAACCTGACCAGAAGTGCGACACAATATTTTGAGTTGGTTTATTTAGCGGGCTAAAAAACAGATCAGCTATCCAAACAGATATCGACGAAAGAAATCCGTAATAATACTCCAGGGGAAAAAGTATTATAGCCGTGAGTATGTTAAAAAAATCGTGATAAGTTCCTGCGGCAACCGCACGTTGGAATTCTTTCTTTTTGCTTATAAAGCCAAGGGAAACAATAGTGCTTGTAATAGTCGTTCCAATGTTAGCGCCCATGATAATTGGCACTGCGCTCTGCAGGGTAATAGAGCCTGAAGCAACAAGTGCAACAACAAGTGAAGTTGTTGTAGAGCTGCTCTGTAACATTGCAGTGATTAGGAGTCCAATGAACAGCCCTGTAAACGGATTGGATGTGGCTAATAAAATGGTCTCCGCCACATTTCTCCCCAGATGTTGCAGAGATGACGTCATCAAATCGAGGGAGAATAAGAACAAAATAAACGCCCCAAGTATATACACGCCAATGCGTACATTGGACCATACATTCTTTTTCGGTTCGGTTATCGGGGCCTGTTCCAAGTTTGTTCGAGTAGCAAGGGCTTTACATCAGCCTTTCAAATATTCCTTCTTCAGCAACGGACAAATCTTATAACGTTCATCCTGGGTGTCGGCGTACAACGCTTCGATCAACTCATACACATGTTTAACACCTATCAGTTGACACCATTCGAATGGACCATAAGGATAATTCGTTCCCAGTTTCATGGCCATATCGATATCGGACCTTGTTGCAGTTCCGTCTTGCGCGGTATAATATGCTTCGTTTATGATCATGCAGATAACACGCGGTGTTACTAAACCAATCCGATCATCTACAAGGAAGAACTCCGTTTTTAATTCTTCGCATACCTTCTTAAGGTCGTCAAGATCTTCCTGATTCCGAAGGCTTACTTCCAAAACTTCCCGATTCAGAAAAGTCGGCAGTCCATTAAATCCAAAAATTTTAGCTTTAAGAGGTACATCCACCAGGTGCACAAGCTCACCGAGACTTATTTTGCATGTATTCAAAAAAACTTTCGTAGAGTGCTCACAATAAATTTGAAATTGATGTGGTTCCTCATCCACAATGAAATCAAATACCAGGCTATTGCTTTGTAAAAATTTTTCAGCATCTCGATGTTCTTCGACCCATGAATACTCATGTTTCTCTCCGAACTTCTGACGGCATTCCTGGAGGTTATTCTGATCGCCAATAACTAAAATATTCATTTGCTAAGGCAAATTCGTGAAACGATTATTACTTTTGGTGACCGCTAAATTAATTTTTAAAGTTCATAATCATGTTAAAATCTGTTGTTTATTCCGACAATGCACCAGAACCGATCGGACCTTATAGCCAAGCCATTCAAGCTGGAAACATGCTTTTCATGAGCGGCCAGATTGCAATACAAAAATCAAGCGGCAAGTTCATCGTCGGTAGTATAGAGGAAGAAACGATACAAGTGATGACAAACATTAGTGATATACTTACGTCTGCCGGAATGGATTTCTCCAATGTCGTGAAGAGCTCGATCTTTATGAAAGACATGAACAACTTTCCTAAGATCAATGAAGTTTATGGGCGTTATTTTAAAGAAAATCCACCGGCCCGCGAATCCATTGAAGTGAGCCGCCTTCCAAAAGATGTAAATGTTGAAATATCCTGCATTGCGGTGAAGTGATCAGCCTGACGCCAAAAAAAACCAAAACACTTGTAGTACCTTTAACTGCTCACGAAGTCTTATTCCGCCTGGATAAGGCAACAAATCCACCGACTGAGTACCCCAATAAGTTTACCCCACTGATGGGTCTGATTGGCGAAGATCGATTTCAACTTGCATTAAGGGCAAGACGCCCGAACGGGTTCGTCCCCATTGCTACAGGAAAAATTGAAAAGACTTCGAATGGTTGTCTGATCTTTCTAACATACACGCTCATGCCATCCACCCGATTCTACCTGGTATTCTGCAGTCTTATAATTCTACTGCTAGGTGCTCTGACCGCATTTTATTCAAAAAATATTTTGCTTTGCCTCGTGGCGCTAGCGTCGGTCGCCATTATACATTTAATTGCATGGGCTAATTTTAAGCTGCACCGGAAACCGCTGCATAATATGCTCCTGGAAGTACTTGAATAGCGTTTTAGAACGCAAATTTGGAAATTTAACAATCGGACTTAAATTTGCACTCCCTAAACCACACCCACACACATAGCGTTTTTTTGCGGGAGTAGCTCAGTTGGTAGAGCACGACCTTGCCAAGGTCGGGGTCGCGAGTTCGAGCCTCGTTTCCCGCTCAGGAGTCGTTATCAGTTAACCGTTATCCGTTATCCGGGTATCGGACTAAAAGTGTGAGATTAGACTCACACTTTTTTGTTTTCGAGCTTACGAATAACGGTTAACGGATACCTGATAACGTCCCGCCGCCCGGGTGGTGGAATTGGTAGACACGCAGGACTTAAAATCCTGTGGATAGTAATATCTGTGC
>Ga0075418_10005234_pt1 | contig 14684 bp, 11 predicted proteins | sample SoiMetdeltSBSDD2_FD_81776 | JGI IMG/M metagenome (GOLD analysis project Ga0075418, IMG submission 81776) | Bulk soil microbial communities from a Populus tree surrounding site in Tennessee, USA - Soil MetaG P. deltoides SBSDD2 | ecosystem: Environmental > Terrestrial > Soil > Tree plantation...
CAGGGTGCGAAACCCGGTGAGGGCGGCCAGCTTCCGGGTAACAAGGTGTACCCGTGGGTGGCCGAGGTACGGCACTCGACGCCGGGCGTTGGCCTGATCTCGCCGCCGCCGCATCACGACATCTACTCGATCGAGGATTTGGCGCAGCTGATCCACGACCTCAAGAACGCCAACCCGCAGGCCCGCGTGCACGTGAAGCTGGTCAGCGAGAACGGCGTCGGCACCGTCGCCGCGGGTGTGTCGAAGGCGCACGCCGACGTGGTGCTGATCTCCGGCCATGACGGCGGCACCGGCGCGACGCCTTTGACGTCGCAGAAGCACGCGGGCGCGCCGTGGGAGCTCGGCTTGGCCGAGACCCAGCAGACTCTGCTGCTCAACGGGCTACGCGACCGGATCGTCGTGCAGGTCGACGGCCAGCTGAAGACGGGCCGCGACGTGGTGATCGCCGCGCTGCTCGGCGCCGAGGAGTTCGGTTTCGCGACCGCGCCGCTGGTGGTGTCGGGCTGCATCATGATGCGGGTATGCCACCTCGACACCTGCCCGGTGGGCGTGGCCACCCAGAACCCGACATTGCGGGCGCGGTTCAACGGCAAGCCGGAGTTCGTCGAGAACTTCTTCATGTTCATCGCCGAGGAAGTCCGGGAAATGATGGCCCAGTTGGGTTTCCGGACCGTCAACGAGATGGTCGGCCAAGTAGGGTCGTTGGACACCACGCGTGCGGCCGAGCACTGGAAGGCCTACAAGCTGGACCTGGCGCCCGTGCTGTACGAGCCGGAGTCGGCCTTCATGAACCAGGATCTGTACTGCAGCTCGCGACAGGACCACGGGCTGGACAAGGCGCTGGATCAGCAGCTGATCGTGATGAGCCGCGAGGCCCTCGACTCGGGCACACCGGTGAGGTTCTCCACCACGATCGCCAGCACCAACCGCACCGTGGGCACCATGCTTGGCCACGAGCTGACGAAAGCCTATGGCGGGCAGGGGCTTCCCGACGGAACAATCGACATCACGTTCGATGGCTCAGCGGGCAACAGCTTCGGCGCGTTCGTCCCCAAGGGCATCACGCTGCGCGTCTACGGCGACGCCAACGACTATGTCGGCAAGGGCCTGTCGGGCGGCCGCATCGTGGTGCGCCCCTCTGACAACGCGCCCGCGGATTACGTCGCCGAGCAGAACATCATTGCCGGCAATGTGATCCTGTTCGGTGCCACCAGCGGCCAGGTGTTCCTGCGCGGCGTGGTGGGCGAGCGGTTCGCGGTCCGTAACTCCGGCGCGCATGCGGTCGTCGAAGGTGTCGGCGACCACGGCTGCGAGTACATGACCGGCGGCAAGGTCGTCATCCTCGGGCCCACCGGCCGCAACTTCGCGGCAGGCATGTCGGGCGGCGTGGCCTACGTCTACGACCCCGCGGGCGCTCTGGGCGACAACCTCAACGCGGAGATGGTCGACCTGGACGAGATGGACGATGACGACGTCGAGTGGTTGCGCGGAATGATCCAGGCGCATGTCGATGCGACGGATTCGGCTGTGGGACAGCGAGTCCTGTCCGACTGGGAGAACGAGCTGAAGAACTTCGTGAAGGTGATGCCGCGCGATTTCAAGCGGGTGCTCGTGGCGATAGCAGAGGCCGAACGCACCGGCTCAGATGTCGACGAGGCGATCATGGCGGCGGCGAATGGCTGATCCCAAAGGCTTCCTCAAGTACACACAGCGCGAGACCCCGCAGCGGCGGCCGGTCCCGCTGCGGCTGATGGACTGGAAAGAGGTCTACGAGGACTTCTCCCACGACACGCTGCGCGAGCAGGCGGCGCGGTGCATGGACTGCGGTATTCCGTTCTGCCACAACGGCTGTCCACTCGGCAATCTCATTCCCGAGTGGAACGACCTGGTGCGCTCGGATCGTTGGCGCGATGCGATCGAGCGGCTGCACGCCACCAACAACTTCCCGGAGTTCACCGGCCGGCTGTGCCCGGCGCCGTGTGAGGGCTCGTGCGTGCTCGGCATCAACCAGGACCCGGTCACCATCAAGCAGGTCGAGGTCGAAATCATCGACAACGCCTTCGACAACGGCTGGGTCGTCCCGCTGCCACCCGACAAGCGGACCGGTAAGACCGTCGCCGTCGTCGGATCCGGGCCCGCAGGTCTGGCGGCCGCCCAGCAGCTGACGCGTGCCGGCCACACCGTGACGGTGTTCGAGCGCGACGACCGAATCGGCGGCCTGCTGCGCTACGGCATCCCCGAATTCAAGATGGAGAAGCGCCACATCGACCGTCGGCTGACGCAGATGGAGGCCGAGGGCACTGTCTTCCGCGCCGGGGTGAACGTCGGTGTCGACATCACCGCCGCGCAGCTGCGCTCGGAATTCGACGCGGTGGTGCTGGCCGGTGGCGCGACCGCGTGGCGCGATCTGTCGATCCCCGGCCGCGACCACGACGGCATCCATCAGGCGATGGAGTTCCTGCCGTGGGCCAACCGCGTACAGAACGGCGACCCGGTCGTCGACGATGAGGGCCTGCCGCCGATCCACGCGAAGGACAAGAAGGTCATCATCATCGGCGGCGGCGACACCGGGGCCGACTGCCTGGGCACCGTGCACCGGCAGGGCGCCGCGACTGTGCACCAGTTCGAGATCTTGCCGCGCCCACCGGAGACGCGTGCGGATTCCACCCCGTGGCCGGTCTACCCGCTGATGTTCCGGGTGTCCTCGGCGCACGAGGAGGGCGGCGAGCGGGTGTACTCCGTCAACACCGAGGAGTTCAGCGGCAGCGACGGGCACGTCACCGGGCTGCGCGGGCACGAGGTCGTGATGAACGCGGGCAAGTTCGAGAAGGTCGAAGGCAGCGACTTCGAGATGGAAGCCGATTTGGTGCTGCTGGCGATGGGCTTCGTCGGTCCGGAGCGTGAAGGCCTACTGACCGATCTCGGCGTCGAGATCACCGACCGTGGCAACGTCGCGCGCGATGCGAATTTCGCCACCACGGTGCCCGGCGTGTATGTCGCCGGCGACATGGGTCGTGGGCAGTCGCTGATCGTCTGGGCAATCGCCGAGGGCCGCGCCGCCGCGGCCGGTGTGGACCGCTACCTGATGGGCCAAACGGCGCTGCCAGCACCGATCAAGCCGACCGCCGTTCCGCAGCGCTAACCCGCGCGTTAAATTGGGCCCCCAGCAAAGCTAGGGACAAACGGCTGCGACACGCAAGCAAATCAGCGGGCTTTTGCTTGCTGTCGCGAGACAGTAGTCCCGATGACTGGGCGCCGACCGATCACCTACGCCGGGACTGAGCTAAACCGGCGACACTTCCTTGCGGGCCTATCGCTGGCAACACTGGCCGGTGTCGGCCTGGCGCGGTGCACCGTCGGGGCGCAGCCGCGGCTTGCACAGGCGGCAGCGGCGCCCATTGCGCCGCCGGTGGTCGCGGTGCGGATGCCGCTGCCTGGCGGCGGCGCGTTGAGCAGCATTCCGGGCGGCGGCAACCTGCTGGCGCTGACGCTGGACGACGGCGTGAGCAGCGATGTCGTGCGGCTCTACACGGAGTTCGCGAAGGACACCGGTGTCCGGCTGACGTACTTCGTCAACGGCACCTACCGGTCGTGGACCGAAAACCGTAATCTGCTGTGGCCGTTAGTGGAGTCGGGTCAGATTCAGCTCGGCAACCACACGTGGTCACACCCGGACTTGGCAATATTGCCGAAAGACCAAGTGGCGGACCAACTTCGGCGCAACCACCAGTTCCTGATGAGAAACTACGGCGTCGATGCGCGGCCGTACTTCCGGCCGCCGTACGGCAGCCACAACCCCGTCGTCGACGCCGTCGCGGCCGAACTCGGCTACACGATGCCCACGATGTGGTCCGGTTCGTTGGAGGACCAGAACGTCATCGGAGAAGACGAGATCGTCAAGATGGCCAACAAGTACTTCAACCCGCGGGCGATCGTGATCGGCCATCTCAACCACCTGCCGGTCACGCACGTCTACGGCCAACTGATCGACGTCATCCGCTCACGGAATCTCCAGACGGTCACGCTCGACGATGTCTTCGTCAAACCCGAACGCCAGACCTGACGCCGTACCTGTGCGACACCTCATTAGTCACATTAGTCACTCCAAAAACATCAGATGATTGCTCGGCGCGCCTCGTTCAGTTTGCCGGATAGTGGGTATCTAATGACTTGATGAGGGTTTTGCGGTAACGTAAGCCCCCGGTTCAGCTATTGCCGTATCGCAGGAGTGAGCACCGTGTACCTCAACCCGCTATCTCGGTCTCGGGTGAGTCGAATCGCCTGGTCATGGTTACGTCACCCAATGAAGTGCCGCGAATTCCCGGCCAAGGCCGAGCGGCTGATCACGCCCGACGAGCTACTTCGTTACGGCGTCTAGCGAACCCGCACCCGTCGGTTACTTCGACCGGACTCGGTGTGATGTTGTGTTTGCCTAATCGTTATATTTTCGTTATCGTCCATTGTCTTTGCTGGTGAGCAGGCCTGAGTCCCTGATTGCCTCGGCCAGCGGTTCCAGCACCGACGGAGTGTGGGGCGTCGGCAGGTACACGATCGCGAGATCCAGCCCCTCCTTGCCAAGCGCTGCCGCCTCATCGATCGCGTGGCTGAAATCGGTCGGGCTGTCTGGGTTGTGGTGGTCGGGACTCAGCCGGACATGCGCCGACAGCATGATTTCCTTCGGATCACGGCCGATGTCCGCGCAGTGCGAGGCGAGCACGTCGCGCTTGCGGGCGAACTCCTCCGGCGGCCCGCCCACGAAGTTCCAGTGCTGGGCGTACTTGGCGGTGATGCGCAGCGTGCGCTTCTCGCCGCTGCCGCCGATGCAGATCGGAGGATGCGGTTTCTGCGGGCCCTTCGGCTCGTTGCGCGCATCCTTCAGCTGATAGAACCCGCCGTCGAACGTCGTCGTGTCCTTGCTCAGCAGGCTGGTGAGCACCTCGCAAGCTTCCTCGAAGCGGTCGAAGCGCTCTTTGATGCTCCCGAGCTCGATGCCATACGCGCCGGATTCCTCCTCGTTCCAGCCCGCGCCGATGCCCAGCTCGAGCCGGCCGTCGGAGATGATGTCCAGCGCCGCGGCCATGTTGGCGAGCACCGCGGGATGGCGGTAGTGGATGCCGGTGACGAGCGCGCCGAGCCGCAGCCGCTTGGTTGCCTGCGCCAGAGCGGTCAGCGTGGTCCAGCCCTCGAGGCAGGGTCCGGACGAGTCGGAAAAGATCGGATAAAAATGGTCGAAGGTCCAGCCCGACTCGAAGACATCGATGTCATCGGCCGCTTGCCAGACGGCCAGCATGTCGGACCACGTGGTGTTTTGCGGGGACGTCTTGAAAGCGAATCTCACTGCGTTGAGCCTAGTCCCACTTCCTGAAAGTCGGCTGCCTCAGTCTGCTTCGCCGTACTCGTCGAACCAATGGGCGAGCTTGCCGCGGCGACTCACCGCGCGGAGCCTCCGCTCGGCGGCCGCGCGCGTCTTCACGGTGGTGACGATGAGCAGTTCGTCGCCGATCGCGATGCGGGTATCGGGCTGGGGCACAAACGTGTGGCCGTTCCGGATGATCAGTGTGATGACGCTGGGATCGGGCAACCGAAGTTCGAGGACCGTCACGTTGTGCAGCCGGGACGGTGCGTGCACCGTCATCGTCAGCAATTCGGCGTCCAGGACGTCCAGCGGAGCCGCTTCCACCTGGATTTCGCGGGTGGCTTCCTTGGGAATCAAGCCCAACCTGTGGGCGAGCGGGTGCAGGGTGGGTCCCTGAACCAGGGTGTACACCACCACCAGGATGAACACGATGTTGAGCAGGCGCATGCTGTCGGGCACGCCCCCGACGATCGGAAACGTCGTCAACACGATCGGCACGGCGCCCCGCAGGCCGGCCCAGGACAGGAAGACCTGTTCGCGCCAGGGCACGCGGAATCCGGCCAGGGAGACGAGGACGGACACCGGCCTGGCGACCAACAGCAGGACCAGCCCGATGACGATCCCGGGAACCAATTCGGCGCCCAGGTCGCTGGGGTCGACGAGCAGGCCGAGGAGCACGAACAAGCCGATCTGTGCGGGCCAACCGAGCCCTTCCGCGAAGGACCGGGTCGCCGAGCGGTGAGGCAGTCCGGAATTGGCGAGCACGACCGCGGCCAGATACGCGGCGAGGAAACCGCTGGCGTGGGCGCTGCCTGCCGCGGCGAACGCGACCATGCCCAGCCCGAAAGTCGCGAGGGGATAGAGCCCGGAGGCCGGAAGAGCGATGCGGCGCAGAGCGAGTGCGCCGAGAAATCCGCAACCCAACCCGATTGCGGCGCCGACACTCAACTCGTAGGCCAACTCGGCGAGCGCGTGCAACGGGGACAACTCCAGTGGCACCACGCTGAACATCAGCACGAGGATGACGGCGGGGGCATCGTTGAATCCGGATTCCGCCTCCAGAAGGCCGGCGACCCGGCGTGGCAGAGGCACGACGCGCAACACCGAGAAGACCGCGGCGGCATCGGTGGAGGAGACAACCGCGCCGAGCAGTAGTGCCAGTTGCCAGTCGATCCCGAGCAGCAGGTGCGCCCCGACGGCTGTGACCGCCATGCTGACCGCGATGCCGACGGTCGCCAACACCGCCGCGGGTGCCAATACCTTTCGCACATCGCCGAACCGCGTTGTGAGGCCGCCTTCGACGAGGATGATCGCCAGCGCCACCGTGCCGAGGTGATCGGCAAGGAGGTAGTTGTCGAAGTGCAGCCCCAGTCCGTCTTCGCCGACGATGACGCCGACGCCAAGGAACAGCAGCAGGCTGGGCAACCCGACTCGGCTGGCGGCCCGGGTGGCGACGATGCTGGCCAGCAGTACCAGCCCACCGCCCAGCAGCACCAGATACAGCTGCTGCAAGGTCATTTCATCGCCGTTCGGGGCCGTGGGTGGTAGGGCGTGCAGTTAACACCTACCACGCCGGATGGGACAGTATTGAGTTCGTGTTCAGAGTCAGAAAGCGATCCGACGAGCCGTCGGACCGCGCTGACGAGCGGCAGATGATGCGAATCGCCATCGCCGGAGCCGGGGCGGTCGGTCGATCCGTCGCGCAGGAACTGCTCGACTATGGCCACAAGGTCTTGCTGATCGAGCACAACGTCGGTCACTACGAACCCCACACCGTGCCCGACGCCGACTGGTTGTTGGCCGACGCCTGCGAGCTGTCCTCGCTCGAAGCGTCGGGAATGCAGACGTGCGACGTTGTCATCGCCGCGACTGGCGACGACAAGGTCAACCTCGCGGCGGCATTGCTGGCCAAGACCGAATTCGGCGTGGCCAGGGTGGTCGCCAGAGTCAACGATATGCGCAACGAATGGCTGTTCACGGAGGCATGGGGCGTCGACGTCGCGGTCTGCACACCACGCGCCATGATGGCGTCGATCGAGGGTGCCATCGACATCGGCCACCTCGTGCAACTGATGGAACTGCGGCAGGGCCAAGTGAGTATGGCCAAATTGACGCTGCCGGAAGACAATCCGCTTGTCGGTACGCGGGTGGGCGACCTCGCATTGCCCGAGAACACTGCACTGGCCATCATGGTTCGTGACGGCGAGCCCATCGTTCCGAAGCCGGACGACGTGTTCGAGGCGGGCGACGAAATGTTGTTCTTCACCGGTGGCGCCGCCGAGAACCAGACTCGAGCGCTCGTGCGCGGCGCCGTTGCACGCAGCGATGAGTTACCGTCGCGCGGCCGGTCAGTAGAGACATGATCGATTTCACCCCCGCGTGTCAGCGCACAGCCGCCGTGCTGGCGAACATCACCGACGACAAGCTCACCGCCGCGACGCCATGCGCGGACTACTCCGTCGGCCACGTCTTGCACCACGTCGGTGGCCTGGCCCCGGCATTTGCCGCCGCCGCGCGCAAGGACCGCGGGCCGCTGACCGGCACGCCTCCCAGTGTCGACGCTGCCCAGCTGGATCCCGATTGGCGGGCGAGCTACCCGACGCGGCTGGCCGAACTCGCTTCGGCGTGGACGGATCCGAGCGCTTGGCAAGGAATGACCCGGATCGCAGCGATGGACATGCCGGGCGAGGCCGTCGCGATGGTGGGGCTCACCGAAGTCGTCATCCACGGCTGGGATCTTGCCCGTGCGACCGGGCAGCCCTACGACATAGAACCCGACATCGCCGAGGCGGTGCTCGCCAACGTCGCCGAGTTCGCGGCGCAGGGTCCCGTCGACGGTTTGTTCGGCGCCGCGGTCCCGGTCGCCGACGACGCGCCGGTACTTGACCGGATCGTCGCGCTCAGCGGGCGCGACCCCGGTTGGCACTCGCCCTGACGGGGCAGACTGTACGCATGGATCCGGTCATCGCTCTGCGCCAGATCGCCTATTACAAGGACCGTGCCCGCGAGGACTCTCGACGGGTGATGGCCTACCGCAACGCCGCCGACATCGTCGAAGGACTTACAGAAGCCGAGCGGGAACGCCATGGCGCCGCCAACAGTTGGCAGTCGCTGCCCGGCATCGGACCCAAGACCGCCAAGGTGATCGCGCAGGCCTGGGCCGGCCAGGAACCCGATGCGCTCGTCGAATTGCGGTCCAATGTCAAGGATCTCGGCGGCGGCGACATCCGTGCGGCACTCAAGGGCGACCTTCACGTGCACTCGAATTGGTCCGACGGCTCGGCGCCGATCGACGAGATGATGCTCGCGGCAAGGGAATTGGGCCACGAGTACTGCGCTCTGACCGACCATTCGCCTCGGCTGACGATTGCCAACGGCCTGTCGCCCGAACGCCTGCGCAAGCAGCTCGACGTCATCGATGAGCTGCAGGACGCGGTCGCGCCGATGCGGATCCTGACCGGGATCGAGGTCGACATTCTCGAGGACGGTTCGCTCGACCAAGAGGAAGAACTGCTCAAGCGCCTCGACGTGGTCGTGGCAAGCGTGCATTCGAAGCTTTCGATGGACGCGCCATCGATGACGCGCCGGATGCTCAAGGCTGTGCAGAATCCACATGCCGATGTGCTCGGGCACTGCACCGGCCGTCTCGTCACCGGTGGTCGTGGTATCAGGCCCGAGTCGAAGTTCGACGCCGAGAAGGTCTTCACCGCCTGCCGCGATCACGGCACCGCCGTCGAGATCAATTCTCGCCCCGAACGTCGGGACCCGCCGACGCGGCTGCTGAAGCTGGCGTTGGAGATCGGGTGTCTATTCTCCATCGATACCGACTCACACGCCCCTGGCCAGTTGGAGTTCCTCGGCTACGGCGCGCAGCGCGCAGTGGAGAACGCCGTGCCCGTGGAGCGGATCGTCAACACCTGGTCCGTCGACAAGCTGTTGGAGTGGACAGCGTCCTAGCTCGGCGCGACCAGTGAGAACAACTCCGTTCCGTCGTCGGATAGCTGGACCAGTGTCGTGTTGACACGCCACACCTTGGCGAAGGAATCGACGCGCTTTGGCAGGGTCCACAACGTGTCACACGTGGCCAAATCACGTGCCTTGGCCACGATTTCGGCCTTTGGGTTCCTGACCTCGAAGACGATCACCGATCCATTGGTGCCCAAGAAGTTCGACATGCTGAAGTCGCACGCCGGGCCCTTGTCTCCGGTCTCCAGGTCGTACTGGCGCCACATCGGAAAGGCGTCGCTGTCGTTCTCGTTGACGAAGAGTGTGGATCCGACAAGGCGGGTCGCCCCCTCCGGAAGGTCCAAGAGCTTCTTGCCTGCCGGGGAGTAGATGGTCGACTGATCGTCCGACCCGCCCACCGGTAGACCGATTGATTCCCTGACTACGCCGTGGACGGCACGGTCGCTGAGTCGTTTGCCGGTGTCATCAAAGAAGTGGACCTCCAACCTTTTTGGTTTGGTCTCGATCGCGGCAGCAAAACCGCCCGGGTAGATTTCTGTTTCTCCCAGATGTGCGTCGTGGTGTATCTCGGGCTTGACCACCTTGCCGTCGCTCACCGAGAACACGGTCATATCGTAGGCGCGAGCGTCTGTGCTCAGTTGGGCACCGAGCGTCTGCGGTGTTGTCTCGAATCCGGTTTCTGTAATCGGCCGAATAAGTCCGTCGCCCGGCACGAACCATGTGGTTTCGGCTCGTGGTCCAATGCCGTATACGCCTTGGTCCTGGGTTTTGGCGACGGCATAAATCCCAACTTGCTCCACGGCGAGCTTCCCATATCCCAGGCGCAGGTCGGTTGGGCCAGTGTGGGTCACGGTGCCGGACCGGAGTTCAACCACGTAGGCGGTATGCGATTCATCGTTGATACACAACATGTTTGCGCGGCCATTGAGGAAGCATTCAGGCGGAAGTGTCGTCGCGCCCAATTGAATGGGAGCGAACAGACGCTTGCCGCTGCGCACGTCGACGCCGATCATCCACCATTGCGGACCAGGCGTTGCAGGGGTACTCGCCAAGAAATACGCATGGTCGTCGAGGTTGCCGATGAACGGACGGGAACGGAAGGGATCGTTGTCAGTACCAATCCGACCCGGCTCCATGCCATCGACCGGCGGCGGCAGCCCGAGATCGGTCGTGCTCATCCGCCAGCCTGCCACGGGCTGCACGCGCATCGGTGAGGAGAAGACCGGGCTTGGTGGTGGCTGCCAAGCCCGGCGCGCCGCGGCACTGCCGTCATCCTGTATCCACCACACGACGGCCGCCGTTACGGCGACTACCGCACTGATTACCGCGATGGCTATGAGAAAGCGGCGCATACCGTCGCGGTCAGGCTTCGTCGTCGAATGGGTAGCGTGCGGCGAAGACTTCGGCTCGACGAGCCTCCACGGTCTCAGGCGATGGTAGGTCCATATCGCGTTCGAGGAACCCACTGGTCATCACGGAGTCGTGTCCCATCGAGCGCATCTGCTGGACGATGACCGCGTGCTGCGCGGCCTGCGCCTTCTGCCGGGCCAGATCTGCGAGCACGCAAATCTCTTCCGCGAGTTCCGCTTCCGTCATGTCGGTCGCGTTCGCAGACAGCGCAATCTGCTGCAGACGCCCGCCGATCGCGGCTGTCGCCGAGACCGTCCTCGCTGGATTGGTGACCGTGAACAGAGCGGCCAGCACCTGGTCGGCCTCTTCCTCGGAGACTGGGGAGTACTCACCGAGTGCGTCTAGCGCGGACGCACCGCCATCCCGATCGTCGTCGCCGTCCTCCCAGGCCGCGCGACGCGTCGCGTCATCGGTCATCGTGCGTATCCTCAACGTGGCGAGCCGTTTTCACAGTCTGCAAGAGTCAATGTCGCGACCCGCGAGCCAGTCCGCATTGTTGTAGTTCTCGGAAGCGGTGTGCAGCCTTTCCGAAAGGTCATGCGACATCTGCCACAGTTTCGTCCGTGCGCCATCTCGTGCAGTCTCAACCGCGTCGACGGCCATGTTGCTGGCCGCGCACACCACACCGTGAGTGCTCCAGACACTCGAGGCGATGTCGTTGACCGTCTCGCCGGCGATCTTCAGGGTGCCTGCTGCGGTCGTCTGCTTGGCCGCGATGTCGTCGATGTGGTCGGTCAATACCCGGAGATTGTCCTCTTGGGCGGTCAAGACTGTTCCTCCATTTCGGTCGCTGTATGCCTCACCGGGGAGCCGGTGTATCGGCAGGCTTTGCGGGTGGATAGATCACGGGCGGTCCCTGGGGCTCGGGAATCTCATACGGCTGCGTGGGGTTGATGCGCTGCGGCAGCTGGCCTTGTGTGCGCTCATCACCGAACGGTTCGCCGCAGGGCAGATTCTTGTCGTCTGCGAATAGCGCTTCCCCTGCAGCGTCCCCATAAGTGGCTAGCTGATCTCGAATTCGATTTGCGTTCAGCGCGGACTCGGCGAGCAGCTTCGCCATGGAGAACTTCGCCATTTCCAGTTGTGTGGACGCGACTGCCAGATCGGCTGCGGCCTTGACCACGGCTCCGCCGGGAATGGCGTTCATCCACGACGTCGCGGTGTCGTAGTCGGAGAGAAACTTGATCCGGTCGTCGAGGTTTGTCCGGGTCTCGGTGACTTGGGCCGCCAACTCGCTGAGGTAGCTCTGCATGTTCTTCTCGGCGTCGGCCACCCCGATGGTCAGGCGTCGGTGAGCGTCGTTCTTCGCCTCGTAGGCCTGCGCAGCGGTGCCGTCCCAGCGATCCGGTTTCACCGCGGCGTCGATGAGCAGGCTGCCCGCCTCGTCGTACAGGTCCGCGGATTTCTTGAACGCCTCACCGGCTTCGGGCTCGCCGGAGCCGGTGGTTGCCTTCATGCCGTGGATCACGGCCTGCGCCCCGCCGAGAATCGGTGAACCGGCAATATCGATGAGCGTGTTCGCGGCCTTGTCCAGCAAACCCGGTGGCTTGCTCCAATCGATGCCGACGACATCGCCATAACGTCGAAGCAGGTCGAGCGCTTCTCCCAGCAAACTCACTGCGCGGTCCCTTCCGTCGGATCAAGCCTAAGTCAGATCCGCGTGAGGGCATTGCGCCAATTTCGGCCCGACAAGTTTCTGCAGCGGACGGCTGCGCGGTCTTCGATCTTGATTAGCAATAATTGACCTGGATCCGCAGCGAACATATCTACGGCGCATGGAATGTGTACACATGATGTGAAACTCGCAAATCTTCTGTATTCCACAAGGCGAGAATCTGGCGCATCGATGGCGCCCTTACCGCAACGCTTTGACTAGGAATAACGCGATGTAGTGCCTGTTTAGGCTAAGATTCAGATCGGTGACTGGTGATGCGGCAGGAAAGAAGAAGCTCGCCGAGTTCGCGCGTGCTTATTACTTTCCGAAACGAAAGATAGCGACCTTCTCTGGGGTCGGTTGGTGATTCTCAGCAAAATAAATTTCCGAATCGACCGCGCACCTCATTGTCGCGTGCGTAAATTTTCTGCTCGGGCCACCTGGTGCGCGGACAACCCGCCTCAGCTAGCGGTCCCCAGGCAGAGGAGGCCGGTCATGGTCACACCGAAGAACGCATCGCGCCTGAGCGGGCTGACCTTGGCGATGGGCCTGGGCGTCGCTGTGTCGACCGGCCATGGCGTTGCTTCGGCCGAACCATCGGATACCAGCGGACCTTCGCCGAAGTCGTCGGAGTCCTCAGACTCCTCGTCGGATTCGACTTCGTCCGCGCCTTCGTCGGCGTCGTCGACAGGCAACGAGACCACCCACACATCGGTGGGTGAGCACACCGGAGACAAGCCCGACACCAAGACCGACGAGACAACGTCGGAAGAAACCGGAACAGAGACGGAGTCAGAGCCGGCGGACGAGCCGACGTCGCCGAGGGGCGGCGAGGTGAAGCCCGCCGAGCCAGAGGCAGCTACCAAACACGTTGAGACGGAGGCGAAGTCGAACGACGATCCGACGCGGGTCGCAGCCCGACCCGTTCCCGCCCGGGATCCAGAACCGATCGCCCGCGCAGCGAAGGCCGCCCCCGTCGAGACTGCGGAACCGCTATCGCCCCGTTCAACGGTTGCAACCGCGAATCCACAACGCGTTGCCGTGCAGGCACTTTCGGCTACCACTGCAATGCCCGCGGCACCCACGGCTGCGGCCGTTCCCGTGCCGGCACCGACGGTCGCCCGAACGCCGGTCGGACCGCTGACCAGCCTGCTGGCGTTGTTCGGGTTGCAGCCCGCCGCCCCGGCGGCGCCCGTCACGCCGCTGTCACAACTCGTCGAGCTGATCTGGGTGGCGGTGAGGCGCATCGAACACACCTTCTTCAACCAAGGACCAAGGGCGACAACACCGATGCTCATCAGCCACGATCTCGAAACCGGTGCAATCACCGGAAAGGTCGGAGTAATCGACCCCGATCCAGAGGACCGGCTGACATACACCGTCGTCGACAACCCCGACCACGGCACCGTCGCCGTCAGCGCCGACGGTGTCTACACCTACACGCCAGACAAGGACTGGGCGCACGCCACGCCGGGCACCGATACCTTCACCGTGCGAGTCAGCGACGCGGTGAATGGTTTTCATCTGCACCTGTTCTCGCCGACCGGTGACACGGTGACCGTCCCGATCACGGTCCAGGTGGCCGCTATCAACAAAGCGCCGACCATCACGGCGACGCCGACGACCCCAAACCAGGCCACCGGAGCGATCACCTACACCGTCGTCGCCCGCGACCCCGAGAACGACGCCGTCACAGTGACCGTCAGCCAGCCCGTCCACGGCGCCATCGTCCGAAATACCGATGGCACATACACCTACACGCCCGATCGCGACTTCGCGCACGGCCTCAGCACACCTGGCTCGGCCCAGGCCGCTGACGTGATCACCTTTACCGCAACTGACCGATACAACGCGGCGACGTCTGTGACCGTCAACGCGTCGATCACTCCGCTTAACGACGCCCCTGAGATCAACGCCGCCGTAACAGGTGTCAACACCGCCGGCGACGTGACCATCCAGTTGTCCGTCACCGACGACAACCGGGACCGCGTGAAAATTACGCTGCCCGATCCGGCGCACGGCAGCTTCACGACGCTGACGGTCACTGATGCCGAAGGCGACACAACGACGGTGACGTCACCCCAGCCCGGACTGCAGCTCGAGTTGTCCGACACCGACGTCGTCACCATCGTGTACCGGCCCGACCGCGTGATGGGTGCGCCCGATACCGAGGATCTGACGTTCGTCGGAAACGATGGCCACGGCGGCGCCACAGTCGCAACTGTGACCGCGCCAATAGCGATACCGACCCGCGCGCCTGTGATCACGGGCGGCGCCCCGACGGTCGTCAACGCTGCC
>Ga0075418_10005237_pt1 | contig 14679 bp, 11 predicted proteins | sample SoiMetdeltSBSDD2_FD_81776 | JGI IMG/M metagenome (GOLD analysis project Ga0075418, IMG submission 81776) | Bulk soil microbial communities from a Populus tree surrounding site in Tennessee, USA - Soil MetaG P. deltoides SBSDD2 | ecosystem: Environmental > Terrestrial > Soil > Tree plantation...
CAATGTCTTTCCATCATGAAGGAAATGGGGCACATTGATTTGGAATCCAGGAAAGGAAAAGCTCCCGGTGGATATAATTATCCACTGGCAGAAATCGGGGTACCATTCATTTTTATGAATGCCACATCAACTCTCAGGGATATGGTGACCATCATGCACGAGGGTGGGCATGCGATTCACAATTTCCTTACCAGGGATCTGGAGCTTAACGACTTTAAGTCCACACCATCAGAAGTGGCAGAGCTTGCCTCAATGTCGATGGAGTTGATTTCAATGGATCACTGGGATGTTTTCTTTTCTAATGAAGAAGAGTTGAAGCGTGCGAAACGTGAACACCTCGAAGATATCATTGAAACCTTGCCATGGGTTGGCACCATCGATCAATTCCAGCATTGGTTATACTTACATCCAGGCCACACGTTGGACGAAAGAAAGGCGGAATGGAACAGGATATTCGACCGATTTGCTGACACTGTAACGGACTGGACGTCTTTACAAACTGCAAAGGACTATTTGTGGCAGAAACAATTGCATCTATATGAAGTGCCTTTCTACTATATAGAATACGGAATGGCACAACTAGGAGCCATAGCTGTTTGGAGGAACTTTAGAAAGAACCGCGAGCAGGGTCTTGCCGGGTACCAGAATGCATTAAAGCTCGGGTATCTCAAGACTATTCCGGAAATCTATAAAGCCGCGGGCATAAAATTCGACTTCAGCCGCAATTATGTAAGAGAGCTGATGAATTTTGTGCGCGATGAGCTCGCAAAGATCTGACCGTTAACCGCGGCTCTTGTCCAGCAGGTCGCTCAGTATTATTGCTTCTTCGTCGCTTAACAAGAGCACATTGTCGATCTGATTCTGTTTCTTATCAATTGCTCTTAACAATTCCAGTCCTTCTTCTGTAAGATTGACGTCAGCAGCTCGTTTGTCATTTGCGCTAACGCGTTTTGTGATGACTTTCTTTGCCAGAAGCCGGTCTAGTAATCTCGAAACATCCGAGTTTTTATCCAGCATCCTGGATTTTATCTCAGTTGCCGACGTACTGCTAGGGTGCTGGCCTCTCAGGATTCGAAGGATGTTAAATTGCTGTAACGTGATGCCAAAGGTTTTAAAAATGTCCTTTTGTCTTCCCTGCATCCAACTCGTGGTATAGATGAGGTTCAATACAGCTTTTTGGTGGGGGGTCTTAAATTTTTGCTGTTTGATTTCGTCTTCGATTTTCATTTTACACAAGGTAGACTCCGGCAATGTCGCCGGAGTCTTTTTAATTCTAACTAAGCTTTCTTATCCGCTTCAATCTTGCAGACAATTTCCACCTCATCGCTTACTACCAACTCACCAGTGGGCACTTTATTTGCCCAGGTGAGACCATAGTCTTTACGATCGATCTTGCCTGTGAGTTTGAAACCTGCTTTCTTGCCTCTACCAGTGTCGATTTGCCCGCCATAGGTCACATCGAATTCAACTGGCTTGGTGACGCCATGCATGGTGAGGTCTCCTTTGAGCTTATACTTGCCTCCATCCTTCGCAAGTGTACCCTTGAACGTGATTTCCGGATACTTTGCAGCATCAAAGAAATCAGGAGATTTCAAGTGCTCATTTCTTTTTTCAACTTCAGTATCAACTGATGCAGTTTTTGCAGTAAAGCTTACTTCAGCTCCGCTGAAGTCTTCTGCCTTACTCACAATTGATCCTTCGAAGTCATTAAAACGTCCCTCTACTTCCGTTACAGCCATGTGTGTAACGACAAAACCAATTTTAGTGTGGTTTTTATCAAGGGTCCAGGTAGTCTGCGCAAATGCACCGCTCGCTACGAACAGCAACGCGAATAATGTGTTGATCTTTTTCATAGTAAATCCTCATTTTTTTAAACTGACCAAATATAATAATTGTACCCAAAACAATTGTTTAAACAATTGTCATTTTGTCCAATCTTGCTTTCCTGAAACTGGTACGTTTATTCGATCGGGCTCAAGGTCAATGGGGGGCAATATAAAAATAATGCCTGTTTTCAAAATACCCTCATATGCGGAAAATTGAAATTGATGATGACCTATGCGATTTTTGAATCAAAAGAGTGGGCAGTTTAACTTTTTATGTAGAAGTCCGATATCAGGTTGCGGTATGACGATGACCATTCAGAGCCGCTTTCGTAAAGCAAAACCTCTCCTTCATCAGTCGCCTTTGGTCGCCTTGAAAATTCTAGCATTGTACGTTCAATGGGTTTTTCGATTCTGGTTCTAAAATGATATCGTCGGTTACAAAAAAGCCCATGTTGGGAAGCAACATCCGAAAATAACTTAGCCTCTTTGTAGGGAAGGATCAGATTGAATCTTCCGTTCATGGTTAATAAACGCACAACAGCTGACATTAGGTCGTCATAAGTAAGTGTTGAAGTGTGTCTGACCTCGTGTCGCCTCTTGTCGGGTGGCTCAAGACTTCTATTGAAGTATGGCGGATTCGTGGTGATGAGATCAAATTGAATAGAAGGAAAGTATTGCTGGATAGCGAGATGATGAACCGCAAGTCTGGAGGACCATGGAGAACTACGGAAATTTTCGGCTGCCTGATCAGCGGATTCTTTTTCAATCTCTACGCACTCAATTATGGTCGAGTCCGGCGCGCGTTGTGCTAACATTAGAGCTATTACACCCGACCCCGTGCCGATATCAAGGATGCGCTGAGCTGTCGACACATCAACCCATGCGGCTAACAATACGGCGTCAGTACCAACCTTCATTGCGCACCTGTCGTGTCGAACTGAGAATTGTTTGAAATGAAAATAAGTACCGCTTTTCATACCTTGAGGAGGAGTTATAAGTTAGGAGTTATGAGTTATGAGTTGGTGCAAGGGTGTGGGCATGTAACCGCAGGGACGCCAAGGATTCGCAGGGCAAATGCACTTCGAAAATTCGAAGTCACACCCACACTCACACACACACCAACTCATAACTCCTAACTCAAAACTATTTAATTATGGAGAAAATCAGATGGGGGATTTTGGGATGCGGGAAGATAGCAAAGAAGTTTGCTTCGGACCTCAAACTTGTTAAAGATGCGTCACTAGCTGCCGTTGCGTCGAGGGACGAGCCGCGCGCAAAAGAATTTGCCAAGATGTATAATGCCGAAACAGCATTTAGTTCATACGAGGCATTAGTTCAAAGCGACAAAGTAGACGTAATTTACATTGCTACGCCCCATGGACTTCACCACGAGCACGCATTATTATGCCTAAACAATAAGAAGGCCGTGTTGTGTGAAAAGGCTCTTGCCTTGAATTCGGCACAGGTCAAGGAAATGATCGAAGCATCCCGGTCGAATAAAGTGTTTTTGATGGAGGCATTTTGGACAAAATTTTTGCCACAGTATCAAAAGGTTACCGAGCTCATCAGTGCGGGAGCTATTGGAAGTTTGAAAATGATCCAGGCTGACTTTGGATTCCGCGCGGAACAGCCTACTCCTCAACGACTGTATGATCCAAAACTGGGTGGCGGTGCTCTTCTTGATATCGGTATCTATCCCGTATTTCTCGCGATTTCTTTATTAGGGAGGCCTGCCGATATCGAAGCCGTTATGTCGCCCTATCCTTCAGGGGTGGATGAACAGATCTCAGCGGTCCTGCGATTCAACAATGGTGCTATTGCAATTACGAGCGCGACATTTGCAGCGTGGACTCCAGTAGAGGCAACCATTGTGGGGACGGAAGGGTATATCAAGATGACTAATCGTTTTCATAATTCAGTTGGTAACATTGAAATTGCAAACTTGAAAGGTAGTCAGCCCGTTGCAGTACGCAAGGAAGAAGGTTTTGGATATCAATTCGAAGCCAGGCACGTAGATGAGTGCCTTAGAAAGAACCTAATTGAAAGTCCCATTATGAGTCTTGCGGACTCTTTGTTGCTTATGGAAACAATGGACAGGATTAGAGCGAAATGTGGAATACGATATGACGTTGATTGATTGTCAGTTTAAATTATGATAAAGGAAAAATGAGTACTTTTCCGATTCTAAAAGTGTAAACCTTTGAAAAGTGAACTAAAATTGGTCGGTACCAAGGACAGCGTAATGTTGACCGTTGAAAATTATTTATTGGACCTTGGATTCAACATCGCTGCAAAAGACCTGAAGAGGCCCTGGGGAGGATTCTTTGTCCTGGATGAAGAGCAGGCGAAGCAGTTCGGAAGTTTATATTTCCCTGGAATAGACCTCACTTCCTTGAAAATCAGTGGCAAACTCAGTCCAAAGATTCTCATGGTAGAATCGAACAAGAGATTATCCTGGCAGTATCACTTTCGCCGTGCAGAGATCTGGAAACTCGTTGCAGGAGTTGCCGGCGTGGTGACCAGTGAAACTGATCTTGAAGGTCCCGTTCATCAATTGAAAGTCGGTGAGATCATAAGGCTTAAGCAGGGTCAACGGCATCGTCTTGTCGGGCTTGAGGGGTGGGGCATGATCGCAGAAATTTGGCAACACACCGATGCTCAACATCCTTCTGATGAAGACGATATCGTTAGAGTGCAGGACGACTTTGGCCGTTAGCTTCCGCAACTACACAACGGATGGTATACACAGTGCTGAATATTTTATCAACCATTGTAATCTTTCAGCTACTCCTGCTATTCTTTTTTCTTTTCAGCATCAACCGCGGCAAAACGCGAAGTAATCGATTACTTGCTTTATTTTTTTTACTGCTTGCTATTAACCTCGCAGATGGTTTGCTGGTCTATTATGGCTTTTACGAGAATTTCCCTGCACTTGCCCACCTGGAGGATGGTTTTGTATTTCTGATAGGACCCGTACTCTATTTTTACACACGATCTGTGGTTTACCGCAGCTTTGAATGGAAAACTCGCGATGCGCTTCACCTTCTTCCGTTTGTGGCATTCACGGTGGGTTTCCAGATTTATTATCACCTTCAAACTCCGGATCACCAGGCTGTGATCCAATCAGCTATTCAGCAGCAGAAGTTACCGGCAGGATTTTATTATTCTATCGTCGTCGTATACGCGCACATCGCTTCTTACCTTTACTCTGCTTATCGTGAGATCATTTCTTACCGATTGGAGCTGCAACAAAGATTTTCCCAGCTACAAAAACGAAATCTCGACTGGCTCATGTTTATGATACTTTCGGTTGCAGTCGTGTTGTTGGTCTCATTTGTATATTCACTTCTTCCCCTCGCCACTCAGGCTCTCCTTCATTGGGGACTTATTGTTGTGATAGCCTTTATTTTCGGCTTTGTAAATACGATAGTATGGAAGGCGTTGAAGCAACCTTTGATCTTTTCCGGTGTTGAGGAAGAACAGGAAAGTGTTAACAATAGCGCGACGTTCACTGATTCAGAGCGGACCGAATTCGATCGAAGGATGCGGGAGGCCATCAAAACTGAACACGTGTTCCTCAACTCCGACCTCACGCTGGATGAGCTTGCTGAACGAACCGGCATCTCATCCAAGAAATTATCGCAGTTTATCAACCAAACCTACCGACAGAACTTCTTTGACTTTATCAATTCCTTTCGCATCGAAGAGGCAAAGCGCATAATGACCGAGTCCAAAGACCCAAAGCTTACGGTGCTGGAGGTTATGTATCAGTCCGGTTTCAATTCGAAGTCGTCATTCAATAATTTATTCAAGAAGAAAACCGGCCTAACTCCTTCCGAATTCCGCAAAAGTCTGCGGAAATAAGTTCGACTTTCCTCCAAATGCGTTCGACTTCCGGAAGACGGTCGACCATAAGAGTTATTCAAGCGTTCCTTTGATCATCAAAATATGGATGATCATGAAAGCGAAACTTATTCTACGGCGATCGGGGCTTTTCCTTCTTACCACAATCGCGCTGATGCTGCTGTCCCCTAAATGGGTACTTCCGGCCGCCGCGTGGTTCGCACCCTTCCTTATTATTTTGCTTATCGCCCCCCTAAAACCCTGGAAAGCATACTTGCTCGCAGTGTTGACATTATTTGGCGCCTCATTGATTTCTCTTCACAATGTCATGCCTTTTCCGGGCATATTCTTTCCGATCATGACATTTGTGATAAGTCTTCAGTCGGCAATCCCATACTTAGTGAACAGAGTTCTTTATCCCCGGATCCAGCATTGGACGAAGACCCTGGTGTTTCCCTTTGCCCTCGTTATCGGTGAATACGTAACATCTTTCGGAGGGGGTGGGAGTTGGTCATCGATTTCTTATACACAGGTGACTAACTCCTTTTTAATTCAGGCTGTTTCATTAGGAGGGATTTGGCTCATCGCGTTTGTGATCGGGTGGTTTGCGTCGCTGATTTTTTTCTTGGTGGAGCAACGATGCAACTGGCAGATTATCCGAACACCAGCAATGGGATTTTCGGTATTGCTAATAGCCCTCACGTTGTTTGGGTTTGCGAAGACGAATTCTTTTTTTGACGCAAGGCGAAATACCGTTCGGGTAGCTGGTATAGCTACTAGCCATGTACCTCTATTGCAGATGATGTATGAAGATAGCTATGGAAACACTGTTGCCGTGGTTGAGGACGATCTAACACAGAATTCCGCGGAGCTTGCCGAGCTGAACAAAGGCTTCGCCGCATTTGTGGAAGATCCCTATCAAGATAGGTTCGCTCGTACGCGAACGAAGCTTAAGGAATGCCAGGATAGTTTGTTCAACCTGAGCCGAAAAGAAGCAGCGGCAGGTTCACAGATAATTTCATGGTCAGAGGCCGCTGTTTTTACTATCAAGGCAGAGGAGGGGGAGCTGTTCAAGAAGGGTAAAATTTTCGCCAAGGACAACAATGTATATTTCCTAATGACAGTGGCTTCCATCATTCCCGGGAAAATTGAGTTTGGCAAAAAATTCATCGAGAATAAGGCCTTGTTATTTGATCCCGAAGGAAATATTGTAAATGTATTTTTCAAAAATCGTCCGGTTCCTCTGGTCGAGCCAAGCATTCCAGGCGATGGAGATATTCCTGTAGCGTCGACGAATTATGGCAAGCTTGCCATCTCGATATGTTATGATGCCGACTTCCCACAGTTGATGGGGCAAGTGGGACGAAAAGGTGCCGATATTCTTCTATTGCCTTCAGGTGACTGGAAGGAAGTGTCGCCCTACCACGCGCAGATGGCAATAGTTAGGGCCATCGAAAACGGAACAAGTCTACTGCGTCCTGTTAGCGGCGCCGTTAGTATTGCCTGTGATTATCATGGAAATATTATTGCGCAGCGAAGCTATTTTGACGACGGAGAAAGGGTCGTGGTGGCTTTCCTTCCAGTTGAAGGAATCAGAACGTTGTATTCGCTCGTTGGAGACAGCTTTGCGTGGACTTGTATCGCAGGATTAGCAGGACTTTTGGGTCTTGTTGTGCGGCGACATCCCAGCTTATTCAGAAGCAAAGGAAATAGTTGATTGTTGATTGTTGATTGTTGATTGTTGATTGTTGATCGTTTACTTCCATCCAATACTTACTCCGAACGCTAACCTGCGCATAGTTTCTACGATGGTGGTTTTGCTCGAAGCACCCTCATAAGGTAGTCCGTAAACGTCGTAATAAATGGTTGGTATTTCAAAATAGGACGTAACAGCTTGATACTTTCCACCAAATGTGAATGAAATTCTCATGTCATGATATTTCATGCGGAGACCAGCCATTCCGTAAAGCATTTGTCCTCCGTCAACATCCATTGTACCATAGTTCAATTCATTTTCCTTCCTCCATGGCAGAGACCAACCATAGTTTACCTGAACGAAGATTGCATGAGTATTTTTGGTGCCAAAAACATCAAAGCTGGCACTGCCAAAGAGCGGCATAGTCTGCCAACCGTAGTACGAATCAAAGCCAATGCCACCACCGATCCTAAACTTTTTGCCAAGGGTCACACCGTGAACAGTTGAAGCTGTAAACGTGACTTCTTTGTCCGCGATACAATCACTGCATCCTACGAGGGTTCCAACTTGAAGATTGAAAAAATAGTCGACGAACCTGCTACGCTTTGCCGAGTCGGCTGGGTCCTCCTGAAATGGATTTCTATACTCTTCCAGTTCCGCTAACTGCTCTATCGGGATGGGTGTGTAATAAATTGAATCACCATCGAATTCGCTTGATGGTGCTTGGGGATCACGAGTCGGATAATGTCGCTTTATCTGTTCCGTTGACTTCCCTTTCTCCGATGACTTTGACTTTACTTTCTTAATGGGCGTATAATAAATTGAGTCCGCATCAAAATCCTGTGCGAATGCGACGGTGTACAGGTTAAGTAGAACGATTATGCTTGCAACGATCCTGATGTTCACGTTCTCGAGGGTCTAGCGTTTGGAATTTTTTTGATAACGACCAACAAATTTATCCACCGACTGCTCTTATTTGACACACCGATCCCTAAAAAAGTTGGACGGCCTGTCAAATTACCGCATTTACTAGGGTAACGCCGCGATGATCCCACCTACGAGTTTTTCAAAATCAAAGCCGTGGTGGGAAACGCCTAGCCGGACGACGACAAGCTTTTTACTAGGGATCACCATTGTATACTGTTCCTCGAACCCATCTGCCCAGTATGCATCGGCCGGGATCAGTGGATACTTGCGATGGTTCGGATCGCCCTTGGCGCCAGCATTAAGCCACCATTGCGCGCCGTATTCTCCCATCTCAGCTGAAGGGGCAGGTGTTGAAGTGTATTTAACCCACCCTTCTGGTAATATACGCTCTCCATTCCAGATACCATCATTCAAATAAAGCAGTCCAAAACGAGCCCAGTCCCGCGCGCTGGCATAACAATAGGAAGACCCTACGAACGTGCCGGACGCATCGGGCTCCATAATTGCCTGGTTCATTCCGATCTTATAAAAGAGTTTTTCATAAGGAAATTTATAATACAATTCACTGCCAATTGTCTCTCGGATAATTCCGGAAAGGATCAGTGTAGTCCCGCTGGAATAGACAAAGTTTTTACCCGGTTCATCTTCCAGCGGCATTGTCCTTGCATAGGCCGCTTTGTCATCGCTAAAGGTAAACATCTTGTGAAATGTCGAACTAGGAAAGAAGTAAGACTCAGACCACTTGAGGCCACTGCTTGCCTGTAGTAAATTATTCAGTGTGATGTTTTTTCTTTCGTCCGATGTCCATTCATCGATGGAAACAGGCAAATCGATTTTCAGTTTGCCCTCCTTAACGAGGATGCCGATCAATGAACTAGTTATACTCTTGGTCATTGACCATCCCATTAACCTTGAATCGTAATAAAAGCCGGGCGCATATCGTTCCGCCATAATCTTACCATCGAGCAGGACAAGTATCGCCAGCGTGTTGAGCGGCTTACCAGGGTCAGCTTCGAAAAAAGCCTCGTCTAAAGTTTTAATAAGAGTATCATATTTAATTCCCTTTGGAACTGAATCGGTAACGAGATTTCCCATCGGCCAGGGAATAGTGTCCTGATTCACTGCCGGTGGCATTGCAAGATTGATATTTTGATCCCGGAGCTCCTCTTCATTTATATCCGACAAAAGAGTGCAACCAAGGCCCTTTCTAAAAATCGCTTCGCTCGTCTTCCACAGCAAGGTCGCCGATACTGTTGAGTCATCTTTGAGTTGGATTTTAGCGCTTGATAGTCCAGGAAAAACCTTGAGTTCTTTTTCAACGACGCTTTCGGGTGCTCTTCCAGCAACATAAACGCAGGAGCACATGGTCTTGGCAGCCATGCCGGTCATTATAGGTGGAAATGTAATTACGACAAAAATGATTGCCATAATAAGGATGGCAAGGATTGTAAGCGACGCTGTCCAAAAAATTTTTCTCATGATCAACAGGTTTTTCTAACACAGTCATGAGAAAAGTACGACAAAAAATTATTCGTTCGACGTTGCCCGTTATGTGACGAGAATATTTCCAGGAATTCAGTTAATCTTGTCGAAAGGTTAAGATGTCCAAGAAGACAAAGAACTTTAAATTGTCTGATCTCAAGGAATTCCTTGATGAAAAATCGGATCTATATAATCAGCCAGGCTTTATAGAGCACGATCCGATATCAATACCTCACGCTTTCAGGAAAAAGCAAGACATCGAGATTGCAGGATTATTCTCAGCGATTCTTGCCTGGGGTCAGCGGACTACGATCATTCGCAAATGCAGGGAGTTGCTTGTTATGATGGACAACGATCCCCACAAATTTATTCTGGATCACCGACCAAAAGATCTTAAAGTATTCAAGGATTTCAAGCACCGGACCTTTAATGCTGTCGACACGCTTTATTTTATAGAGTTCCTTAAATGGTTTTATAAGAAGCACTCATCGTTGGAAGAGGCGTTTAGGGTGTCCGTTGGTCAAGAGAATGTCGGTCAGGCGTTAGTGAATTTTCATCAGTTATTCTTTTCTCTTGATGATCACCCACTACGGACGCGAAAGCACATAGCAACACCGGAGAGACGATCAACATGCAAGCGCCTCAACATGTACTTGCGTTGGATGGTAAGGTCCGACAACAGGGGAGTGGATTTTGGAATTTGGAATTCCATCTCGCCCTCACAGCTAATTTGTCCTTGCGATCTTCACGTGGATCGGGTCGCGCGAAAACTCAAGTTGATCAGACGAAAGCAAACCGATTGGATTACAGCAACTGAACTCACATCAAATCTCCAAAAACTTGATCCTGTTGATCCGGTGAAGTATGATTTCGCCTTGTTTGGCTTGGGTATCGAAGAAGGATGGTCGAAGCTTCATTAAAAGCTAAACCTTCCATTGATTCTTAAAAGATTTCGACATCGAGCAACAACTTGTGTTGGATTATCCAACGATCATGGATATTTACCGCCGGACATTCAATTTAAAATCGTTCTAAATTGATCAAAATCGGAAGTTTCAAGAGCGATCGTTAACTACCTTTCGCCGGTTTTAAACGAGGTGGAAATTCCACATATTTTATTGCGCAACGCTCCAAATAAATTTGAAAAAATGAGTTCCAATAGTAGATTTGTGCCGCTTGTTTTGAAAACGGACACTGAACCTAACATGAATAAAAATCTAATCTCTGCCGCTTGCAAGTCCCTTTCACTCCTCGTTGTTTTCGCCCTACTTAATATTACTTCTTACGCCCAGGAAATTTCTAAAGAGCCGGCCGCCATTACGGCAGGGGAGTCTTTATTTAATGCGAATTGCAAGACTTGTCATAGGGTTCATCAAAAGCTGGTAGGTCCAGCACTAGCGGATGTATATAACCGCGCTCCATCCATCGATTGGATCAAGTCTTTTGTAAAAAACTCAGCAGGAGTAATTGCTAGTGGCGACGACTATGCGGTAAAGCTCTACAACGAATACAATAAGACTCAAATGACTGCTTTCTCGTCGTTGAAAGACGAGGACATCATGAACGTCCTGGCGTACATTCAGGCCGAAACTGATAAAGGCCCTGAAGTTGCGCAACCTACAACGGTTCCGGGTGCAGAACCAGCAGCGGGGGAAGATGCACTTCCAGCGAAGTATCTAAATGTGATCCTGATCGGTATGGTGCTGATCTTGTTATTACTCCTGGTAATTCTAGCTTTCCTCGTTTCGGCGCTCAAGAGATTCCTGGATCAAAAAGAACTGTCTGTCGAACAAAAAGAAGTTGTTCATTCGCCAATCACGTTCGGCTCTATATCAAGAAGTCCTGGTTTTATTTTTATTGTGCTCTTCATTGTTGCCGCAGTTGGATTCAAGGCGGTAATAAACGGTCTCTATTCGATCGGCGTTCAGCAAGGTTATGCGCCAAAACAACCGATTGCATTCTCACATAAGATACACGCTGGTCAGTACGAAATAGATTGTAAGTACTGTCATGTTGGCGTTACAAAAGGAAAGAGCGCCACGATTCCCTCTATTAATATATGTATGAACTGCCACAACCAGATCAGACAAGGCGCTGTGACAGGTGAAGGGGAAATTGCCAAACTTGTTTCTGCGTGGGATAGTAAAAAACCGATCGAATGGGTTCGTATCCATAACCTTCCCGACCTGGCCTATTTCAACCATTCACAGCACGTGAATGTAGCTGGAGTTGAATGTCAAACCTGCCACGGACCTATTGAGACGATGGACGTTGTGCGTCAGCACTCCTTATTGACAATGGGCTGGTGTATTGACTGCCATCGCAAGACAGATGTCAATTCAAAAGGCAACGCCTACTACGATAAACTGGTGGAGCTTCATAACAAGAAGAGCAAGGCTCCTATGAAGGTGGAGGACATTGGAGGGCTGGAGTGCGCAAAGTGCCACTATTAATATAGAGTAATTACATCAAGAGTCGCGATAAACGATTTATGGAAGAATCAAAGAAGATATACTGGAAAGGCATTGAGCAACTGGCTAATCATCCGGATTTTGTAAAAAATGCTCATCAGGAATTTCCGAATCCTCCGGCGCCTGAAGAAGATCTGGGTCATTCACGCCGTGATTTTCTGAAGATGATGGGTTTCGGCATGTCGGCGGCTGCATTGGCAGCCTGCGAGGCACCGATCCGCAAGGCTATTCCTTATGTCAACAAACCAGTAGATGTAGATCCTAGCATTGCAAACTATTATGCGTCCACGTATGTCAATGGAGGCGACTATTGCAGTATCGTAGTAAAGACGCGCGAGGGACGTCCCATCAAGATTGATGGTAACGCACTTTCTTCCGTATCTAAAGGAGGAACCAGTGCACAAGTTGAAGCGTCGGTTCTTTCTCTTTATGACAATGCCAGACTCCGTGGTCCGAAAGCGGCAAAGGAAAAGATATCATGGGAAGACCTGGACCGCCAGGTCATTGCAAAGCTCGGTGAGATATCGGGCAAGGGTGCGCAGATCAGAATTGTAAGCAATACAGTGTTGAGTCCCAGCACCAAGGCAGCGATCGAAAAATTCAAAGCTAAGTATCCAACTACGCAGCATGTTCAGTACGATCAGACATCCTGCTACGGCATTTTGAAAGCTAACGAAGAATCCATCGGTGCGGCGATCATTCCTTCATATGATTTCAGCAAGGCAGATGTAATAGTTGGCGTTGCGGCAGATTTTATCGGAAGCTGGATATCACCTATAGAATTCACCAAACAATACGCATTAACGCGCGAAGTGTCCGAAGAAAAACGGACGATGTCTCGTCACTATCAGTTCGAATCCATTCTTACGATTACCGGCGCGAACGCTGATCATAGAATCCAGATCAAACCTTCTGAAGAAGCTGCGATAGTTGTTCAGCTTTACAATCTGATTGCCGCAAGGGCAGGTAGGGCTACCGTTTCAGGTGGCGTGGAAAAACCACATGTCGCGAAAGCGGCAGACGACCTGTGGGCCAGCCGTGGTAAAGCCCTCGTGGTTGCTGGCTCGAACGACAAAGCAATCCAGGTATTGGTTAACGGTATTAACGATATGCTCGGCAGTTACGGAACAACTATACTTCCGGGATTGCCTGTAAACTATCGTCAAGGCGACGACGCTGCAATGGCTACTTTCGTTTCCGATGCGGAGGCTGGGCGAGTCGAAGCAGTGATCTTCTTTAATTGTAACCCTGTTTACGATCATCCGCAAGGCGACAAGCTAGCTGCGGCACTACCTAAGATACCGCTGACATTATCGACGTCCTATAAAGAAGACGAAACCGGTACACTGACCAACTTTAAAGCGCCAGATCATCATTACCTCGAATCGTGGAGCGACGCTGAGCCGAAGAAGAATCACTACAGTGTTGCCCAGCCTGCAATCACTCCGATATTCGCGTCGCGTGCTGCAGGACAAAGTTTCCTTACTTGGTCAGGCGAAACCTCAAACGACTATTTCGAATTTGTAAAAAATAATTGGAGAACCTGGTTCTACAAAGATCAGACGACGCCATTCCAGACTTTCTGGGACAAATGTCTGTACGACGGCGTGCTGGAACTTCCAAATGATGCAGCTAGCCATGCCGTTACTTTTGCTGGCGATGTGAATGCTGCAGCGAGCGCGGCATCCAACTATAAATCAGCTGGCTTTGAGCTCGTAATCTATGAAAGCGGCACTGTCGGAAACGGATCACAGGCTAACAACCCGCTCCTTCAGGAACTTCCCGATCCTATTACTAAGGCAGTTTGGGATCATTATGTAACGATAGCGCCAAAGGACGCGAAGGATATCAGCTTCGAAGAAAGTTTCACTAAGTATTTCACTATATCAGCAAACGGTAAAAACGTTAAACTGCCTGCACTTATTCAACCCGGACAAACACCTGGAACTATAGGCGTGCCCCTGGGATACGGCCGTACAAAAGCTGGGAAGGTTGCTGATGGAATTGGAGTAAACATGTATCCTCTGGTTGCCATGGTTAATGGTTCACTAAGTTATAATGTGAGCAATGTGAAGCTGGATCAGACAGACGAGCGCTATCAGATTGCGCAGACGCAAACGCACAATACCTACATGGGACGTCAGACTGTAATTCAAGAGACGTCACTTGCAAAGTATAAAGACACGCATTGGGATCGTGAATTCCATCCAAAAGTTTCAACATGGGCAGACCCTGAACACAAGGTAGCTCCAGGTGAAATTGCGATATGGAAAGGACACGAATACCACGATCACCATTGGGCAATGGCAATTGATCTCAACACCTGTATTGGTTGTGGAGCTTGCGTAGTGGCGTGCAATGTTGAGAACAACGTAGCATTAGTGGGCCGCGATGAAGTGATACGACGTCGCGAGATGCACTGGCTGCGTATCGA
>Ga0075418_10005238_pt1 | contig 14677 bp, 13 predicted proteins | sample SoiMetdeltSBSDD2_FD_81776 | JGI IMG/M metagenome (GOLD analysis project Ga0075418, IMG submission 81776) | Bulk soil microbial communities from a Populus tree surrounding site in Tennessee, USA - Soil MetaG P. deltoides SBSDD2 | ecosystem: Environmental > Terrestrial > Soil > Tree plantation...
CCTCCAAAACAGCGGGTCATTGAGCAAAGTGAGGTAGTTGCCGAGGCCGACCCACGTCTGACTGCGCAGATTGCTGTCGTAGAAGCTGAGCCGGATGACGTCGCCGAGCGGATAGATCAGCAAGGCGGCCAGAACCAGCAACGATGGCCAAAGGAAGGAGGCAGCCAGCAGTTCCTGTCGATACTTTCTTTTGAGCGACAGCATGGCTCGCCGATCGATACGGAGCAATCGCCCGCCGCAACGGGCCGGCTGCCCGGGCCCATGACCAGCCATGACCAGGGGCACCGGCACAGCAGGCGCCCCTGCATGGCTTCCTTGAGGAGTGCTACTTTGCCGAGGCCAGGATCTTGTTCCACTCCGCCGCGGCGTCATCGAGCGCCTGCTTAGCGCTCTTTTTGCCCTGTACCGTATTCTGGATTTCAGTCGTCATGATCTTGTTCATCTGCACGGCATTCGGCATCACCAGGAAGGGCGACTGCGCGTTGTCCAGGCTCATCTGCGTGACGAAGGCCTGGAAAAGCTTGCGCTCCTTGAACCAGTCCTGGCTCGACACGTCTGTGCGCGCCGGGAAGCCTCCGGTTCCCTTCGCCCACATCTCGATGCCCTTCGGCCCCGACATCCAGCGCATGAAGGCCCAGGCCGCATCCTTGTCTTGCGCCTGGCTGGTGAGCGAATTCAGAGAGCCGCGCACCATCGTGCCGGTCGTCTTGCCGGCGGGCAGGGTCGCGATATCATAATTCAGATTGGGGTTGAGCTGCTTCTGGATAGCGATGCCCCAAGGCCCTTCGAACATCATGGCGATGTTGCCGGAGGCAAAATTGGCGCGCTTCTCCTTTTCCCCGTTGCTCAGCACGCCAGGGACCGAGATCTTGTCCTTGTTGATGCGGTCGACGTACCATTCAACGGCGGCGACCGCTTCGGGACTATTGAACACGGCCTTGTTGGTGGTCGTATCGATCAATTTCGCTCCGGCCTGCAACAAGAGCGGGTAAATTTCGTAGGTCATGTTGGTGGGCGGCTCGCCTGCAAGCGTGCCCGTGGTGGCAAACTGGCGCTTGTCTGGGTTGGTCAGCTTGCGCGCGTACTCAGCGAACTCGTCCCAAGACTTCGGCGGACCAGACAGGCCAGCTGCCTTGAACAGGTCGGTGTTGTAGAACAGAGCGACGGCGCCGCTCTCGATAGGAAGATAGTATTGCTTGCCTCGCCACTTCTGATGGAAGGTCGTGGGGATGTTGGCAAAGAACTCTTTCGGCTCCTTGGCAATGCGCTCATCGAGCGGCTCGATCATGCCGAGGTCAGAGAACTCCGCCACCCAATCGACTTGGATGAGCAGCACGTCAGGCAGCTTCTTGGCCTGATGCAGGACGATGGCACGGTCATGGAAGCCGGTGAAGGGCGAGTCGACGGGTACCAGCTTGATGTCCGGGTGGTCCTTCTCGAAGGCCGCCTTCAGCTCGGACATGAACTTCTCGCCGACCTCAGTGCCCTTCCACTGGCCCCAGCGAACCTCCTTCTGTTGCGCCTGCGCCGGGCCATAGAGGCCGAGCACAGCTGCGATGGCTGTCGCCGCAAGCGTCAGCGAAAGTGATCTGCGCTGCACCGTCATCGTTCGTCTCCCTAGGTTGTCCACGGTGATCCCATGGTTTGTGTTGGTTATGCTCGATCGATCTACCTTGGCTGGATTTCTCCTCAAACCGCTATGCTGAGCATCGCAGGCCAAACATGGTGTCTGCCGTGCGGGGCATGGATCAGGCGAGCACGCGCCGGAGCACTTCGGGTTGGGGTGGGGCGACCTTGGTTACGGTCGTGTGCGCCGCAACCAGGTCACTCGTTGCGCCAACATTCATCCAGGTGAACATGTCACGAAACATCGCTTGCAGCGATGTCATGATTTCCTCCTCAGCCTTACTGCCCATGTCCCAGAACGGCTTCTTCATCACTTTCCACGCCTTCTTGCGTGAATTGTAGAAAAACTGCGTGTCGTTATCGTCCGCACCCCGCTCGTGGGCATGGTTGGCAAAGGTGTAGTCGCGGATCTGGTCCTTCAGCGCCTGCGGCAGGCTCGGGTGGTCGAAGATCAGGTTGTTGAAGCCGAGAGCCAAGTGAATCTCGACCGTGCCGGTGCCGGGGAACTTTGCAAGCTGCACACCCGGCAACGTCGAAGCGCCGTGCTGGACCGCGCCGCCCATGTTGAAGGATTGCCGGCAGATATCCGAGATCGTCTGCAAAAGCGCATAGTCAACGGTCACCGGCGCGAGCCTGCCGTCGGCCTGCATCTTGCCGCCATGGTAGGTGCCGGAGTTGATGCTGATCTTGCTGACGGGGATGAGCTTCTTGCCCCTGGCAGCGAGATCCTCAAGGTAGACTGCCATGAACTCGCGCAGTTCTTCCGGCGTGGTGTTGTCGTGGCCGACCTCGCCGATTTCAGCGCCAAGCGAGATGGTGACGCCGTTCGGCTCGATGCTGCGGATGAACTGAGTGAAATGCGCTGTCAGCTCCGCATTTAGGCGCTGCTGCTCCCGCACCGTCGCCAGCGACAGGTCGACCACGGTCGAGGCGTCGATGTCGATGCTGTAGTAGCCAGCCGCGACCTGCTCGCGCATGATCGTCTCAAGCCGCCGGACCTCCGCGTCGCGGTCTTTCTTAAGAGCTTTGGCATCGACCTGATCGTGATCTGCCTGGAGGAACACCGGGCCGCGATGCCCCTCCCTGAGCGCAGCCGCCAGCACACCTGCCGTGTACTCGGCGGGAGGCTGCTCGGCGTACAACCACTCGCCGACGGCTTGCTCGAAGATGAAGAGCTTCGCGTCCAGATCGCGGGCGGCGCGGAAAACGGACCGGCAGGTATGGTAAGTCCAGCCGCGCAGGTTCATGGCCGGCACCGTCCTGCCGGACCATGTGCCGGCGGCACGCGCCAGATACAGCTCCTGCACCGAGCAGGGCACGATGTCGGCCGCAAGCGCGGCCTGCCTGATCGCCCAGATGGCCAGCGCTCGCGCCTGCGGCTCAGCCAGTGCGGCCGTCTCGGCCCACCGATCAATCATGTCGGCCGGTGGTTGCAGGCTTGCTGAGAAATCAGGCGAAGGCCGCGAAACATCGACCCGAAGCGCCTTCAGGTCGGCGACAAGCTCCGTAAGCGACGAGCATGCCATAGGCTGAACCCCTGTAGTCGAGCGCGTACCTCTGGGCACGGGGACGTGCCCACCGCTTGCTGCCGATTGATACACCAATGTTTCGCTATCGCAAGCGAGATTTTCGCTATCGCGCCCAATGCGCGATCTCATGTTCGGCAGCGCGCGTTACGGTGACCCCGATGCCAACAGTGCCTCGACGGCGGCACGATCACCCATGCCGGCCCAACCGTTGCCCCGCTGCGCCTTGATGGCAGCTGTGGCGCTGGCAAAGCGCGCGGCGTCCAGCGGCATGCGGCCTTCGCTCAGGGCGAGCGCGTAGGCTCCATGGAAAACGTCGCCGCATCCCGTGGTGTCTGCCACCGGGACCCGGAAGGCGGGAACCGAAAAGCATTCCCCGCCGATCAGCCACAGGCTCCCCGCCGCCCCGCGGGTCACGGCAAACACCCGCCCCGGACCTTGCGCGCAGCGCCGCAGCAGTGCCTCCGGCTCGCCGTCGCCGACGTGATCGCGCAAGCCTTCGCTCGAGAAGACGACATGATCGGCCTTGTCGATCAGGATCTTGTTCTCGCCGAACGTGCCGCCGTCGGCATCCAGCACGGTGGTCAGCCCGGCTAGGCGGGCGCGATCGAGGGCAATGTCGGCGCCGGCCGGCCAGCGGCTGTCGACCAGCACAGCGCCGGCATCGCGCAGGTCGTCCGATGGCAGGACGCTCGCGTCGGTCGATAGGCTGGTGCGATCCGAGACGATGCTGCGCTCGCCGCGCTTGTCGACCAGCACGATGGCGCGCAAGGTGCGCCCGTCGGCCAATACCGCAACGCCGCTGCAATCGACGCCGAATTGGCGCAGCTGGCAGAGGGCCGCCTGACCGGCGGCGTCGGATCCGACGCGTCCCCAGTAGGCCGCAGTTCCGCCAAGCCGGCAGATGGCGACCGCAGCCGTCGCCGCCGGCCCGCCGTAGCGCTGTTGATAGCCGAGCACGCCGGTCTTGATGCCGGATGCGGGCAACGATTCGACCTGGAAAACCTCGTCGTGCACCAGATTGCCGACGCATACAATCTTGCGCGCCTTCATTACCGCAGCCTAGCTTTGCCATTGCTCGATCACCGCCGATGATGCAGCAAGCTTTCTTTTTCGCAATATGCATTTTCGCAATCGCACGCGGCGCTTGACGCCACGGCAAAACTTTGGGCCTTACCCCGCCATGAGCGACCTGAACAAGCGCCATAGCGAAATCCTGGATATTCTGTCGCGCCGCGGCTACGCGGCGATCGAAGAGCTGGCGGCCACCTTCAAGGTCACGCCGCAGACCCTGCGCCGCGACCTGCAGGAGCTGTCGGACCGCGGTTTGCTCAGACGCCACCATGGGGGTGCCAGCGCCAACCTGAGCACGGCCAACGCCGACTACGATTTGCGTCACGTCGAGACGGCTAAGGAAAAAGCTGCGATCGGTCGCGCCGCTGCCGAACTTGTCAGGCCCGGCAGCTCCATGTTCTTGACGCCGGGGACAACCATCGACGCCCTGGCGAAGGCCATCGCTGAGCGAGCTCTTAGCGGCTTGCGCATCTTCACCAACAGTACGACTGCGGCATCGGCGCTCGAACGTTGCCCGGGCATCGCCATCCAGATCACCGGCGGCTTGTGGATGGGCCACAACCGCGCGGTCGCCGGTGCCGCGGCGGCGGCGGCTGTCGAGAATTATCGGTGCGACTTGCACATGATGAGTATCGGCGGAATTGATTCCAGCGGTAACCTGCTCGAGTACAAGGACGATGAAACCATCGTTGCGCGCGCCATGCTCGCAAATGCGCGGCGTTGTGTGCTGCTGGTCGACCACACGAAGTTTGCTCGCGTTGCAACCTGCCGGGTGGCGCATCTGCGCGATATCGATACGCTTGTCACCGACCGTCCGCCGCCGGCAGTCATACGAGGCATGCTGGAAGGCGCCGGGTGCGAACTGATCGTCGCTGCGCCAGAAACGGATTGACGCCATTTTGTGAAATGGCATGTCGCCGGTCGATGCACGGCCCTGACTAGCAGCTCCTTGCCCTCGCCGCGCCGACCACCCGCCGTTCCAGATTCTCAAAGTTCGCAACCATGCGCTGCGTAATCAGCGATATTAGGTAGAACCCAAGTTCGTGGTTGTCGTTGCACAGGGCGATGACACGGTCCTCGGCAATCGCCATCAGGTCCACAGGGGTGATCGCGACGGCGGTTGCGAGCCGCGCCTTATGGGGAGAAAAAACTCCGATCTCCCCGATTATGCCGCCGTCGCTTACTTCGACGTTGAGCTCTGTCAACCGCACGGTGCCCGCGGTTATCAGAAATAGCTCGCGAGCTGCATCGCCCTTGCAAAAGATGGTTGCCCCATTCTCGTAGCTTCGCAAACTGGCATGCGGCAAAAGACTATCGAAGCTGAGGTCGCCATTCGTCGCGCTACGAACCCTCCTCAGCAATTGCAGCACCTGCTGCAATCGCCAGGCATTGAGAGGCAGAAGGCCCAGGTGCAAGATGAAGATTGGGGCCATTCCGCCCACATAGCCATAACCAATGAAAGCGATGTTGCTGGCCATGGCCACCAGCCGCAGCGGTACCATCGTCCGCATTGAGAACGTGATGAACACCAGCGCCGCCGCCAGGTAGCCGATGCCTTCTGCCCAAGGGTCGCCCATCTTCCTACCTGCCAGATGCAAGCGACACGCTCAGCCTTCACGACCGCCGTGGCGCAGACAAGCAGTTGGTCGCCGCGTGCATGCCTTTGGTTCAAAGCCGCGTCCGGCCTGCGCACGGGCAGTGGGCTTGAGCGCTGTCAGCAAGGTTGGGCATCCTCGAGCCGTTCTGCTCAAGCTGACCTTGCACGTCTGCACGGGAATTTGTTGCGCGCCCAGTGCCTCGGTCCGGAACACGGCTCGCAAGCGCGCGTTGCCGTGCACATTCCACGAGGTGCGTATGTCCAGCTCGATCAAGCCCGCCATAGTTCTCGTTGCATGCAGCCTGTTTGTCCCCGGCAAACTGTCGGCCGAACAGGCGCAGGGATATGGCCCAGAACCAAAGTTGCCGGCGCCGAACCAAACCTGGATTCCCACCATCAGGTGGTCGGTAGCAGACGAGCCATGGCCGAGCGGTGCGACCCCAACACCTGCTGCGGGCCTGCAGGTGCGCGCGTTTGCACAGGGCCTCAAGCATCCGCGCTGGCTACTGGTGTTGCCAAACGGCGATGTGCTCGTGGCAGAAGCGGCCAGCGAGCCTGCCAAGACCGGCTGGTCGCCGCGGGCCATCGTGCAAAGCTGGGTCCAGCGCCGCTCCGGCTCGATCGTGGAGAACGCCAACCGCATCTCGCTGCTGCGCGATGGCGATGGCGACGGCGTCGCCGAAACCCAGGCCGTGCTCCTGGAAGGCCTGCGCCAGCCATTCGGGATGGCCTTGGTCGGCGACAATCTCTACGTCGCCAACACCGACAGCGTGCTGCGTTTCCCCTTCCGCGTCGGCCAGACCCGCATCGCCGAGCAAGGCACCAAGCTGCTCGATTTGCCCGTCGGCCACCATTGGACCAGAGCCCTGCTCCCGAACAAGGACGCTTCGAAGTTGTTCGTGACGGTCGGCTCCGGCAGCAACATCGGCGAGAAGGGCATGGATATCGAGAAGGGGCGCGCCACCATTCTTGAACTCGACCTTGCGACGGGACAATCGCGCATTTTTGCGTCCGGCCTGCGCAACGCCAACGGCATGGCCATAGAGCCGACCAGCGACGCGCTGTGGACGGTCGTCAACGAGCGCGACGAATTGGGGGATGACCTTCCGCCCGACTACCTGACCTCGGTCAAGGATGGCGGCTTCTACGGATGGCCGTACAGCTATTGGGGCAAGCACGTCGACGCCCGCGTGCAACCGCAACGGCCCGATCTGGTCGCAACCGCCATCACGCCCGACTATGCTTTGGGCGGACACACAGCTGCGCTGGGGCTGGCCTACTACAGCGGCGACCAGCTGCCCGAGCAGTTCCGGGGAGGCATGTTCATCGGCCAGCACGGCTCCTGGAACCGCACGCGATATAGCGGCTACAAAGTCGTGTTCGTGCCATTCAAAGATGGGCGACCCAGCGGTTTGCCGGTCGATGTTCTGACTGGCTTCCTGAAGGATGACGGCAGCGGCAAAGCGTACGGTCGTCCCGTTGGGGTGGCCGTCGACAGCAAGGGCGCGCTTCTGGTTGCCGACGATACCGGCAACACGATCTGGCGCGTCACCGGCGACCAACGCCAGTCGCAAGCCCAATAACCGGGCACGCGCGACACGTCGAACAAAGCGCCACAATAGCTAGGCCACCGTGCGCTTCTTGGCAGGCCGGCGGTAGACAAACGGCGGCGAGGCGCCACTGGACTCAGTCTCGGCAAGGCGCGTGAAGGCATTGTGATGGGCAGACTTCGCGCATGCCGGGTCGGCGTTTTCGGCGGCGCCGGTGAAGGCCAGGGCCTGGCATCGGCAACCGCCCCAATCGATCTCGCGGTACGCGCAGGACCGGCATGACTCGCGCATCCATTGCAGCCCGCGGAATTTCTGAAATGCATCGGAGGCGAGCCAAATCTCGCGCAGCGGCCGCTCCCGCACGTTGTCGAACATGAGACCCGGAATGCTCTCGGCCGCATGGCACGGCAACACCTTGCCCGATGGCGTGATGTTGATGATGCCGCGGCCCCAGCCACCCATACAGGGCTTGGGCCGCGAGGCGTAGTAGTCCGGTGCCACAAAGTCGATGACCAGGACGCCCTTCAGGCGCTCGCGCGCTTGCGCAACGACATCGGCGCTACGCATGACCTGGTCACGAGTTGGCATCAAGGCGGACCGGTTCTGCAGCGCCCAGCCATAGTACTGGACGTGGGCTACCTCCAACCGCTGCGCGCCCACTCGTTCCGCCAGCTCGATGATGGCCGGCAGGCTGTCGAGGTTCTGGCGATATAGCGGCGCGTTGATGGTAAGCGGCAGGCCAATCTCGCGCACCCAGTCTGCAACCTGGAGTTTCTTGGCGTGGCCGCCGGGATAATGCGCGACGCCATCGGCATTGCCAGGGTCTGGGGCCTGGATCGAGATCTGCACATGATCGAGGCCAGCCTCGGCCAGCGCCTGCAAGCGCTCGCGCGTGAGAAGCACCGCTGCCGTGATCAGGTTGGAGTAGAGACCAGCCTTGGCGGCTGCCATCACGATCTGTTCGAGGTCACGACGCACGGTCGGCTCGCCGCCGGACAGGTGCAGTTGCAGCACGCCGAGCCGAGCCGCCTGCGCCAAAACGTCGATCCACGTCTGGGTCGGCAACTCGCTGGCGACACCCTCCAGAGCCAGCGGATTGGAGCAGTATGGGCATTGCAGCGGACAGCGGTGGGTCAGCTCGGCCAACAGGCCAATTGGCGCCGGGGCGCGCACGGACTTGGCCTCGCCGATGTGCGCCCCAGCGCTCACGCCTGCACGACTCCTTTGTCGGCCAGATCCTGCAACATGGCCACCACGTCGGCCAGGATCTGCGTCTTGGGTGCGGTGTAGGAGTGAGCCAGCTGCTCGGCTATGTCGTCAGTGGTGCGCGCACCATCGCACAGCTGTAGAACGGCCAATGCAATGGCGTCGGGCGCGAACACGCGTTCCGGCGCCAGGATGGTCCATCGATCGCGCGCTGCATCGCGGCGCAGCTTGACGTGCCGCGGCAGCACCGGCTTCGACAGCGGGCCAATCAGGACACGTGCTGCTCGCCCATCGCTCATGCCTGCCCCGGCCGGAAGGCGCCTGGCGGAATGAGGCCGGGCGTTACGTAGGCGTGATGCAGCGCATCAAGCTGCGCCCACAGCACGTTGCACTTGAAACGGACTGCCTCGACCGAAGCCAGCTGCATGGCGGCGGTGGTCGCATGCCGCTTGACATAGTCGAGCGCGAAATCGGCATCACGATTGGCTTGATCGAGGCGGCGGCTGAAATACTGCATGGCCCGCTCGCCGATGAAGTCGTAGCTCTCCAGCATGCCGGCGATGCGTTGACGATGGATGGCGGGCGCGAACAGCTCGGTAAGCGAGGAAGCGACGGCCTCCAACAGCGAATGCTCGCGCACGAAGTTGACATAGGCTTCGACAGCGAAGCGTGTGGCCGGCAACGCACCCTGCATGGACACGACGTACGTGCGGTCGAGACCCAGGGCATCGGTCAGCACCAGCCAGCGCTCGATGCCGCCAGCCTCGGTGCCGTCGCCGTCGTGATCCTGGATGCGGCGCAGCCATGCACGCCGCAGCTCGCGATCGTGCACCCGGCTGATCAGGGCCGCATCCTTGCGCGGCACCGCCGCCTGGTAGCAGTAGCGGTTCAGCGCCCAGGCCTGCACCTGGCCTTTGTCCAGCTCGCCGCCATGCAGAAGACGGTGGAACGGATGCTTGTCATGGTAGCGCTCGGCGCCGACGGCGCGGATCGCGGCTTCCAGCTGGTCCGGGGCCAGGCGCGCGCTCACAGCTCAATCTCCATGCCGTCATGAGCGACTTCCCAGCCAGCCCGCTCGACGACGCGTCGCTCGGGGCTGTCCTCGCGCAGAACCGGATTTGAGTTGTTGATGTGCACAAAGACCTTTCTCTTGGCGCCAATACCGGCCAGCGCCGCCATCGATCCTTGCGGCCCGGCGATGCTCAAGTGCCCCATACGACGACCAGTTTTGCCCGACAAACCTTGCAGAACCATCTCGTCGTCGGTGTAAAGCGTGCCGTCGAACAGCAGCAGCGTGGCCCCGCGCAGGCGCGCAGCCAAACATACATCCACCGTGGCGCACGCTGGAATATAGAAGGCCGAAGCGCCGCTGCCGAGCTGGCTCAGTTTGAGCCCTAACGTGTCGCCGTCGTCGGTGTCGGACTTGCCTTCGAGGTAAAGCGCGACCTTGCCGCCAACCGCGAACGCCTCCATCAGCAGTCCGCCGCCAAGCTCTACCGGTCGACCGACCGGCAGCACGGCACGCTCGACGGCACGTGCATCCAGCACGTTGAAGATGGAGTTGGCCGCCAGCGCCGCATGCACGCGCGCCGAGGCATGGAGCGTGAAGGCGAAGCCCTCGCGCAGGCTAAGCAGTCCGCCAACATGGTCAACATCGCCATTGCTCAGTACGACCGCCGTTATCGGACTAGAGCGGAGGCCACCACCCACCTGGGGCCACAACTGGGGCGTCACGGCAATCTGCTGGCGCAGGTCCGGCGAAGCGTTGAGAAGTGTCCAACATCGCCCATCAGCACTCACGGCCAGGGACGACTGGGTGCGCGGCTGCAGACCCGGCACGTGGCGGCGCACATCGGCGCAGTTCCGGCAGTTGCAGTTGGCCTGCGGAAATCCACCGCCCGCGGCCGATCCGAGCATCTTGATGATCATGGCGGGGTCCGCCGAACACGGCAAAGCGCCTTCACATAGGCCAGCGGCGGCCGAAGCATCGACCGCCGCTTGCAGATCCGACCTTGCCGGTGAATGTTCAGTCCTGATCCAGCTCGGCCGACTGATAGCTCGTTACCTCGAGGCCGACCTCTTGCTCGGTCACGACCGGCTTGCGCCATTCCAGCTTCATGCCTTCCTCCAGCAGTGTCGCAGGCCGAGGTCAACGCCCCGGCTGCGATTGCGTTCCAGCTCGATCCGCATCCTGCAGTGCACCCTGTCCTGCGTCAAGCTGGTGGCCGTGCACAGGCCGCTCGGCGCCTCGCCTCACAAGAACCCGATGGAGATCCACGGGATGGCGGCGACGACGACGACGCCGATCAGCAGCGCGCCGAGGTAGGGCCAAATGCGCGACATGGCCTCGTCGGGATCGACGTTGCCGATCGCGCAGGCGGTGAAGAAGCCGACGCCGAACGGCGGCGCGAACAGCCCGACGCCCATGGCCAGAATGACCACCATGGAATAGTGCACGTCATGGATGCCCATCGTGCGCGCGATCGGAAACAGCAGCGGCGCCAGCAGCACGAGCGCCGGCACGCCCTCCAGCACGCTACCGAGGATGACGAACACCACGATCGTGAAGGCCATGAAGCCGACGGCGCCGCCAGGCACCTTGGCCATGCTGGTCGCCAGCGTGTGCGAGAAGCCCGACTGTGTGAGCGCCCAGGCCATGGCGGTGGCCGTACCAACGATGAACAGGATGGCGCCCGACAGCGACACCGTATCGATCAGCATCGGCCAGATGCGTCGCGGGTCGAACTGGCGGTAGACGACGATGCCCACGGCGATCGTATAGGCGATGCCGATCGTCGACACCTCGACCGCCGTCGCCACGCCCTCGACCACGGCCGCGCGGATGAGGAACGGCAGGATCAGCGCCGGCACCGAGATGACGAACGCCCGGGCGATCTGGGTCCCCGTCGCCCGCTTGCGCTCTACGAGATCATCGTCGCTCGAGCGGAAATAGGCGACGACGGCGAGCGCCAGGGCCAGCACGGCCGCCGGCAGCAGACCGCCCGTGAACAGCGCCGCAATCGACACGCTCGCCACCGAGCCAATCACGATCAGCACGACACTAGGCGGAATCGTCTCCGCCATGGCTCCCGACGCCGCCAGCAGCGATACGAGTTCGCCGGGTTTCATGCCGCGCGCCTTCATCTCGGGAAACAGCACGGGGGCAACGGCGGCCATGTCGGCGGCCTTTGCTCCCGATATGCCTGACACCAGATACATGGCGCCGAGCAGCACATAGGACAGTCCGCCGCGCACGTGGCCGAGCAGCGAGGCGAGGAACCCGACCATGGCCCGTGCCATGCCGGTCATGTCGATCAGAATGCCGAGCAGCACGAACAGCGGGATGGACAGCAGCAGCAGGTGCGACATGCCCTCATCCATGCGGCTGACGATGACCGTGAGCGGCGCCCGCGTCGCCAGCGCCACGTAACCGACGGTGGCGATGCCGAAGGCGAACGCGATTGGCACACCCATGGCCACCGCCACACCGACGCCGAGTACGAAAAAGATCAAGAGATTGTAGTTGCCAAGCCCCATGAAGATCGGGCGCGCCCACCACAGCGCCGCGCAGGCCACGACGAAGGCGATGACGGCCGTCGCGAGGAATGACCGATCCGGCGCCATCGCCGGCAGCCGCAGCAGCGAGAAGATTGCCATCAGCACGGCTCCCACCGCGACGGCCGACGCGCGCCAGGAATTGCTGATGCCGAGGCCCGGCGTGCGCACGATCGCCTCATCGAGGCTGTACTCGATGGCCGGATAGGCGAGGATGCACACGAAGGCCGCCACCACAAGCAAGATGATCACTTCGATCTTCTGGCGGCTGGCGGGGGCGGCGCGACTTATGAATGCCGTCAGCCGCATGTGTGCGCCGCGCTGCATGGCGATCACGGCACCGAGCACGGACAGCCACACGAACAAGGTGGAGGCCAGCTCGTCGGCCCAGACCAGCGGCTGGTGGAAGACGTAGCGCGCCACCACGCCCCAGAACAGCAACCCGACTTCGAACAGCAGGATGGTGGCCGCGACGAGCGCCACGGCACCACCGAGCAGCGTCTCTACGGCTCCGATCCACGGTTGCGGGCTAGCGGATCGAATGCCATCGGGTGCGTGCTGCATGAGCGTTCGGCGTCAGGTCAGGTTCCCACTGTAGCGCTCGAGGATCTTCCAGGCATCCTCACCATACTTCTGACGCCACTCGGTGTAGAAGCCGGCCGTTTTCAGCGCGTCCTGGAAGGGCTTCTTGTTGACGGTGTTGAAGGCGAGCCCCTTGTCCTTCAGCTGCGCTTCCAGCGTGGCATTGAGCTTGGCCATGTCGTCGCGCTGCTTGATGGCGCCTTCGTTGAGCAGACGCGCGGTGGTCGCGCGCAGGTCCTGCGGCAGTTGCTCCCAGTTGCGGCGGTTCGCCACCATCCAGAAGCCTTCCCACATGTGGCCTGTGAGCGAGCAATACTTCTGCACCTCGTAGAACTTGGCGGCCTCGATCAGGGCGAGCGGGTTCTCCTGGCCGTCGACGATCTTGGTCTGCAGCGCCGTGTAGACCTCGACGAAGTTGATGGCGGTCGGAGCCGTGCCGAGCGCCCGGAACATCGAGGTGAAGAGCGGGCTCACCGGCACGCGCAGCTTCAGACCCTTGAGATCGTTTGGCTCGTTGATCGGCTTGTTGCTGGTGGTGATCTGGCGGAAGCCGTTGTCCCACATCTTGTCGAAGGCAACGAGACCGATGCCGCCGATCTGCTGGCGGATGTGGGCGCCGAGGTCGCCATCGACGGCAGCCCACACGCCTGCGAAATCCGGGAACGCAAAGGCGATGCTGCTGATCGAAGACACCGGCACCACGTTGGCCAGCGGCGATCCCACCGTGAAGATGTCGAGAGCGCCCGAGCGCACCTGGCTCAACATGTCGGTGCTGCCGCCGAGCTGGCTGTTGGGGAAGATCTGGATGTCGACCCGTCCGTTGGTTGCGGTGCGGATCGCATCGCACGCCTCGGAGGCGCGCTTGTTGATGGGGTGGGCAGCCGGCAGGTCGTTGCCATACTTAAGGTTGAACTCGGCGGCCCTCGCCCGATGTCCGGCGATACCAATCCCGGCGACGGCGCCGGCACCGCACAGAACTGTCCGCCGCGTGACCCTGTTCATGGCGCTCCTCCTTGAGCAAATGTCTTAGTTTTATTGCGCGAAACGTTAGTGACCGGCGATTGCGGCTGCAAGCTTTTCCGCGATCATGATGGTCGGGATGTTGGTGTTGCCGCGCGGCACGACCGGCATCACCGAGGCGTCCGCCACGCGCAACCCGCCGACGCCGATCACGCGGCCCGCCGCATCGACCACCGCGCCGCGCTCGTTGGCTGTGCCCATGCGGCACGTCCCACTGACATGGAACGTTCCCGCAACATTGGCGCGCACGTGCTCGGCCAGCCGATGCTCATCCGCGCACAGCTCATCGAGGTTCACAGCACCGCCGGTGAGCGTCTGCAGCGCGTAATCGCTCAACCGGGGATGGACGTTGAGGAGCGCAGCAATTGCCGCGGATTGCACGGCGTTGGCCTTGCTAAACCGGTTGAGGCGGCGTAGGCGATCGGTGAAGCGCACCGGGAACGGTCGACCGAGCAGCGGACGTAGCGGATCGGACGACAGGAAGTGGCACACCCAGCGGAAGCCATGCATTAGACGTTTGAGATCGCGCTCGTCGTCGAGGAAGTTGAACTCCACCAAGGGGTGGGACGCTTCCCGCGAAGCGAGCGAGACGCGCCCGCGCGAGAACGGTTTCCATAGCACTGGGCCGAAATTGGCAATCTGCCGACCGGTCGCGTTCCACGACGACTTGCTCTGCACGTTGACGCAAAGGTCTGTTGCCGGGCAGCCGGGCAATCCCGACGACAGGCGAAAGCAGGTCACCTGCAGCGTGCGCAAGCTGTCGGGCTGCCGCGCCGGACGACGCAGTTGGGCGCCGAAGAAGAGCACCGGATGGTTCATAAGGTTGCGGCCGACGCCGGGCAGATCGGCGTTGGGCGCGATGCCGTGTTCGCGCAGGTGCTGCTGCGGTCCAAGGCCCGAGCGCAGCAGCAGAGCCGGTGAGAAGACGGCACCTCCGCATA
>Ga0075418_10005240_pt1 | contig 14673 bp, 8 predicted proteins | sample SoiMetdeltSBSDD2_FD_81776 | JGI IMG/M metagenome (GOLD analysis project Ga0075418, IMG submission 81776) | Bulk soil microbial communities from a Populus tree surrounding site in Tennessee, USA - Soil MetaG P. deltoides SBSDD2 | ecosystem: Environmental > Terrestrial > Soil > Tree plantation...
TCGCGCAGCTGCCCGTGCGGTACATTCTTGAGCGCGTAGAAATCACGATCCTTCGCCGGAATCTCAACCGCGCTGCCCCAGCGACTGGAGCCGTAGAAGTAGTGACTGTTCGGATCGGGTACCTCAGCCCCATCGATCTTGACGGCGTAATAATGAAAACCTTCATCCAGGGGGCGTGTGTAGCCGTACCAGGCGCCATCTTCTCCCTTGGAGAACTCGCTGCTCTCTCTAAAAGTGCAGCCCACGCTCCTGGCTTCGGGCGCGACGATGCGGAACTTCACGCGACCCTCCGAGTTGTATTGAGGATACTGTTTGCCCGCCTGGTTCGATGGGCAGGGCTTCCAGTCGTCGGCGGGCGCGTTCGTTTGAGCCACGCACAACTGGCCCGACAAGATGGAAGCGAGTGCGAGCAGTGAGAGTTTTGTTTTCATGCCTTGTTCGTTGGTTATTTCTGAATGCTTTCGTCAGTTGGTTTTCAACTCAGCGGCGGCATCCGGTTGTGGTTTGCCTGCGGAATACAGAGCGCGAATTTCGTTCTCGTTCAGCGCGCGGCCGAACAAACAGAACTCATCCATCGCACCGCCGAAATTTCGGATCATGAAAGGATCGTTCCTGGGAAATCCCTTGGCGTTCCAATTGCCCAACTCGGCCACGCCGACACGGAACGGTGGTTTGATCTTCAATGCATGCTCACTCGCGGGAATACCATTGAGATAATGGGCAACTTGCCCGGCGCTCCCGTCGATGACGACGGCGAGATGCACCCAGAGGCCGAACTGATTGAGGGTCAACGCCGGCGGACTCGTGCAGATCTGATACTCGCGCGGTTCGGACCCGATCGCAGTCAAAGCAAGCACACCGTCCTGGCGGACGGACCAATGAACCGTCCCCGCCTCGAAGCCGTCGCTCATGAAGAGCGAATTGATTTGGCGGTCCAGACCCTGCACACGCACCCACGCGGCCAGCGTCAGGGACTCATACTCGCCGGGAACGTCGAACCGGACGCGATCATTCACACTGCGAAATTCGAGCGCGTGCTTGTCGGGCCAGCGGCCCTCAGTCCATTGACAGCCAACGATTGTGGCGTCGGGCGCGACGTTCTTCCGACCGCTTGCGTTGCGCAGCCGCCATTCCGAGGTGTCCGTTTGTTCGAAATCAAAGTGCACGAGCAACGACGGATCTTCGTTCAGACGACCGGCGGAAGCGCGCCACCGCTCGTGTCGCAATAGTTCTGCAGCCGTTGACTTAAGCTGCAGATCGAACAGCGACGCGAACGCTTTAGGATCGGCAGCGATCAGTTTTGGCGGACGCGAACTCTCCGTCATGGCTCCGGTACCTTCTTTCAAATTCTGCCTGACCGTACTGCCGGTTGGCTGGAACTCCACGGTGCCTTTGAACACGTGCAGTTCTGTGCGGCGGTCTTTCACATCGACACCGAACGATGTGCCGAGGTCTGTCACGTTCATCTGCGGAGTGTCGACGCGAAAACCGCGCGCTTCCGGCGGAACTTCGGCGGTGAGTTTTCCACTCCGACACAAAGCCTCGTTTGGAGAAATGAGCTGAAATTCAGTCGGCCCTTCGATCGCAACGCGCGCTCCGCTGTAGAAAACGATCTGTGCCAAACCTGATTTGAGCCGCAGCCAGCCCGGTTCCAGCGGCGCTCCCAATCGGGGCGCTTCGTCGCGCTGATTCCATTGCGCGTCCACGACACGATTTAACATTGCGACAGCTTTGCTGGTCGTACCCTTTGGTTCGTTTTGACGAGAGACTTGGAGTCCCCACCATCCAGCCGCGAGCAGCGTAACGCAGGCAGCCAGCGCGAGAACCCAGGTTCGCTTTCGATCTGTTCCACGCCGAGGAGGTCGAAGTGGCAGGATCTTTTCCGATGTCGCGATTTTGTCCTCGCTCGCCAACGCAAAAAGGTCCGGCTCCGAAGCCAGCCGCGAATGAATTTCGAGGCGCAGAATGTATTCGTCGCGAGCTGCGGCGTCGCTGCGCAGCACCTCGTTTAACGCCCGCGCTTGCTCGTCGGAAGCTGAACCGTGGCACGCCGCCGCCACAGTTTTATCAAAATCACGCGAAGGAAATACGATCTTCATACTCCCTTTGCTGCGTTCTCAATGCAGACCTGGAGCGCCTGGCGAATGCGCTGAAGGTTTTTGTAAGTGGCTGCAATCGTTCGGCCCGAATGCTCCGCGAGCTTCTCAATGCCGTCGCGACGATAGTAATAGCCTTCGACAATCGAGCGCTGCTCTTCCGGCAATTTACCGAGGCAACTCTCGAGATGTTTCAGCCGTGACTCCATTTCGGGCCTCAACTCTTCGCGGCGCTGCGCCAATTCCTCGGCCAAGCCGCCTTCCAGTAACGCCAGCCAGCGCTGGCGTCGTTCGATCCATTGTTTCGCCTTGTTCAACGCGAACCGGCAAGCCCACGGGGTGAACGGCTGGCTCCGATCATACGCATCAAACTTTTCCCACAGCGCCAGCGCCGTCTGCTGCACGATGTCCTCTGCGTCGGCCACATTCGGCACCAGTAGGGCCACGTAACGAAAAATCTCCCGCTCGCTGCGCAAGAACAGCGAAAGGAATTGCTGCTGCGCGGCGCTGGCATCCCCAGAATGGCCCGTTGAGTCTGATGGCATGCGTCAGGTTCTATCAATACTTCCGGCCAAGGACGAGTTTTGGACATTCGGTGAGCACAATTTTCACTCAGCTGCGGCCGGCCTGTTGTCGAAAAGCCAAAAGGGAACCACGCCGAGCGCACTTGTTGTGTTGTTCCCGTGCCAACCTGACTCCGCATCTTTTTCGCAGCCCTCCTGTATTTGCAAAGTCCTTTAGCGTGAACGATTCAGCCGCAGCCCATACCGGGCAACCCCGAAACTTTAAAGCTTGTGCCGTCCTACAGGACAAACATTTTCGCCAAAACTTCTTCTCAAACTTTCACCTAATTCTTCACCTGACGAGCGGTTGCGGAGCAATGAAAGAGCATTCCGGAGCAGTGAAAGAGCGACTGGAAACAGTCCTTGAAGGCCAATAAAGTTACGCGTATTTTCACGCTTGAACTGAGTGAGTTGCAGTCGGAAGGGTGAAGTGCTTCGTTCGATTCCGACCCTCGCCTCCAAAGCGAATTTACTGAGAGTTCTCGCGGTCGATGGGACGCGCGGCGAGGCGGTTCGGTTAAGACGGAAAATCCCTTGAGGCTCGACACTGGACAGGGAGCGGATGTCCCTTTTTGATTCGGCTGGGTGTTATCATGTGAAGACATGAAAAGGCTCAGCGACGTTGAATTGTTGGAGGCCTACGCCAGCGAGCGGAGGCCTTTCGTGAAAAGCCCGCCCAGAAGGGGTGCCCGTCTCACCATCGCCGTCTTTGAGGATAATTGTGACAACGTCATCCAACCCTTCAGGACTGATCACTTGTTCGTCGGCGGCGGCTCCCACCATTGCAGATACCGCCAATAGAAATCGCTGAGCGTATCTTCCGAACCACTGTGAAGGAGCGAAAATGCCGGGGAGTACACGATTCCGACCCATCCCGGGTAATACGCCGCCCGCTGGAATGTGAACGATGTGCCATTCGTAGTGACAGTTTGCGAAACGGTCGCTGAAAAACGGATGACTGGCCCCAGACTCAGAAAATAGAGCAAGACAGCAAGGATGGACGCCCCGCCGTAAACGCAGACACCTTTGATCCACGACCAGTCGCGTGGCTGTGAAGGCTTCGGCTCTTTGAGTTGGTGCGCGAACTCGGTCCCGCAGTGTGCACAACGGGTTGCGTCGTCGTCATTTTCGCGACCACACCAGGCGCAGGTCTTCATGGGGATTGGCAGGTTACATGCGAAAGCTGAGCGTATGAAAGAGTGATTTGACGGTCCAGTGAAGAGGGGCAGAGCGGGACAGGGATGCGCGGAACGAGCGAAAAAATGGCCATTATCCGCTTGTTTGTGGCCTCAGAATGAATAAAATTAGGTGGTTACTTTCTTCGTCTGAGTAATCCGAGGATTCGATCATGCTTAAAGTCACCGGTAGAGGTTCGATTACGACCTGCGATGGAATCACGCGACGGGATTTCCTGCAGGTCGGCACGCTAGGGGCCATCGGATTGAGCCTTTCGGATCTGGCTGCGCTCAAGGCCGCCGGGGCCGTGGCCAAGGGGAACGACGAGAAGGCGGTGATCCTGATCTTCAACCTGGGCGCACCGAGCCAGTTGGATACGTGGGACATGAAGCCGGACGCCCCGCGGGAAATCCGGGGGCCGTTCAAGCCGATCAAGACAAACAACCCGGACATTCAGATTTCTGAAATTTTCCCGCTGCACGCGAAGCTGGCAGACAAGTTTTCGCTGGTGCGCACCTGTTATCATACGGCGGCGGCGGTGCACGACACCGGCCATCAAATGATGCAGACGGGCCGGCTTTTTACGGGCGGTGTGAATACGCCTCATGCGGGCTGCGCGCTTGAATATCTGCGGGGTCGGAAAACCGAATTGCCCGCGCACGTGATTTTGCCGGAAGCGATGGGGCCGACTGGCGGAAACATGCCGCATGGGCAGGACGCCGGGTTTCTCGGCAAAGCGTACGATCCGTTTGTGCTGAATGCCGACCCGTCGAAGAAGGATTTCAAGGTGCCGGACCTGTTGCCGCCGACGGAGATTGGTGAAGCACGGTTGCAACGCCGGCGCGAGCTGCGCGAGGTCGTCGATAATACGGTCAAGAGTTTCGAGGCAAGCCCGACCGCGCAATTGATGGACGCTAACTTCGATTCCGCATACCGGCTCATGACGAGCACGAAGGCGCGCGAGGCGTTTGACCTGACGAAAGAACCCGAGAAGGTCCGCGAGCGCTACGGCATGACGCGTTTCGGTCAATGCTGTCTTTTGGCGCGGCGGTTGGTCGAAGCCGGCGTACGCTTCGTGACTGTTAACACGTTTATCACCGTGTTCGATGAGATCACGTGGGATATTCACGGGTCGAAGCCGTTCACTTCGATCGCGGGGATGAAAGACATCGTCGCGCCGATGTACGACAAGGGTTACAGCGCGCTGATCGAAGACCTGCACGAGCGCGGCATGCTCGGCAACACGCTGGTGTGTAACCTCGCCGAATTTGGCCGCACGCCGAAGATCAACCCCGCGGGTGGGCGTGACCATTGGCCGCAATGCTGGACGAGTTATTTCGCGGGCGGCGGTGTCAAAGGCGGGCGGGTGGTCGGCAAGAGCGATGACATCGGGGCGTATCCGGTGGAACGGCCGGTCAAGCCCGGGGAAGTTGTGGCGACGATTTACAAATCGCTGGGGCTGGAATTGGAAACGCATTTGCCGGGCCCGAGCTCGCGGCCTTTCCCGCTGGTCGATTTCGGCACCCGGCCGATCATGGAATTGTTTTAGTCATGTCCGTTGCACGTTTGATTTGCACCTTAATCGCCGTTTTGCTTGCCGTTTCCAGCGCGCGCGCTGCCGACGATACGAACTCTGCGCCCAGCTTTCGCAACCAGGTGCAGCCGATCCTCGCGAAATTCGGGTGCAGCTCCGGCGCGTGTCACGGCGCGGCCGCGGGGCAGAACGGGTTTAAACTTTCGTTGCGTGGCTACGACGAGGAAGGGGATCACATAGCGCTCACGCGGCACGCCTTTGGACGACGCATCATCCCCAGCGACCCGGGCCGCAGTCTCATGTTGCTCAAGCCCACGGGCGCTGTGCCGCATAAGGGCGGCAAGAAGTTTGAGGTCAATTCCGCAGAGTACAAGGTTTTGGCGGACTGGATCGCATTCGGTGCGCCGGGCCCGAAGAAGGATGACGCGCGCATCGAGCGGATCGAAGTAAGTCCGGCGCAGGCGCGGCTCAAGCCTGATGGCGCACAGCAACTCACCGTGCGCGCCTTCTTCAACGACGGCCACACTGAAGATGTCACACGCTGGGCGAAATACACCGATGCGAACTCATCGGTCACGCAGGTCGACGAAGCGGGGAACATCAAAGTGATGGGCCAGGGTGAAGGCGCGGTGACGGTGTGGTATCTGAGCCGCATTGCTTTGGCTACGATCACGGTCCCTTTCACGAACCAGGTTGCGCCTGAAGTCTTCGCCAAGGCCCCCAAACGCAACTTCATCGATGCGCTCGTCAATAAGAAGCTCGAGAGCCTGAACCTGCCGCCGTCGCCGAGGGCGTCGGATGAGGAATTCATTCGCCGCGCTTATCTGGATACGATTGGTGTGCTCCCCTCGGGGAAGGAGACACGCGAATTTCTTGCGAGTGACAAAGCTGAAAAGCGCGACGCACTCATCGAGTCGCTGCTCAACCGCGACGAGTTTGTCGATTACTGGACCTACAAATGGTCGGACCTGCTGCTGGTGCAGAGCAAGAGCCTCAAGCCCGCCGCGATGTGGTCCTACTACCGCTGGATACGCAACAACGTCGCCGCGAACACACCGTGGGACGTGCTCGTGCGGCGGATCGTGACCGCGCAGGGCAGTACGCTCGAAAATGGCGGCGCTAACTTTTTTGTGCTCCATGAGGATCCGCGCTTGATGGCGGAAACGACTTCGCAGGCGTTTCTCGGGATGTCGATCAATTGCGCCAAGTGCCACAACCATCCGATGGAGAAGTGGACCAACGACGAGTATTTTGGTTTCGCGAACCTCTTTGCGCGCGTGCGGACGAAGGCGGGGACCGCGGACGGTGAAAATGTCGTCTTTGTCGCCAATCGCGGCGACGTCGTTCAGCCGCTGCGAGGCAAACCACAGCCGCCCAAGCCGCTGGAAGGAAAGGCGCTGCCGATCGACGATGAATCGGACCGCCGCAACGAACTCGCGCGGTGGCTGACCTCGCCGGCCAACCCATATTTTTCGCGCTCGATCATGAATCGCGTCTGGGCGAACTACTACGGGGTCGGGTTAGTCGAGGCGACCGATGATTTGCGCGTGACCAATCCGGCGAGCAACGAAGAACTGCTCAGCGCCGCGGCGAAGTTTCTCGCCGAAAACAAATACGACCTCAAGGCATTGATGCGCGCGATTCTTCAATCAGAGACCTACCAACGCACGAGCCGGCCGTTGCCCCAAAATGTCGGCGACACGCGTTTCTATTCCCGCTATTACCCGCGGCGACTCATGGCTGAAGTGCTGCTGGACACGGTGTCGCAGGTCACCGACTCGCCCACGCAATTCAAAGGTTACCCGGAAGGCTGGCGCGCGATCCAGTTGCCGGATTCAAATGTCGAGTCGTATTTCCTGAAATCGTTTGGCCGACCGGACCGTGAAAAGACCTGCGAATGTGAACGGACTGCGGAGCCGAGCGTCACGCAAGTGCTGCACATCTCCAATGGCGACACGCTGAACAAAAAGTTGACTGCGAAAGGAAATCGGGTGGAGAAGTTCCTGGCCGAGAAGACGCCGCCGGAGAAGATCGTCGAGGAACTCTACCTGAGCGCCTTGTCCCGTTACCCGACGGACGCGGAGAAAGCCAAACTGCTCAAGGCACTAAGCGACGCTGATGAGAAGGAACGCCGCCAGGTGCTCGAAGATATTTACTGGGCCGTTCTGAGCAGCCGCGAATTTCTCTTTAGCCACTGATGCGCGCCATCGTTGGACATGGTCTGGTCGCCGCAATTGTCGCGTTTGCCGCTTCGGCAATAGCGGCAACCAATGATTATTCGGATGTTGACGCGCTCTTTGTCAGGAGTTGCGTCGAGTGCCACGGCGGGAACGAACCGGAAGGCAATCTTATTCTGGAGAGCTTCGAGGCATTGATGAAGGGCGGTGAAACCGGCCCGGTGATCGTGCCGGGGAAGAGCAGCGATAGCTTGCTCGTGAAGCTCATCGAGGGCTTCGAGGTCAAAGGCAAAAAGAAAATCATGCCGCCCGGCAAACGCGCGAAGCTGAAGCCGGAAGAGATCGCGTCGATCCGAGGGTGGATCGATGCGGGCGCAAAGGCACCAACGAACACGGGGCCAAGAGAACTGGCGGTGCCGAAGATCGCTCCGCGGATAACGCCGCGGCGATCGATCTATGCGCTCGCGTACGAACCGAAATCGCGGCTCATTGCCGTGGCGCTGCCTGGTGAAGTCGAGTTGCGCTCCGCCGACTCGCGCACGGTGGTGCGCACGCTCAAAGGACATCGCGGTCACGTGAACTCCCTCGCGTTCTCGAAGGACGGGAAACATCTCTTTGCCGCTGCCGGTGAGCCTGGGTTGTTCGGCGAGGCGCGGCAGTGGTCCGTTGAGGATGGCAAGTTGATTCGCACATTCGAAGGACACGCGGATGCTTTGTATGCGGTGGCGATCTCTCCGGATGGCAAGACTCTCGCCACGGGCAGTTACGATCAGAAAATCAAGTTGTGGGAGGCGACTGACGGGAAGGAAGTCAAGACGCTCAGCGGCCACAACGGCTGCGTGTTCGACCTCGCGTTCCGACCCGACGGCAAAATCCTGGCCAGCGCGAGCGCGGATCGCACGGTCAAACTATGGGACGTGGCGTCCGGCGAGCGGCGCGATACGCTCTCGCAGTCGCTCAAGGAGCTTTACACGGTCGAGTTTAGTCGCGACGGCAAACGCGTGGCGGCGGCGGGCGTCGACAATCGCATTCGCGTTTGGGAAGTGAGCGAGAAGGCCAACGAGACCACCAATCCCCTGCTGCATGCCAAATTCGCACACGAAGGTTCGATCCTTCGGCTCGTGTTTTCGCGGGACGGGAAGACAATTGCGTCGGCGGCGGAAGATCGCACGGTGAAACTTTTTGAAGCGGGCGAAGTGAAGGAGCGCCTGGCTCTGGAGCTGCAGCCGGACTGGGCGCCCGGGCTTGCGTTTGTTTCGGACGACAAAGGCCTGGCGGTGGGGCGACTTGACGGCAGCTTTGAGATCTACGATACGACGAGCGGCAAAGTCCTGCCGCCACCCAAACCGGAACTGACGCAGATTGAGCCGCGCGGAATTCAGCGGGGCCAGCAAGTCTCGATCAAACTCGCCGGTTCCAATCTGCTCGGCGTCACCGAACTGAAGTTGCACGAGGCAAAGCTAAAGGGTGAAGTGGCGCGGCGCGGCGACTGGAGTGCGAACGAGGGCTGGATCACGCTCATGGCAGCGCCTGACACGGCGCGCGGCAGCTACGAACTTTCTGTCACTGGCGCCGGCGGAGAAAGCAAGCGCATTAAGATTTACGTGGACGATTTGCGGCAGGTCGTTGAAACCAACGCAAACGTAAATGCACTTGGCGATCTGCCGGTAAGCGCGTGGGGCACTCTCGAGAAGCTGGGTGACAGCGACGAGTGGGAAATTACGGGCCGCGCGGATGAAACGATTGTCTTTGACCTCGCCGCGAAGAGCCTTGGCTCGAAAGCCAACACGGTCATCACGTTGTCCGACGCTGAAGGTCACGCGCTCGCCAGCAACAACGACTACGATGGTGCGGATCCTTTGATCGCGTTTACGCTCCCCCGTGAGGGCACATATCGCTTGCGCGTAACGGACGTGATGCTGGCCGCTTCGCCGGAGCATTTTTATCGGGTTTCGATCGGCAAGCTTCCTTTGGTCACCGCCTGTTATCCTGCGACTGCTCCCGCGAATACCGAAACGGACGTGGAGTTGATCGGTTTCAACTTGCCGTTGGAACGAAGCGTGAAGGTGAAAACCGGCGCCAGTGGAGAAGTCGAAGTGCCGATCAATCCCGAGCAGTTCCGTGCCCGCCGCTCCTTGAAAGTGGCTGTGGCCGATGTATCGCACGTTGTCGAGGTCGAACCCAACGACAAACCCGAGACCGCGACGAAACTCGCGAACCCGGGTATGGCCAGCGGGCGCATGTGGTCCCGCGACGGCGGCGATGCCGACCTGTTCAGTTTCGAAGCAACGACCGCGCAAAAACTCGTTATTAAAACCTCCGCCGCAAAACGGGGTTCGCCCGTCGACACGAAGATCGAAATCCTCCACGCCGACGGCAAACCGGTTGAGCGATTGCTGCTCCAGGCGGTGCGCAATTCCGCGATCACGTTTCGTCCGATTACGTCTACGCAAAACGAAGCGCGCGTCGACAACTGGGAAGAAATGGAACTGAACGATTTACTCTACATGCAAGGCGAGGTCGTGAAGCTGTTTCGCGCGCCGCAAGGTCCGGATTCCGCCTTCGTGTTCTACTCGAACGCTGGCCAGCGTCGCACCTTCTTCGACACCAGCGCCGCGTCGCATGGGCTCGAGGAAGTTTGCTACATCGTGCAGCCGCATCCGCCCGGCACTAAGCTCGTGCCGAATGGATTGCCATTATTCCCTTTGCAGTACGCGAACGACGATGACGGCGAGCGAAAGCTTGGCGCCGACTCGCGGCTTTACTTCACGCCGCCCACCAACGGCACGTATTTGGTGCGTGTGCGTGACACAAGAGGTTTCGGCGGGGAGCGGTTTGTCTACGACCTGTCTATTCGGGAAGCGCAGCCGGATTTCAAAGTGACGCTCGAAGGCGCCAACCCGACGGTGCCGGCGGGCAGCGGCCAGGCCTTCACGGTGAACGTGGAACGCATCGACGATTTTCAAGGTGAAGTCCGCATCGAGATTACCGCCTTGCCGCCGGGGCTTATCGCCTCCACGCCGCTGGTTGTTGAAGCGGGCCACACGGAGGCGAAAGGAACGATCTTTGCCAACCCGGATGCTCCAAAGCCGGACAAGGAATCTGCGAAGGCGAGCAAGTTAATCGCCAGCGCCACGATCAACGGCAAGGTCGTGACCAAAGAAGTGAACAATTTCGGGACGATCAAACTTGGCGACAAGCCGAAGCTCTTCGTTTCAATGGAACGGCATGACGAAGGCAATACGAATAGCGCATCCATGTCGGAACCGCTCGAACTAACGATCGCGCCGGGCCAGATCATTCCCGCGCGCCTGCGCATTCAGCGCAATGGCCACGACGATCTGGTGACGTTCCAGGTCGACAACCTCCCGCACGGGATCATCGTGGACAACATTGGGCTTAGCGGCGTGCTCATTCCCAAAGATCAAAACGAACGGGAAATCTTTCTCACCGCCGCGAAATGGGTCCCCGAAAGCGACCGGCTTTGTTACGCCATCGAAAACCAGGCCGGCAAACAAACGTCACGGCCCGTACTTTTGAAGGTCCGCAAACCCGGCAGCAAAATGACCGCGCAGGTCAAATAGTGCGCGGAGCACAATTCTCTTTGCGCCTTCGGGAATCGCGGATAAATTATGGGCCGTTGTCCGATGGTGTAACGGTAGCACAAGGCCCTTTGGAGGCCTTTGTCTTGGTTCGAATCCAAGTCGGACAGCCAACTAATCTTCGGAGAAGAGGTATTCCAAATCCGTCTGCGACAGGCTCCGGGCGAAGCCTTCTTCGCCGAGAACGTCGGCGATGGTCTGCGCTTTGCGTTGCTGCAGTTCCCAGATTTTTTCTTCGACCGTGCCCGGCGCAATCAACCGATAGGCATTGACCGTGCGCGTCTGTCCGATGCGATGCGATCGGTCGATGGCCTGCGCTTCCACCGCCGGGTTCCACCACGGATCGTAGAGGACGACATAGCTTGCCGTGGTGAGGTTGAGACCCGTGCCTGCGGCGCGCAGGCTCAACAAAAACACGGCCGCGTTGTTGTCATTTTGAAAGGCCTGCACGACCGCTTGCCGCTCTTTGGTTTCGCCAGTGAGGACGTGCGTAGGAATCTGTTTCTGCCGGCATTCGCCTTCGAGAATCTTCAGCATCTGGACGAACTGGCTGAAGATCAGGACCTTTTGTCCTTCGGAGAGCAACGGATCGAGCAATTCGAAGAGCGTGTCGGTCTTGCCGGACATCGAATCGCTGCCGACAAGCTGGGGATGGCAGCAAATCTGGCGCAGGCGTGTGAGCGCTGCCAGCACGTGTATCTTGCTCTTGTTGAGCCCTTTTTCTGCGACTGCCTGCATGACCTGATCACGGCTGCGGCGCAACTCGGCCAGGTAAAGTTTCCGTTGTTCCTCGCCCAGTTCACAGTCGCGACGCATCTCGATGCGATCCGGAAGATCTTTCGCGACCTGCCGTTTGAGCCGTCGCAACATCAGTGGCCGCAACTTCGCCGAGAGACGCCGTCGCGCGATGCGCTGCGCTGACAAGCCGGCGTCACCTTCTCCCTTGGGCTCGTAGGTCTGCGTGAAGTGGTCCTGCGACCCGAGATAACCGGGCTGAATGAAATCCGTGATGCTCCACAAATCCAGCAATCGATTCTCCAGGGGCGTGCCGGTCAACGCGAGCCGCTGCGTGGCCTTGAGTTGTTTCACCGACACCGTCACCTGCGCCGAGGGGTTCTTGATGAACTGCGCCTCGTCCAGAATCACAGCGCAGAAGGAGAATTTTTGCAGCGCTTCAAGATCGCGCCGCAGCAAAGCGTAGTTGGTGACGATCAAATCGTACTGCGGAATCTGCTTGCGCAAATTGTGTCGCGCCGCGCCGCTCTCAAGGACGAGCACCTTTAAATGCGGTGTGAACCGCTCTGATTCGCGCCGCCAGTTGTGCAGCACAGAGGCCGGGCAGATCACCAGCGCCGGCTTGTGATGTCTGCCGTTGCGTTCGTGCAGCCAGGCGAGCCAGGCGAGCGTCTGTAGCGTTTTGCCGAGCCCCATGTCGTCGGCGAGGATACCGCCGAGCTTCATCTCGGTAAGATGACACAGGAAATTGAAGCCTTCTTTTTGGTAGGGCCGCATCTCAGCTCTCACCGAGGCGGGAATCTCCGCCTGCGGAATGCCTTCGAATTTGGCCAGGCGGTCGCGCAGCGCCTTCGCTTCGGGCGTGTCGGCGAAACGCTTCAACGCGGATTCGTCCAGCGCAGCGGCCTGTTCGAGGCCGATTCGCTGGGGAATAACGTTAAGTGAATCCAGGCCAAGATCGGCCATGGTCTCGTGAGCGCTCTCTACGGCCTTTGTATCCAGCTCGATCCAGCCCGCATCGGGGAGTTTCACGAAACGGCTCGTGGAACTGCGCAGCCGTTCCAAGTCCGCCGGCGTGAGCTTCAGGCCCTCTTGTTCCCACTCCGCGGAGACGCTGAGCCAGTCAATGCCGCTGCCTTTGACAATGAGCCGGGGCTTGAGTTTTCGCGGGGCGAGAAAGAGCCGTTGAAAAGCCGGGTTGCCGAGGTACTCCGCCTGTTCGGGTTTCTGCGGCCACGCGTGCGCGAGGACGTTGAGAAAATTTTCGTTGGCGTCGCCAATCCACACACCCGGTTCGGGCGTGAACCAATCCAGGCGTCGCAGCCACTCGACGGCCGCATTGAGGCGCGCGTCTTCAAGCACTTCCGGTTTCCCGTTGTGCGATTCGACACTCGGTTTGTCGAGGAGCCATTCCTGGCCGGTCCAATGCCACAGGCTCTGGTCGCGCTCGCTGCGCGCGAGCAATCGCAAACGCACCGTGTCCTCGTTGAGCTCGAAGACAAATTGTGGGACTGCGGTGTGCGTGACGCAGAGCTGCTGCCAGGCGGTTCCGTCCGCGGCGTGCGTTTTGCGCAGTTGCGTGAGGAGCCGATGGCTGAGCCGGCGGACCGGTATGGAGCCGTTGGTGGACCAATGTTCGAGCAGTGCGGGTGGCGGCGCGTTGCGCAAGAGGTAAGCGGTGTGGCCGACCAGCGCGACCGAGGGGCGGCCGGCAAAAAAGCGCGCCTCGTTCAATTCGTGCACTGCGCCTCCCGGCAGCGCGAGCCTCTGCACGAACGCGAGCTCGTGTGTGCCATTCTCCAGATGCGGAGTGAGGCTCGCGATCTCGCCCGAAAATTGAAGATGGGCCGAGTTCAACTCCAGACGCCGCGAATCTCCCCAGCGCGCGAGCCATTGCAACAACTCGACTCCGGTCAACCGGATCGCTTCGCTGCCATCGGCGGTTTCCGCGTAGGTTTTGGTCAGCCACTCAATGAATTCCCAGTCCGCCGGTGAAAACAGTTCCTGCTCGTGGGCTGCCCGCGCGGTCAACTCGATGATCTCGGCGAGCGGCCGAAATTTTTCGCCGGTGCGCGGGCGGAACAAATTCAGCCGCACCACGAGGCAGCAAAGCGTGGGATGTTCGGGCGTGGGCTGCACATCGCAGATGACGCGCATGGAGGCGCGGGGTGAATCCAGGTGAGTCGGCGCGGGTGGAAAGAGCCAGTGTTCCAATTGCTGAACGATGGCCTGCTCCTGTTCGGCTTGCTCGATTTCCGCGAAACGCGTCACGTTCGCGTAGGAGACGAGTTCGGTCGGCACGGGCCGGTTGGCTCTGAGGAAAAGAATGGCGACTTCCTCCAGGCGCGCTTTGCCGGTGGCGCCCATGACGCGCGGCCACCATTCGCGGCCGCCGAAATCCTTGCGGGACAAGGAGAGTTTCTCGAAGTAGTCTTCGAGGAGGAGCCACGCGCGCTGGGAGTCGGCACACTCGGCAAAAATCTTCAGCACCTCCTCGCGTTCGGCGACGCGGGTCTTGGAATCGGAGAGTTCCCGCCTTAGGTCGGCGAGAGCCCCGTAGGTCTTCGAAAGAACATTATGATGCGCATCATACTTCGTGGCGCCGGCCAACCGGGCAGGTCGGCCTGTTCTAGGGGCAACTCTCGACATGTTACCTTAGTGCATTAAAAGCGGTAATCCATCACGACACAGAATCCCTTTCTTGGTCAATGAGAATTATTTCTTTTTTCGATGCTCTCAGTGCGCCGTTGGCATCAACGCGACCCGCCACTAGGCTTCGCGTACAACAAA